>WNFL01358388.1_pt2 | contig 13926 bp, 16 predicted proteins | sample 5400361 | NCBI WGS metagenome assembly WNFL01 (sample SAMN13153351, study PRJNA577476) | soil metagenome | isolation source: 40 cm soil on Douglas fir-dominated hillslope | place: USA:California | collected 2013-09-17
GCAGGGAGACCTTTTCGCCGTGCCGACGACTGCGGCACCGGCCGCTGACGAGCTGCGCGACGCCCTGGACGCAATCGATCCCGACGCGCTGACGCCGCGCGAGGCGCTCGAAACACTATACCGATTGCGGGCGATTGCGCGCGGCGACGTCTGAGGCACGGCGAGTCGCCGCGAGTGAGCCGACTCAGTGATGGTGGCCGTGCTCGCCGTGCACGTGGCCGTGCGACAGTTCTTCGAGTGTCGCGTCGCGCACGTCGGTTACCGTGCAACTGAAATTCAGGCCGATGCCGGCCAGCGGATGATTGCCGTCGACCACCACCTTGTCATCGGCGACGTCGGTCACCGTGTAAAGGATGTAGTCGTCCTCGGCCGAGCCCTCGGCGCCGCCTTCGAACTGCATCCCGACGGCGACGTTGGCAGGAAAGGCATTGCGCGGCTCGACCCGCAGCAGACTGTCGTCGTAGTCACCGAAGGCATCATCGGGCTCCAGATGCACCTCGCAGGATTCCCCCACCGCCCTGCCGTGCAACGCTACTTCGACGCGCGGAAAGATACCGTCATAGCCGCCGTGCAGATAGACCAGCGTCGAGCCGCGTTCCTCGAGGGTGTTGCCCTGCAGGTCACGGAGTTCATAGGAGAGGGTGACGACGGTATTCTTTGCGATCTGCATGGAGGCTTTATCCTGCGCGTCAGTGAGGTTTCGACGTTTCCCTGAGCAGGCGCAAAACCTCCTGCGCGTGGCCCTTCGGATTGACGCCGCGGAATACGTGGCATACGCGGCCCTGCTTGTCGATGATGAAGGTCGAGCGGTTGACCATGATCTTCGTGATTCCGTTCAGGGCGCGCTCTTCGAGGACGCCGAAAAGGCGGCAGACGTCCCCTTCGGCATCCGACAGCAGGCGCACCGAGAGCCCATGCTCGTCGCGAAACGAGGCATGCGCGAGCACATCATCGCAGGAAACCCCGAACACGATCGCATCAACCTTTTCGAACTGATCTTCGAGGTCGGTAAAGTCGATGGCTTGACGCAGGCAACCGGGCGTACCGTCCTTCAGATAAAAATACAGCACCACGTTGCGGCGCCCGAGGTAGTCATCCAGACATACCATCTCCATGCCAGCGTCTGGCAAGGCGAAACTCGGCACCTTGTCGCCAATACTCAGCATGTCTGATCGCGACGTTGTGAAAATGGCGCAGCCATTCTAAACCATACCGGCGAGGGTCGTGTGAAGCGTTTCGACGGCAACGCTACAATCCGCGCATGACCAATACCAGCGGCCGAAACGTGGCGCGGCGGGCGGCACTTCGAACCCTCGGCGGGTTGAGTGCGACGCAGTTCCTGCGTGATTATTGGCAGAAAAAACCGCTGCTCGTCAGAAGCGCATTGCCGCGTTTCCGCGGCATTGCCGACTTGCCTGCGCTGCAGCGCCTGGCTGCGCGCGACGATGTGGAAAGCCGCGTGGTGATTCGTTCCGGCCAGCGCTGGTCGCTCGAGCACGGGCCGTTTCGCGCGGCTCGCCTGCGCCAACTGCCGCGGCGCAACTGGACTCTGCTGGTGCAGGGGATCAATCTGCTGCACCCCGATGCCGCCGCGCTGCTCGACTGCTTCAATTTCATTGCGCACGCGCGCGTCGATGATGTGATGGTGAGCTTCGCGGCGCCGGGCGGCGGCGTGGGACCGCATGTCGATTCCTACGACGTGTTTCTGCTGCAGGGAAGCGGCCAGCGGCACTGGCAGATTTCGTCGCAAACCGATCTCGAGCTCGTCGCCGATGCGCCCCTGAAAATTTTGCGCGGCTTTCGCGCCGAAGCCGAGTGGACGCTGGGCCCCGGAGACATGCTATATCTGCCGCCGGGCTGGGTGCACCATGGTGTCTCGGTTGGAGAATGCACCACCTACTCGATCGGTTTCCGCGCGCCGGGCCTGAAAGAAATCAGTGACGCGTTCCTCGGCTACCTGCAGGACCGCGTCAGTCTCGATGGCAGGTATGGCGATCCTGCCATCGCGCCGGCGCGGCACCCCGGGGTTCTGCCGCCGGCGATGGTGCGCTACGCGAGCCAGGCCGCACGCCGCCTGCCGCGTGACCGGGAAACGATGACGGATTTTGCCGGCCGTTACCTGAGCGAGCCGAAGCCGCACGTNNCCGCCGATGCCGCGCGGCGCATTGCAGGCGGTGGCGCGCGCGCATGGATTGCGGCTGGCGCTCAAGTCGCGCATGCTAATGCACGGCCGGCGCGCATTCATCAATGGCGAGGCGGCTGATGCAAGCGCCCGGGATCTGCCGCCGCTGCGGCAATTGGCCGATGCCCGCTGCGTACCCGCCGGAGCGCGCTTCAGCGCCGCCGGTTGGCGGCTGGTACACGACTGGTACTGCGCCGGTTATCTCGAACCGGGGCGTTGGGAATTGCCTGACTTCCTGCAGGAGGCTGCCTCATGACACAACACGAAAACGGCGATGCATCGGCCGCGGCGGGAACTACCGAGCGTTTCGTCGGCATGGCCGATGCGCGCCGCGCCATCGACCGGGTGATCGCGAGCGCGCACCGCACGTTGCGGATTTTCGAGCCCGACCTGGCCGATCCCGGTTACCGCAGCATCGAGCGCATCGGCCTGATCGAAGCATTTCTGGCGGCCGGACGCGGCAACCGGATTCGCATCGTGCTGCACGAGATACGCCAGCTGGAGCGTGAATGCCCGCGCATTCTCGCCCTGCTGCGCTACCACTCGCACGCGATGGAAATCCGCATGACCGTCGACTCGGCCAGAAATGCCCACGACGCGCTGGTGATAGCGGATGAGCACAGTTACTGGCATCGCGCCCACGTCGGCCAGCCGCGATCGATCGCCGTGCTCGACGACGCGGCGGCGACGGCTCCGTGGGCCGGGCGCTTCGAGGAGATCTGGGAAAGCAGCGATGCTGCGGTATCCGCGACCGTTCTGGGCTTGTGAGCGTCGCGCGGGTGTTGTCAAATCGCAACAAACGGCAGGCTGAACTCGCGCTGCCTGGCGTAAACGTTCTCATAACGCGTTTTTTGGTAGTATTCTGATTCGCGTCTCATTTGGCGCTGCATGTCAGCGCATCCGCAAGGCGTACTGGTTTTTCCATCTGAAAGGGACACTCTCATGAAGCAATCGCTCCTGCTCGCTGCAATGCTTGCCGTGGCTTTGACGGCCTGTGGCAAGAAAGAAGAACCGAAGCCTGCCGAGGCTCCGAAAGTCGAGGCGCCGGCGCCTGCTCCCGCGCCGCCACCCGCTGCGGATGCCAAACCCGGCGAGACGGCACCGCCCGCCGCGGATGCCAAGCCTGGCGAGATGGCGCCGCCCGCTGCTCCCGCCGCGGACGCCAAGCCTGGCGAGATGGCACCGCCGGCCGACGCCGCCAAGGATGCTGCCAAGGATGCAATGAAGAAGTAATTCCGTTCATGCAGCGCAGAAAAAGCCGGCCGCTGGCCGGCTTTTTCATTGTCCGGCCGGTCCCGGCCGCAACCGGCGTAGCCTGCGGCCAGGGTAAACTTTCGCAAGATTGAATACGCTCGGCGCCCACCTGCGGTAAACTGGAAGGCTTTGCACATTGCCAGGTCCTGCCGCATGTCCCGCCCGCTGCGTAACATCGCCATCATTGCCCACGTCGATCACGGCAAGACCACGCTGGTCGACAAGCTGCTGCGTGACACCGGCACCTTTGCCGCCCACCAGCAGGTCGCCGAACGGGTCATGGATTCGAACGATATCGAACGCGAGCGCGGCATCACTATCCTGGCAAAAAACACCGCGGTGGATTACCGCGGTGTGCACATCAACATCGTCGATACTCCCGGCCATGCCGATTTCGGCGGCGAGGTGGAGCGTGTGCTGTCGATGGTCGACGGCGTGCTGCTGCTGGTCGATGCGGTCGAGGGCCCGATGCCGCAAACCCGCTTCGTCACGCGCAAGGCGCTTGCTTTGGGGCTCAAGCCGATCGTCGTGGTCAACAAGATCGACCGGCCGGGAGCGCGCCCGGATTGGGTCGTCAACCACACCTTCGAACTGATGGACAAACTCGGCGCAACCGAAGCGCAGCTTGATTTTCCGGTGGTGTTCGCATCGGCGTTGAACGGCTACGCGACGCTCGATCTCAACCTGCCCAGCAGCGACATGCGGCCGCTGCTGGAAACCGTCCTGAGTCACGTCCCGGCGCCCGCCGGCGACGTTTCCGCGGGCCTGCAACTGCAGATCAGCGCGATCGACTACTCCAGCTTCGTCGGCAGAATCGCCATCGGACGAATCCGTCGCGGAACAGTGCGTAAAGCCCAGGAGGTGATGGTGCTCGACGGCCGCGGCGGAATGCAGCGCGGGCGCGTGGGGCAGATCGCGACGTTTCAGGGGCTGGAGCGCGTCGAAACCGAGGCCGCGGGCGCAGGGGAAATCGTCGCCGTCACCGGCATCGAGGATTTCTCCATCGGCAGCACGATTGCGGACGTCGATCGTGCCGAGGCGTTGGCGGTTACCAGCGTCGATGAGCCGACGCTGACGATGACCTTCCAGGTCAATACCGGCCCACTGGCCGGACGCGAGGGCAAATACGTCACCAGCCGCCAGATTCGTGACCGGCTGAACAAGGAACTGCTGTCGAATGTGGCGCTGCGCGTCGAAGACACCGGGGACGCCGATGTATTCCTGGTCTCCGGGCGCGGCGAACTGCATCTGACGATCCTGCTCGAGAACATGCGCCGCGAGGGCTATGAGCTTGCGGTCGGCAAGCCGCGCGTGGTCGTGAAAGTCATCGACGGCGAGCGCCGCGAGCCGTGGGAGATGCTGAGTATCGATGTCGAGTCCGATCATCAGGGAAAAGTCATGGAGGAACTGGGACGCCGCGGCGGCGAACTGACCGACATGGTGCCGGACGGCAAGGGCAGGGTGCGCATCGACTACAACATCCCGTCGCGCGGCCTGATCGGCTTCCAGATGGAATTCATGACGCTGACGCGCGGCACCGGGATCAAGAGCCACGTGTTCGACCGCTACGCACCCGTCAGGGGAGAGCTGCCGTCGCGCCGCAACGGCGTGCTGGTATCGCAGGAACGCGGCGAGGCGGTTGCCTACGCGCTGTGGAATCTCGAGGAACGCGGCCGGATGTTCGTTTCGCCCGGAGAACAGCCGCGACAACGATCTGGGGGTCAACCCGATCAAGGGAAAGAAGCTCACCAACGTGCGCGCTGCCGGCAAGGACGAAAACGTGCTGCTGACACCGCCGATCGTGCTGACATTGGAATCCGCGATCGAATTCATCGCCGATGACGAACTGGTCGAGATTACCCCCAAGTCGATTCGGGTGCGCAAACGCCATCTGCAGGAGCACCAACGCAAACGCGCCGCGCGCGCCGATGCCGGCCTGACCTGAAGTATCTGTCGCCAATCCAGGGCAATTGCAGCACGACGATCGCGGCCGGGCTTTTGAGGCGATCCGGGCCAACTGATAAGCTATCGGCATGGAGAATTCACTGCTGGTGGTAGTGGCGGTGTCGGCCGCCGGAGGCCTGCTGCTCGTCGTCTGCATTGCGGCGGTCATTGCGCTGCGGCGCCGCGTCGCGGATTTGCCGGCGAGCATCGGCAGATGCTGACCGACTTGCACGACGGCCTGGCGCGTCAGGCTGAGCGCTTCGCGTCGGCGCAACTCGATTCCACCGAGCGGCTGCGCGCAACGATTACGTCCGAACTGACGCAGATTTCCGCGCAGGTCTCGGCAGCGATCGGCGCGCTGACGCAGACCACCGATGCCAAACTCGCGGAAATCGGCGGCAAGGTCAGCGAGCGGCTCGACGAGGGCTTCAAGCGCACCAACGATACCTTCGCCAATGTCATGGCGCGGCTCGCGACCATCGACGAAGCGCAGAAGAAGATCGACGGGCTGACCAGCAACGTCGTCAGCCTGCAGCAGTTGCTCGGCGACAAGCGCTCGCGAGGCGCGTTCGGCGAGATGCAACTCGAAGCGATCGTCAGGAACCTGCTGCCGGAGACTGCGTTCGAGTTTCAGTACACCTTTGCCGGGGGCGCGCGCGCCGACTGCGTGCTGAAATTGCCCGAGCCCAGCGGATTGATCGCGATCGATTCCAAATTCCCGCTGGAAAATTTCGAGCGCCTGTTCGCAGAGAATGCGGAGCGCGTCAGCGCAGCGGTATTCAAGGCCGATATCAGGAAACACGTCGACGACATCGCATCGAAATACATCATTCCCGGCGCGACCGCCGACGGCGCCGTGATGTTCGTGCCGGCGGAAGCGGTGTTCGCCGAGATTCACGCGCATCACCGTGACGTGGTCGAATACGCGCAGGCGCGGCACGTGTGGATCGTCTCGCCGACGACGCTGATGGCGGTGCTCAATACCGCGCGGGCGGTGCTCAAGGACGTCGAGACGCGCCGCCAGGTGCATATCATCCAGGACGAGCTGGCCAAGCTCGGCAAGGACTTCGCACGTTTCGACGAGCGCATGAGAAAGCTCGCCGATCATATTCGCCAGGCCAACGACGACGCGCAGCAGGTGCAGGTCTCCAGACGCAAAATCAGCGACCGGTTTACGCGCATCGAGCGGGTCGAACTCGACGCGCCGGCCGCGGCGCCGCAGCTCCGGGTGGTCGATCGCGAGCAGAGGGAGTAGATGGGCATACTCACCTCCTGGCGCGGGCATCGATCGCCGCGGCGTGAACCGATCAGTGATCGGGTGTGGCGACGGGTGGTCGAAGACCGTCCGTTGTTCGACGGCCTGAGCGCCGACGAAATCGCACGGCTGCGCGTGCTGTCCACCGATTTACTGGCGCAAAAGGACATCCACGGCGCGGCCGGCCAGGAGATCGACAATCGCGTCCGCGCCACCATCGCCGCGCAGGCCTGCCTGCCGATCCTCAATCTCGGCATCGACTACTACAAGGGCTGGGTGGAGGTGATCGTGTATCCGGACCAGTTCCTGCCGGAGCGCGAAGAAGTCGACGCGGCCGGCGTGGTTCACATCACGCGCCGCCCGCTTTCCGGCGAGGCCTGGCATGGCGGCCCCGTGATTCTTTCGTGGGCGGACGTGCAATATGTCGATCACGGCGGCGGCGTCAACGTGGTGATCCACGAGTTCGCTCACAAGCTCGACATGCTCGACGGCGATGTCAATGGCATGCCGCCGCTGCACAAGGAAATGAGCCGCCGCCAGTGGAGCGATGCGTTCTGGCGCGAGTATTCGGATTTCTGCGCCGCGCTGGAGAGCGGCAGGCCGACCACCGTCGATCCTTACGCGGCGGAAAGTCCGGGCGAATTCTTCGCGGTGATGAGCGAGGCTTTTTTCGAGATACCGGCAGCCGTGAAGCTGGAACACCCGCAGGTCTATCGGCAATTGCAGCTGTTTTATCGCCAGGACCCTGCGCTGCGGCGCCCGCAGGCAGGCGACAGGCAGAATTTCAGCGCACCCTGACGAACGATGCGCAAACGCACCCATGCCCGCGGTACCAAAAAGGCCGGACTGCCGCCCGGATCGCTGGTGTATATCGGCGACCAGCCGGGCAGCGGCGGCAAGCTGACGGTTTTCTCGTACAACGACAAGGATTGCAGCGAGCAGTCTCTGGACGATGTGGCGGATTGCGTGGCCAGGATCACGCCGGAGCGGACTGCGTGGATCAATGTCGATGGCGTCGATCGCACCCGTCTGCTGGAATCGTTCGGCGTCGCGTTGCAACTCCATTCGCTGACGCTGGAAGACATTCTCAATACCGAACAGCGGCCGAAAATCGAGGACTACGGCGAGTACCTCTATCTGGTGCTCAAGATGGTCGACGTCGGCGACACGCCGGCGCATGCCCTCAATATCGAACAACTCAGCCTGGTGCTCGGATCCGACTATCTGATCTCGTTCCAGGAACGTCCCGGCGACATGTTCGATCCGGTGCGCGATCGGCTGCGCAAGAGTGCCGGGCGGATTCGTCGCATGGGGCCGGACTATCTCTGCTACGCACTGATCGACGCGGTGGTAGACCATTATTTCGTGGTGCTCGACAAGATTTCCAGCCGCATCGAGACGCTCGAAGCGCAGCTGTTTCCGCGCCCCAGGCGCGACGCGGTGCAGGGGATTCACGAACTGCGCCGCGACATGATTTTTCTGCGCAAGGCGGTATGGCCGGTGCGCGAGCTGGTGGCGCGGCTGCAACGCGCCGAGTCACCGCTGGTGCGCGAATCGACCGCAGTCTATCTGCGCGACGTGCACGATCACTTGGTGCAGATCACCGACAGCATCGACACGTTTCGCGACATGCTCGCCGGCATGCTCGACATGTACCATTCGGCGACCGCGCAGCGCACCAACGAGATCATGAAGGTACTCACGCTGTTCTCCAGCATCTTCATGCCGTTGAGTTTCATCACCGGCATTTTCGGAATGAATTTCAGGGACTTCCCCGCGTTGCAATGGCACTGGGGTTTCGCCGGGGTGATGTTGATAATGCTGATCATCGGTGGCTCGATGGTGCTCTTCTTCAAGCGCAAGCGCTGGCTCTGAGGCGGGCGCGGTGGTTCGCCGGCCGATCACACCGGTGCTAGACTGTGCATGGCTCACAGTGAGTTGACGGTGCATGAAAATCTTCGGAATTGCCGGCTACTCCGGCAGCGGCAAGACCACGCTTCTGGAGCGTGTCATTCCCGTGCTGGTGCGCGATGGTCTCAGGGTTTCGGTAATCAAACATGCCCATTGCGGATTCGATGTGGACCGGCCGGGCAAGGATTCGTATCGCCACCGCCAGGCAGGCGCCACCGAGGTGCTGATCAGCGGCGGAGAGCGCTGGGTCTTGATGCACGAACTGCGAGGGGCGGCCGAGCATAGCCTGCAGGAACTGCTGCCGCGGCTGTCGGTCTGTGACGTGGTGCTGGTCGAGGGCTTCAAGAACGAAGCGCTGCCGAAGCTGGAAGTACACCGCAGGAACTCAGGCCGGCCGCTGCTGTTCCCTTTCGACGCCAATATCGTCGGCATCGCCACCGACGAACCCTTGGCGACCGATCTGCCGCAGATCGACGTCGACGATCCGGAGGCGGTCGCCTATTTCATCATGAATTATCTTGGATGCGGCAGCCAGGAAATGAGCCTGCTCGCCTGACGTCAATGGTGACGCTGCTTTATTTTGCCGGCCTCAAGGAACGTCTCGGCATCGGGCGTGAAACGGTCGCGCCGCCGGTGGAGGTTCGCAGCGTCGGTGAAATGCGCGATTGGCTGCGGCGGCGCGGTGGTGTCTGGGCCGACGCGCTGGCGGCGAAAAATCTGCAGGTTGCAGTCAACCGGTCGATGACCACGTTCGATGCGGCAATCTCGGACGGCGACGAAGTGGCAATCTTTCCGCCGGTGACAGGAGGTTGAATATGCCGGTGCGTGTGCAGCAGGAAGATTTCGACGCCGGATTGGAGATCGCCCGGCTGCGCCAGGGCAATGCAAAAGTCGGCGCGGTTGCCAGCTTCATCGGCGTGGTGCGGGACGTCAACGATGCCGCCCAGGTCGGCGAGCTCACGCTCGAGCATTATCCCGGCATGACTGAGCGCGCGATCGAGGAAATCGTCGCCGAGACAAAGGCGCGCTGGGAGATTTACGATGCGCTGGTGATTCATCGCTGCGGATTGCTGCGGCCGGCTGATCAGATCGTGCTCGTCGCGGTCACTTCTGCGCACCGCGGCGAGGCGTTTCAGGCGTGCGAGTTTCTGATGGATTATCTCAAGACGCGCGCGCCGTTCTGGAAAAAGGAATTGACGCCGCAAGGCCACCGCTGGGTCGACGCGCGCGAATCCGACGAGCGCGCTGCCGAGCGCTGGCAGCGCTAGATCTGCCGGTGCGGCCCGCATGGGCCGTAACCCGCACGCAACGCCGGTTCGATGATCCGATCAGGAGACTGTGTGGTGGGTGAGGACAAACCGCAGCGCGAGGAGCAGTGGCAAAGCATTGCCTGGCAGGGCCGGAAAGGTACGCCACGCGCCTTTCCCAAAGGCCGGGTTGCTGATCCCGGCGCGCTTGCGGAAATTCGCGCCCTGCTCGGAGACGTGCCGCGTCGGCGTGATCTGCTGATCGAGTATTTGCACTGCATTCAGGATGCCTGCGGTTGCATCTCCGCGGCCCAGATCGTTGCGCTCGCCGATGAGCTGCGATTGGCGCCGGTTGAAGTCTATGAGGTCGCCACCTTCTATCACCACTTCGACGTGGTGAAGGAGGGCGAGGCACGGCCCCCGGCACTGACGGTGCGGGTCTGCGACACCCTGCCATGTGCGCTTGCCGGTGCGGAGCCGCTGATCGTCGAACTGTCCGCGCGTCTCGGCGACACCGTGCGGGTACAGCGCGTGCCCTGCGTCGGGCGCTGTGACGCCGCACCGGTCGCGGTGGTCGGTCAGAATCCCATCGAACGGGCGAGCACTGACGCGGTCTCGCAGGCGATCGCAAATGCTGCCGTGGCCGCGCCGCCGGTCCCGGCAATTACCTGTGAATCATATCGGCGCGCCGGTGGATACGAATTGCTGCGTGCCTGCCACGAGGGGCGCCGCGAGCGTGAGGCAGTTATCTCCGCCGTCGAGCATTCCATGCTGCGCGGCCTCGGCGGGGCAGGTTTCCCCGCAGGAAAGAAATGGCGCATCGTCGCCGCGCAAGCGGCGCCGCGCCTGATGGCGGTGAACATCGACGAAGGTGAGCCCGGCACGTTCAAGGATCGCCACATCCTCGAACGCGATCCGCACCGCTTTCTCGAAGGCATGCTGATCGCTGCATGGGCCGTCGGTATCGATGCGATCTACGTCTATCTGCGCGACGAGTATGCTGCGTGCCGTGCGATGCTGGAGCGCGAACTCGCGGCGTTGCGCGCGGATGCGCCGGTGCCATTGCCGGAAATCCAGTTGCGGCGCGGCGCCGGCGCCTATATCTGCGGCGAGGAATCGGCGATGATCGAATCGATCGAAGGCAAGCGTGGCCTTCCGCGGCTGCGACCGCCGTACGTCGCGGAACTCGGCCTGTTCGGCCGGCCGACGCTGGAGCACAACCTCGAAACACTTTACTGGGTGCGCGACATCCTCGAGCAGGGCGCCGAGTGGTATGCCGGGCATGGGCGCCGCGGCCGCAGGGGCTTGCGGTGGTTTTCGGTCAGCGGGCGGGTAAGGAATCCGGGCGTGCATCTGGCGCCGGCTGGCATCAGCGCGCGCGAACTGATCGACGAATACTGCGGCGGCATGCTCGACGGGCATGAGTTGTACGCCTATCTGCCGGGCGGTGCGTCGGGGGGAATCCTGCCGGCGTCGCTGGCCGACGCGCCACTTGATTTCGACACCTTGCAGCCGTTCGGATGCTTCATCGGTTCGGCCGCGGTGATCGTGCTGTCTCAGCACGATCGTGCATGCGATGCCGCGCTCAATCTGATGAAGTTTTTCGCTCACGAGTCGTGCGGCCAGTGCACGCCATGCCGCGCCGGCACGAGCAAGGCGATTCCGCTGCTGCAAGCCGAGCGCTGGGATCAGGCGCTGCTGCAGGAGCTTTCGCAAGCCATGCTGGATGCCTCGATCTGCGGCCTTGGCCAGGCGGCTCCGAATCCGGTGCTGTGCGTCATGCGGTACTTCCCGCAGGAGATCACGTGAGCCGCGGAAAGGAATCGCCGCTGCCGGCGCCGATCGAATTCGTTCTTGACGGCAAAACGGTACAGGCTCGTCCGGGAGAGACCATCTTCGAAGCCGCGCGTCGTCACGGCAAGGTGCTGCCGCACCTCTGCCAGCGCAGCAATTTGCGGCCGGACGGCAATTGCCGCGCGTGCGTGGTGGAAATCAAGGGCGAGCGGGTGCTGGCAGCATCGTGCTGCCGCCAGCCGACGCCAGGAATGGAGGTCGCCAGCGCCAGCCCGCGCGCGCTTGCCAGCCAGCGGATGGTGCTCGAACTGCTGCTCGCCGATCAGCCTGCGGCGCGTTATACGCGCGACAACAAGGTCGATGCGTGGGCCAGGCGCCTGGGCGTCAGCCAATCGAGATTCCATGCGCGGGTCCAGCCGGCTGCGGATGCATCGCATCCTGCGATCGCAGTAAATCTGGATGCCTGCATCCAGTGCGGCCGCTGCGTGCGCGCGTGCCGCGAGGAACAGGCGAACGACGTCATCGGCATGGCGTTTCGCAGCGCGCGCAGCGAGATCGTTTTCGATCTGCGTGACGCGATGGGCGGTTCCAGTTGTGTCGGCTGCGGCGAATGCGTCCAGGTGTGCCCGACCGGCGCGCTGCGGCCAGCCAGCGGCACCGCGCTGCAGAAGGCCGACAAGGTAGTGGCTTCGGTGTGTCCGTACTGTGGTGTCGGCTGCCAGGTCGACTACCATGTGAAGGACCATCGCATCGTGCAGGTGACTGGCCGCGACGGTCCGGCGAATCACGGCCGGCTGTGCATCAAGGGGCGCTATGGCTTCGATTACGCCACCCATCCACACCGCCTGATGCGCCCGCTGATTCGCCGGCCCGGCGTGGAGAAGTCAGCGGGCATGCAGGTCGATCCGGCGAATCCGTTGCAGGTGTTCCGCGAGGCGAGCTGGGAAGAAGCGCTCGACGCCGCGGCCGGCGGCCTGCGGCGCATTCGCGATCGGCATGGCCGGCAGGCGCTCGCCGGCCTCGGCTCGGCGAAAGGCAGCAACGAGGAGGCATACCTGTTCCAGAAGCTGGTGCGTACCGGCTTCGGCAGTAATAACGTCGATCACTGCACGCGTCTGTGCCATGCGTCGAGCGTTGCGGCGCTGCTGGAAGGGCTGGGCTCGGCAGCGGTTTCGAATCAGGTCGGCGATGTTGCGCATGCCGAAGTGATTCTGGTCATCGGCGCCAATCCGACCGTAAGCCATCCGGTAGCCGCCACCTGGATCAAGAATGCGGCACGGCGCGGTGCCACGCTGGTGGTAATGGATCCGCGCCGCACCGAACTGGCACGCCATGCGACGCACGTGCTGCAATTCAACGCCGATACCGACGTTGCGCTGCTCAACGCGATGCTGCACACGATTGTCGAGGAGGGACTGGTCGATGCGCGCTTCATCGCCAATCGCACCGAGGACTACGAGTCACTGCGGGATAAGGTTCTCGGCTACAGCCCGGAGGCAATGGCGCCGATCTGCGGCATTGCTGCGACTATCATTCGGCAGGTGGCGCGGCTGTACGCGAAATCGCGCGCCTCGATGATCTTCTGGGGGATGGGCATTTCGCAGCATGTGCACGGCACTGACAATGCGCGCTGCCTGATCGCGCTTGCCTTGGCGACCGGCCAGATCGGGCGGCCGGGCACCGGACTGCATCCGTTGCGCGGCCAGAACAACGTCCAGGGTGCATCGGATGCCGGGCTGATTCCGATGATGCTGCCCGACTACCAGCGCACCGACAACGCCGCGGCGCGACAGAACTTCGAGCGGCTATGGGGCGTGCTGCTGGACCCGAAACCCGGACTGACGGTGGTCGAGATCATGCATGCGGCCCTGGCGGGCGAGATTCGCGGCATGTACATCATGGGCGAGAATCCTGCAATGTCGGATCCGGACCTGCATTACGCGCGCGCCGCGCTGGCGGCACTGGAACATCTGGTGGTGCAGGACATCTTTCTCACCGAGACCGCGTACCTCGCCGATGTGGTGCTGCCGGCATCGGCGTTTCCGGAAAAAACTGGCACGTTCACCAACACCGACCGGATGGTGCAGCTCGGGCGCCAGGCGCTCGAACCGCCCGGCGATGCGCGGCAGGACTTGTGGATCATCGTCGAAATTGCCAGACGCTTCGGGCTGGATTGGAACTACCCCGACGCTGCCACGGTGTTCGAGGAAATGCGCCGCGCGATGCCTTCGATTGCCGGCATTACCTGGGATCGGCTCGAGCGCCAGGGTAGCGTGACCTATCCGTGCCGACAGGAAGGCGATCCCGGCCAGCCGGTGGTTTTCGCCGATCGCTTCCCG
>WNFL01118827.1_pt1 | contig 13925 bp, 17 predicted proteins | sample 5400361 | NCBI WGS metagenome assembly WNFL01 (sample SAMN13153351, study PRJNA577476) | soil metagenome | isolation source: 40 cm soil on Douglas fir-dominated hillslope | place: USA:California | collected 2013-09-17
CGCCTGCGGTCTCTATCTCAAAACACGCCACGTCTCCCGCCCCTCAAACCTTGCTCGCTCTCGTAACTCTGGCTCCTCTTCAGCTTCCCCGTCCCCACCTCTGTCCCAGCCAGCCTTCTCGGCAACCTCTCCAAGCCTAAACGTCCCATATCCCACTCCTGTCCTCTTCGTGAACGACCTTGTAGGACGCTCAGCCGCCGATCGACAGGACAGAGATCAGATGAGCCAAGCCACCTCCGCTTCCGAGGCCCAGAGCGTTAGCGCCCCTGCAAATGGTGTGCCTTCAGCAGCCGTACCGCAGCAGCCCACCCCTGCTCTACACAACGGCACCGCGCGGGGGACCTGCCCTGGAGATGGAAGATGCGATGGCACGGGAGGCGCATCCGTGTGCGCCGGCTGCCCAACCTTTAACAACGTCAACGCCGTCGCAAGCAGGCTAGCTGCCGGCTATGCGAAACAACAACAGTCGAGGTCTCCCCAGAATCAGCAGCAGCAGCAGGCGAATATTCCACAGACAAAAGAACAACCACAGCTGCTAAAGCAGACTCAGCAGGCACCAACGAGCACACCGACTGCCAACGGGGACCAGGTCATGTTGGATGAGTCCGGCGCCCTCCACGACGACGACGCGAACAACAGCGAATCGCCGTCGGCCACTCATCCAAGATTCCGTGCGAGGTTCGCAGCAGTCGGCGCGATGAGTTGTGCAAACTGTGGGACGAGCGCAACCCCGCTTTGGAGGAGGGACGACATGGGCAACACGATCTGTAATGCGTGCGGTGCGTGTCTCTTTTCGATCCCTTCTCTTCTTCCCTTTCCCACCTCCTTTCTTTCCTTACCCTGCATGATGTTGGGGGGGTTCGACCCCACTTTTGGATGGACGAAAGGTACCCCGGACGCACCCGCAAATGGCTGGATACCTCGGCCGGGTCAGGCTTGTGCTGATTGCGTCCTTCTCCGTCCTTCTCCGTCCTTCTCCGCCCTTCTCCGCTATCGGATAAGATAGATGTCATCCGCCGATCTTGGCATTTATCATCTTATCAGATGATCACAGCATGCTTTGTCCTAGGCTTTGTCTTTTCGACGACGCCGTAATGCAGATGCAGGAAGCGATACGGTTCCCCAAATCTTGGCGCTTCTGCTTCCATTTCCCATTTGGAATCCACCGCATCCTAGCCTTTTCTGCCTTCATCGAGAGTGTGCTGATACGTCCGTGACAATAGGTCTGTATTACAAGCTGCATGGCGTGCATCGCCCTGATTCGATGAAGAAAGGGGTTATCAAGCGGCGGAAACGCGTGCCGGCTGCTGCGGCTGTCGCGGCGATCAATGCAAGCGTCGAAGGACCCCAGGCAGGCCAGTTTGTGATCGGTCTTCCGCCCGGTCAACAAACCCCGCCTAACTCGAGCATAAATCAGCACCACACGCACGCCACGACCTGCTATTGCCGATTTTGGGGGCAGTCCGGCGCTGGCGGATCGGGGACCACCCCAGATGACGGAGAGGGCGGCTGCGGAGGTCCTTGTCGCCGTCGGCCGTCGGGCGCGGCAGGACGCGAGCGGAGACGATGGAGATGGCGAGGATGCGCCGAGTATCGACGGAGAACCCAAGAGAAAACGCGCGAGGAGGAGCCCAGGCCCGTCGAGTGGGCCAATGACGATCTTGAAGGACCATCCGATCCATGACGGCGATGCGATGGAGCTCGATCCCGCTGAGATGGGAAGTGGTAAGCCGCAGAGGAGGATAAGGAAGGTCGAGGAGATTTCACCTGCCATTGGGGTGCGTGGAGAACCAACCCCTGTCGAGGCTGGTGGCATGCTGCAGCGTGAGCGTGGAGCGGATGATCCTCCCGCGAAACACTCATCTTCTGCTGCTTTGAGACCGCCAACCGATGTGCACGAAATGACTTCGCTGACTCTTTCTTCCACCAACCTCATCGGGGATAATAGGACCGCTACTTCACTCTCGAGGATGGACCAGCAGCAACAGCAGCAAAAGCTTCGGCTGCCTCACCCACACCCCCATACGAGGCATGGATCGAGAGGTCCGCCTCCGCCTGTCCTGTATTCTAGTCAAGTTAGCCACGCCTCAAAGATTCCTCCGTCTTCGTCCCACCCTGGTAGCGGCCGCACTTCGCCTGACATACCCACTGGTACTGGACGCAGCAGCAAGTTCTCTAGTGGGTTGGAGCTCCCCCCTCTACGTAACGCGCCCCCGGCGCGGGAGGATGGAACTCCGTCTTACGACAGCAAGTGGTCGCCTGCGTCGTCTAGTCATCCTCCATTACCAGCTGGTCCGGCGGGCTACCACCCGAGTATCCCATCGCAGCAACAACACCTCCAGGGCGGCTACTCTCACGCGCACGCCGGTCGAACGTCTCCCATGCCTCCACTCGGTGGCGGCAGTCAGGGGCTACAGCCTCTGCCCGGCCCCACGACGCTGTTCGGGCCCAGTGCACATAGCGCACTTGCTTACAGTGGGCCACCCTCACGAGCTTCTCCGCCATTGTCCGCTCAGTCACATACGAGCCACACGGCACATGCACCACGCCACCCTCATCACCCCCAAAGTTCGAACCACTCTCCAAAAGCGAACATTCCCTCCATCGCCGAGCTAGAGGCGCACTACCGCGAGATGCAGGCCAAAAAAGCCATGTTCGAGGATATGGTTGAAAAGACGGACTGGTTGATGGCCAGTCTAAGGAAAGGAATTGAGGAACAAAAGGAACGCGAACGTTTTGATTACGAGCGAGACGCTTCAAAAGGCCTTCCTACGTCTGTGGCGCTCCCACGTCGTGAGAAGGCTTCGAATAGCGACCACGTCTGGGCTATCCAGTCTAGCAAGGGCTAGATTCGGCCCTTGCCCCCCTTCACACACGCAATTTTGGTCTGATTCTCACTTGGGTTTTACGGCTTGGACACAGTTTTCGCCCGACTCGTCCATTGTATTTACTGCTTTGCTTTGGTCCCTTGACTCGCCCCTGCCTCCAAAAATTGCGATCGCCGTTCCTCTGTGTCGGCTTGTGTGACATTTACTCCCATTTTCCCTTGTGCGTTGTTATCGGTTATCGTGTTTGTTGTCCTGCTATATTTTTGTTCTGGACGTAGTGTTCATTTCGTGTTCAACACTGGAACCTCCGTATGATGATGTATTTTAGTCCGTTTTTCTTGTGAAGCAAGAAAGTTGAATCGCACAGCTACACTATGACGAAGCTTTTTGGAACAAGAAGAAATAACAGTGGCGAAGCAAAATATTGCTACGTTGATGAGGAATACCAGCATTCGAGTCCGCATTCACATCCTCCATGGGTTCTGCGCCTCACTACAAAGCACAAAGCGATCCTCAATCCTCCATCTCGTAACGTCGTTCCTAGAATGTCAAAGCGGATATCATATAAGCATATCCATTTTCCCTCGAGCCGAGATAACGCATTATCACTGGATCAAATCACCAATCGCCTCGTACCTCTCCCCAGCCGATTCTCGCCACACTGGTTGTTTTACTGAAGAGAAGGGTAGCGGTGAAGATGCTCATGATTCCTTTCAGTCTGCCATTGGCTTTTCAGAGAGAGAATAAAACACTTCAGAACGATGGGTGCCATTTGCACGCGACTATGACTATGAGGAGTACGATAACCACAATCATTGAGTTTTATCCCTTGCCAGACATTTTGCGTCCATATCTGAAAGGCATAGGACATGCCGCGGCTTGTGGATCGTGCAGAAAACCGTAGCAAGTCGCGATGATATAGATATATAAAGTAGTGGCTTTTTTCGTGTGTATCATTTACGTGTTAGATGAACGCTTGGTCGTCTCCAATCGCCGCCGACAAAGGGATCTCTAGCTCTAGTATTGAACATGATCTTCCTGATGCTACCTATTCCCCAAAGTATCTCTTAGCAAGTCCAAAAGTTTTACTTTACATACGGAGTCAGCTAGCGAAGCGAGCAAGCATACACTTTCCATTTGTGGGGAATCAATCAAGCTGCCACGGTCGAAGTACTTCGTCGAACGTTGTGTGCCGCATTTCCTTGACATACTGTGCGTTTCCTCTTGTTCATTACGATATCCCATGCCCTTCACCACGGTCGAGCGCTTGCGCCCTTTGATACATTAACCTGTTCAATCAGACAGCTGCACCGGCATAACTCAGCGGTCGATCTCCGTCTGACTCGACCAGAATATTTGCACAAATACGGTTAGCTGGGCCACCTTCAGGTTACGGTTCCGGAACGATGGCACTGCAGGATAACTACCATCCTCTCAAGTTTGATCCCACCACCGGAGAATACTACTTACCAATCCCTTCTCCCCACTCCAATCTCCGCCTCACCCCGTATCGGCCCGATTCAGATCCTGATTTCCAAGTTGTCTATCTCAATGACCCGCGTGTATACCAGAACCTCTGTGGACCTCCATTTCCTTACTTACGAGAACACGCGTATGCATGGAATGCCCACGCACATGCCCGATCTCAAGATCTCTTCGAGGCGATGAGACGGGGGGACAAGTATATTGACGGCTGCCCTTTGAGGGCGATCAGAGAAGTCCAGGAGGATGGGTCACAAATCTTTATTGGAGATCTCAACGTGGATCGGCGAGCCGACGACGTACCATGGCGCGCTGAAGATGAAAAGGAAAACGGAAGTAAGCCGACTGGCGACCCTACTATTGTCTGGTCAATAGGCTGTAAGTTCGTTTCGCTGTCTTCGAGATCGGACCCCGTAATGACGAGATGATCGATAGATTACCTTGAACCTGGGCATCATCTAAGGGGCATCATGAGCCTCGTAGTCTCAACCTTAATAAACACTTGGATGATACCGCGGATGAATTGTCACCGCATTGCAAGCGCTGTGTTTATTGGGAACCAGGGGAGCACAAAAGTACTTCTCAATAACGGCTTTGTGCAGCAGGAGGACGTACCGGAGTGGGCTCCGATTCCAGAAGGGCGTGGCGGAGGGAAAATGGGAGTTCATGTACTCCGTTGGAGCCGCCAGAGTGAATCCGGGTGTACAGAAGTAGATGAATAGCCAGGGCTTGGAGTTACTTACCTTTGAATCGGAGCTACAACTATTTATATATTCCCAAGATGACCACGAAAGCCATGGATAACCACCGAGTACAGTTTATAAGAAATCAGCTGCTTTCGGTCTTCGAGAAGTATTCAATGTCTGTGTCTGAGCCGAACCCGCCGCGTTCGTTTTGTTACCCGCATCCACCGGCAGGTTGACGGGCTTTTCGACCCACATGTCGTCGTCACCCATATCCACATCCACACCGATGTTCACGGTGATATCTCCCCCCTTTTCCTTCTTCTTTTTCTGACTCTTCTCCCCCTTCTCCCCCTTCTCCTTCTCTCTTTTCCTTTTCTTCATCGAAGGGATGACTGTCAAACCACCGCCGTCATCCTCGTCAACACCAAACGAGACGAGTGCCTTAGTGGCTTTCTTCTTTGCCTTGTCAGGCTTTGAGCTTTTATCTTTAACCCCTTCACGTTGATTCTTCGAAACAAATGTGGGACGGAAGGATGACAGGTCCAACGTAGTATCTTGTTCCTTGGACTGAAGTGCGTCTCCAGAAGTTGAGGTGCTGGCGGGAGGCAACTTCGGCGCAAAGGCAGACGCAAATTTGGACGATTGAGGTGCTTCTTCCTTTGCCTCTGTGAGCCTGTCTGGTTTGTCTTCGTCGTCCGACGCGCCCGAATCCTCTTCGTCGCTCGCAAAGATGGCCTTGAATATGTCCATGGTCGGTCGCTCGTATGTCAGGATATCCTTCCCCTGCTCGTCATCTTCCCCGAGCCCAATGTTATTGAGATCACGTCTTCCCTTGCCCATATTTGCGAGACCTGCACTATCGGAGGCAGCGATCGCTCTTACGGGCTCCAGACTCCCAGCTGATACGTTTTGGTCGTGATTTGGGATCGGTAGGCCTTCCCCACTTCCTGGTAACAAGGTCGTCATCGGCCGTTCATCTATATCCATTTGGTTTGCCGGATCATCCATGACCACTTCTGGCACCTTGACCCCAAACCTCTTGCACAAAAGTTTGGCGGGGAGCCAGGGTTTCTCCTCTCTTGTCAACTTTCCAAACATCCCCATCCGCGCAGCATGCTGTTTCGGGCTTTCCTCAACAACGGCCTTCTCCTCCGTCTCCGTCTCCTTTCCTTTCTCTTGATACGCGCCTGCAGGTGGCTGATACAAGCCTTCCTGTACCACATCAAGTGACTCGTTCAGGGTGCTGGACTTGAAACGGCTTGCCATAGCCATGCTCATTGGCTTGAAAATCTGCGCCGCCTTCGCAAAGGATTGAAGTTCGACATTAAACTCTTCGATTGTTTGGTTTGATAGCGGTTGCAGCTGTGGAGGCAAGGTCTGGTTTGTGGCTGCTTGGAGTTGAAGATAGACAGTATACCGCGCTTGCTTGACGGGATCCTGCTGGAATGGTTGGAAACCCATGAGGGCTGCTTTCGCTACAGCTGGCTCTGTGCGAGGGACTTCAACAATGGAGGGCGTAGGAAGGGGAGGATTTTCTGCGGTCTTTTTCATGTTCTGGAGACGTTCGCGGTCCTTTGCTGATATGTAGTCCCACACAGCCTTAGGTGCCGCTGGGAGAGGTGTTTCTCCGAGCAGGGATCCACGCTACATGAGTAAAATAGACCATCAGGTTCAACCACGGCGGATATATTGCACAAACCTGGTCTGCTGTCATTTTAGTTTTCCATGAGACTGTGCTTCCAACTGGAGCTGCTACAGCATCCTGGTTCTTGGCTTGCAAATCCCATTTGGATTCCCATACCCTAGTGGGGTCTGGGTTCCAATTAGCTGGGAGTAAAGGTGGCTCAAACCTAATGGGGCGATAAACTTCCAAATAAACGCGTGGATGGATCACTCTCACCCCTTGTCTTCTGTTGGAACGGTTCTTCCCAGAACAAAACCTGGGACGATTGGAGCCCCGTTGTTGAAGAGAGATCGTTCAGTGGCGCTAGCCTAAATCCATTTCATGAGTACTGGAACCAGAAGTAATATCTGCCAGACCTTTGACGGTACAGGACCTCGATTACCCAGCAGAATCGTTTCATGATCCTCGTCGCCAGCTTCGAAGGCCATTCTCCTGGTTTCTTGGGGCAGTCCATTGTCATAAAAGTCGACGTCATCGTCATCTGCATCATTCAAAGCGCCTAACCCGAATCCCGCTGGGCGAAAGTTCAGCGTTATGGTAAACTTCAGGAAGTGAGCAAATTTGTACCACTGATGATAGCTCCAGAGGTCTTATCTTGATTTTTTGTTGAGAGACCTGCGGCTGGCACGTATCCGATCCCAAACGCATTGTCCTTGGCTGAAATATTCGGGATCTTCATGTCTCTAGGTGCGTATGTATGCTTTTCCGCTTCAGGGTCCTCCGGTGGAGGCGGTACACCAGCAAGTTCGTCCTGAAGCTTCCGCTGTTGATATGAGATCCTGGGACCTATACCCTGACCCGGACGCCATCCCATCTTCTTAAGAAGCTTCGCACCAACCGAGGAAGTCAGTGGAGGGAGAAGGACGGACGCTATGGGACTTGTGAACGATGACATGCTGAACGCAGGAGGCGCAATCACAGGACTACTCACTCGGGAACATCTTGATTTTGCCACGCCTGAGCATCCGCGGCTTGATCGTTATTGTTAATATACTGCCGTGTCTCCCGCTGTTCAGCAAGGTCTTCTTCGTCCATGTAATCCTCCGGCTTGGCCGCCTTCTTTGCCGCTCTATCGGTTCGAGATGATTTAAAAGTTGAAGGGGTCCATCCTGGTGAGAGGTGGTCAGGACGAACTAAGAGAAAAGACTCGAACATACCTGCTTCTGAGCCCACAGTGTTGTAATATCCGGCAGAGAACCCACCAGTAAACGCTCCGTGGAGTCGTCTTCTTCCTTGTTCATCTCGTACCTGTAGGAGTGATCAGGTAAAGCGCTCGAGCACATGCAAGGGATCCAGGCGATCACGGACGAACAGCCAGTTCACAACTCAGGGGTAAGTACTATGAATGTCACGACGTACTTCTTGCTTCCACAAAGGGACGAATTCACCCGTATCCTTTGATTTCTCGAGAGGAGGCAACGGCGTACCGATCTAAATGCAGCATAATCAATAAGTTTTACAGCGCACAACCGGCTGAACGTGTCTCACGAGACAGAAAGACTCATTGGCTCTTGAGCCGGCTACGTCAATGCCTGCACGGTCCAGGCGCTGCTTTAATCGACTTGTCATCTCTGCGAGCTGAAGTTTCTCGGTAGCGCCTTGCTATGTCCGGAACCCTAGTGTAATACCAAAGGCTTGCGGCGCAATTCCTCGCTCAGGCGGCGATTTGGTGATGATTTAGATCAAGATATGGTCGAGGTGGAAGGCAAGTTGGTGGCTCTGTCACAGATACATGACAGTGTCTGCAAAGAATCTAATTGTACTCCCTCAAGGCCTCATGAGGCGGTTATGCAAAGGAAAGCAAACAGCTCCTCACTTGAACCGCGTCTCATCAAACTATGGGTCGCCTAGTTATCGCGCACCACAAGTCCTATCACCCTTACCGTGCCGACAATATTGAACGTGTCAAACAGGACGAAGAAGAAGCCAAGCTACAAGAAGCCAAGGAGGAAGGCAGACTGAGACTTGCGGTCCGTTGGACTTCATTCTATCACCAATACACTGGTTAAGCCTAACCATTGTTATTTTCCTAATGTGACTGGTTCTTGGCCGACACTGAACCCTGACATAGGACACCGAAGCTCGGATCGACTTGCTTAGAAAACGTGCTGGGATCAAGGACAATGGAAAGGGGAAGTCGCGCGCTCGGGATGAAGATGATTTGATCCCTGAAGCCGTTCGCGCCTCTGTTACCGACCAAGGGGCTACAGGGTCGCTAAGCATCAACCCCACTAGCAAGCAGCCGCCTTTGACTAGTCAGGGTCACATCAACCTCTTTGCTGACCTCGAAGAGGTATGTATTGATTCCCAAGCCCTCGTCTTTACTAGTGATGACTTGGACTTTAGCATGAGGTCTCTCTTAAGCACGCCACGACACAGGCCCTCAAACACAAGTCCAGAAATAAGGACGAATCAGGAGACACGGATAAAGGTTATGCTCTTGCTCCATCTGAAGCAGACCGAACACCGTGGTACACTAAATCAAAGGAGGCACACCCTCAGCTTGAAGAAGCTCGACGGTGAGTTCACTCGCAAAGAGATTGAGTAATATATTGACACCTTTTTAGGGTTCGGGACGAACACAGGAAGTCTCGCTATGACCCCCTGACAGAAATTACTACCTCCCTCGCTCGTTCATCCTCCACACTGTCCTCATCCCGGGTGGTGCGCAAAAGTTACCCAATGGACCCACCTGCAGCAAATGATCCTGCGTTATCGGAGCGCCTCAAACGAGAAAGTACAGAGCGTGCGCGTGCGGCAGAACTACGCGAGCGGCGTCGGCGGGAAAAAGCTGGCAGCGAAACACCGTCAACAGTAGCTGGAGGTTATGCCAATCAATACAACAAACAGGAAGTTGAAGACGCTCGAAAACGCCGCGAGGACTCACAAGGATGGCGTCACCGAGTATCTGCCTGGCAGGAGCGAGACCCAAAAGATCGGGATGGTGAGCATAGGGGCTATAGACACGACAGGGATCGGTCTTGGAGCCGACAGCGCTAAAGCTCAAGAAGTGACTCACTCTTGCATGTTACAGATGATATTATTTGTGCAATATATGATAAAGTTCGAGAACTTGTCTATTGAATAGATGCGCGGTTAGAGGGGGAGCCAGGATGATTACACGCAGGGTTAAACGGGGCGAACATAAAAAGAAACGTTACGAAGGAACGGGTAGCTCAGACAGAGCTCGTCACAAAGCCGGGGACACAACAGGTAGCATATACAGGGCATATACAGGGCATGACACCACCACAATTGTTCTCATATTAAGGACTTCTGTGCCTGCGGGGGCTGCTGACCGGGCTGCTGTTGCAGGGGCAGTGTACTTCCGCCAGTGAACGAAGGAATAGCCGCCAAAGTAGGCCTGAAAGGAGCTGCTCCAAAACCGCTTCCTTGTAGCCCACCAATGCCTGACCCAATCCCTCCTGTCCCACCTCCGAACAAACTCGCACCGGTTGACATTCCTGAACCACTTGTGGGACTGAATGGTAGGCCGGTCATCTGTGGGCTGATCATCGACGCTCTGAACGGGTTCGCTGTTCCGGTTTGCTGTGGCCGCAGCCCAACACCCACAGTCGATGCCCCTCCACCTCTTAGGTTAAGATCAAGGGGGTTCATTACACCCAAAGATGGCGGACCACTCAGGCCTGTTAATCCAGTCCCTTGAGCGTTGACTGCACTCTGCCAAGTCTGCGTGGCCATCGATCCGTCCATGCCGAAAGATGGCACAGTAAGGGTAGAATTGCCGCTCGACGTTTCGAGGGTCAACGCAGAGTTTGATGAGCCCAATTTTGGACTACCTTGTCCGGAAGGTGTGGCAGCACCACTTCCAGGGACGGTGGGCAGTGCGTCCATCAAGGAAGCTCCAAATGCCGAAGTGGGCTTGAAGGGCTTCAGGCCAACAAACCCCGTAGCTTGTGGCTGCAAGGGCCCATTCATGTTTAACCCAGAAACTGATGTAAACGCCGTGCCGGTCGTCGAGGGAGCAGAAGAGTTTAATGAGAGAGCCGAGAAGGCGTCTGAGAACCCAGACGTTGTGGTGGTCGACGTGTTCTGTGAAGTAAATGGTGGCAATCCGGTAGGTTGCGAAGTGAGAGTGGAGAACGCAGGGTTCTTGTTTGGCTCGTGATTGCCCAGAGAGAAGCTAGATGCTACAGAAGACATGTTCTGATTTTGGTTCTCTGTAAGTTTGAACGGGGAGAAGCCGCTGGAAGTGCCAAATGCACCAGTAAAGAATGCTTGTTGGCTGACCCCAGTCGGCGTTGCCTGTTGTTGCTGCGGGTTTAGAGGTATTCCATTCGCTTTGGCTGCCAACAGCTCTTGCATTGTGGGGCCCTTTGGGACCGGCGGTGGGCTAGATTGTCGTGGCTGACCGAAAGGGTTGCGGCTCCCAGTAGCGTGAGGGACCAGAGGCTTGATAGCCGGTGGGTTCGAATGGCCAGCAGGAGTTGAGGCAGGTCGGTTAATCATAGCCCCTGCAAACGGTGAGTAGGGTTTGGTCGTGTCAGGACCTGGTGTGATAGACGATTGCTGAGCGAGGAAGTTTGAGAACCCAACAGCTTGTGGGTGTTGAAGAGCTGGTGGTGAGGGCGATGCACCGAGTCCAGCAACACCAAAGCCACTTGTATTACCCGGTTGCCATCCGGTGATCTGCGGCAAGAACATACTTTGCCGGAACGGGTTAGATCCCGTGACCTGCGGTTGCAAGAAGGGCGCTGGTTGCGGAAGGAGGAAAGCGTTCTGTGTCTCCTGGGACGTTGACGAGAGGGCATTCTGAGCGCCATTGGCAAACGGCGAAGCCGAGGGCTGGGGATTGAAAGGAGTGGCTGTGTGCTGCATATTGAGGAAGGGCATGCCAGTTGCTTGAGTCGGGATGGGGAACGGAGACACCCCGGGCAAACCGGTAGGTAGTGGATTAATGAAGGGCTGAGTGCCGCCCGGAATACCGGTCATCTGCGGAACGACCATTGATGCTCTGAACGGATTCAAACCTGGGTTTACGGCCTGGCCTTGGTTCTGATAGAAGTATACCATGTTTGGGCTTTGTGCTTGCGGATTGAACATCGTGGGTTGCTGCTCTTCTATGGAGTTGAAGAAGTCAATCGAAGGCACTTTCACCTTGGCAGATGGCGGTGAGGTGGAAGGAGAGGGAGCAGCAGGTTTCGATGGTCCGGACGATGGCGCTAAATTCAACGTAAATCAGAATACCCGACGGCTGGAAACGAAGCTCAACTAACCAGACCGAGGCTGTGCTTTGTTTGGGATTGTCCCATCTGCAAGAGCTTTGTTGGTCTTGTACTCTATGCGATTCTGCTCAAAGTTGGGGTCACGTAGGTACTCATCCAGCGCTTTTGCTAAGGACAATGGTGCCTTCACTGGTTTGTCAGTCTCTCGAAGAAAAGAGTACATCCCTGCTTACATGCTTCAAGTTGGGTATCGGGACGTTGATCAAATTAGATAGCTTCCTGGCTATCGCTAGGTATTCAACTACCCGCTCTGTTTGTTCGCAGAAGTATTTGTAAACCGCGAGAGCTTGCTCGGCATCGTTGAACGACATTTCGAAATAGTGTTCTGTATTTAGCGTTAGTACCAAGGGACCTCGAGCATGATGACATACTGACCTAGGACGTTGATAACTCCCTCGTTCTCCGCTGAGAAGAGAATGAGCAGGTCTTTCACCAGTAAACTGAGTGCGCTGAGTGTTAATTCATCCTCTAAACTGTCCATGAAGAACTTCCTCGTCTTCGTCAGCGGCAACTTCATACCCGAAAATGAGTAGCTGGGTGCACATAATACACGTAGCAACACCAAGAGAAGAAAGACGTACACGGCAACCGAGCAAAGCGTCCACTTGCTTTTGGACAATCTTTGTCTCTCGTAAAAGACCCTTTTCAACTGTCATCACTCGAAGCTTGCGACCCATCACTGTCTTGCTCCGGCTGGGCTGGCCATTTGACCCGCTCCCACCTGCCATGGACAAATTCCGGTCGCGATTGCTTTCGGATTGTATACGGATTGCATCATGCTTGAGATCGCGGTAGGCACGAGCACGGGTTTCGAGGTATATGGCATAATTCGAGGTGTTCTCTGGTAGGGGATATCCTGTAGGCAAAGACTAGGTTGAGTAATACCGTGCGAAGTGTGATCGGATACGAGCGCTCACCGTGCCGCTCGCCGTTGGCAACCTGGCGTAACCGGAGGGTGTCCGAGGAGGCAATATAATTGAGGATATTATCTGTATGGCCATTACGTATCATCGTATGGAGTACAATCAACGCCTTAAAGACGACCTGCTCGGAGCAGTCAACCAGCCGGCTCGTCCAGCGACAGTGCGGAACAGTAGCAATGAGGACGTACGATAACATTCGCTTCCTGTAGCTTTGGTGCAAGAGCTCGACAGACTTCCTGGAGCGTTCCGTCATCACCGTAGGTTGCCGCAATAATAGGGTCCAGATACTCCATACATAGTCAGCCCTCGGAACGGCTCAGAAGACGGAGGAGAGGTATACCTTGGTCTTCGGTGCTGCTGACTTCGGTTTGCATGCTAGCTTGACGATTTTATCGAAATTCATGGCCGGCTGCAGGTGTCAAGGTCCCATGTTTGGCATCCTACCTCAATCACCTGACGGGCACTTTCCCTCGTGAGACACGTTTTGTCGAGCTTCCAAACGTGTGGTCATATCTTCAGCAGAGTGACTTCGCCGTCAAACGGACCGATATCCTTGGAGACAGACGGATTCTGTGAACAAATTCTTCGTATCTGAACGACAACAAGATGTAAATAAAGGGCACTCGTTTTACGAATGGGCTCCCAGTGTTAGAACTGTCGACCAAGTGCAAGTGCGACTGGCGCATCTTCATCTTACGGGAATGAATAACCGCGATAATGAGTGAATATGACGACCAGTACTGTGGTCTTACCTATGCGTTCTCTGGGGTGTACAAACATTCTCTGAAGGAGGGAGGGCCATGGTTCAAGTTGCCTGTTGAAGCTGATATCGGATATCGGAAAGTGCCCGAATTTTATCTTTATTTTCGTACATTCCCAATTTACACAACGAACGACGCTGATGCTGATGCTGATGATGGGGAGCTAGATTCAATCAGGCACCGTCTTATCGTTGTCGCATTGTAAGCCCAGCTGCTTGAACCCTTCCTTTGATTCTATTCCACATTAGCATGCCCCATTATCCGTATACGAAACTCGTATTTGCAGGGGATGTTGTTGTAGCAATACAAGGTCCC
>WNFL01061701.1_pt1 | contig 13918 bp, 9 predicted proteins | sample 5400361 | NCBI WGS metagenome assembly WNFL01 (sample SAMN13153351, study PRJNA577476) | soil metagenome | isolation source: 40 cm soil on Douglas fir-dominated hillslope | place: USA:California | collected 2013-09-17
CCGACGGCGCGGATGGGTCCAAATTGACGTTGCGAGCTCTTAAGCCGGGAAAAAATGATTGTGGCAGTAATGCTGTTCGTCGGAACAGCGACGAAGAAATAAAGCTGGATTAAGCCAAGGACGGCCATGGTTTGCCAGCCTGCGCTAATGCTCCAGCAGGCAAGCAAAACGGTGCCGGCAGTGGCGACGGCCAGCCAGCGCAATACTTTTACGGGAGAGACATGCCGGTCAGCCATCGCGCCAAAAATAAGAGGGGAGACAAAGGCCGCGACAGCGGAAGTGGAGTAGGCATAGGCACGGATTCCCGCAAAGCCGTGCGAGCCGAGCACGCGGCCCAGGGGGACGAGCCACATGCCGGAGGCCATCATCTGAATAAAAAATAGCGCGGCCAGTTCGGTGTATTCAGCCGCGCCGCCAAATCGCTTCAGCACCGGCACAGCACAGCTAACCGGGAGGGAAAAGCAAAACAATTAATCGGTATTGGAGGATTGGAATGGTGTGGAAAAAAACTAAAATCGAAATGGCATGTGATGGGCATCGATGCCGGTGCGAAGGGCGGCGAATGAATCGGCAGGTATGAGCTTCATTAGTTCGTTGGGATTGGCGCGCGCGCCGACAACGACTAATCGATTCTCGTGCAACACCAGAACGCTTGCCTGGATGCGGCTTTTCAGGTTCGCCTTTTTGGGAGCGTAAACCGCGACGAAATTTTCGTTTTTCACTGCGCCGACGAGGCGAACCCAGCCACGCTTGGCCATCGCCTTATCGGTGATGGCTAGAACCGACCCCGGTTGGAGCGGAGCCGAATGGTAAGTCATCTCATAGATGCCAACCTCGGCCTGGTTCAGGCTGTTTAACGCGGCGCGCCCTTCGGGGGGCATTTGGATGAAACTGCTGCCGAGTTGCACAAGCCCAAAGCTAACCCTGCCGAAATTCAAAGCGATCTTCGTCTTCCACTGCGCGGCGGAAGAACTCATGAATGAATTTCTGAGCGTGGCAGTTTCCGAGCCGAGCCGAAATATGCCGGTGACCCACCATACGGCAAGGCCGATAATCAAAAATATCGTCAACAGGACGAACATCCACGGGCGCACGGGCGACGGGTGCCGTTGCGCAACAGCGGCGGTCGCGACAATGACCGGCGGACAGACAATCGACCGCGGCGGCGCCGGAGGCGTGCTCGCGACAGGCGAAGGCAGGATCAAGCCCGGAAAAGTTCCAGTGTATGACGATGCTGCATTCATCTTTTTAGTTCTCCTTTGGAAAGGCGAAGCTGTGGGTGTCCCTCAACCACAGCCTCGCGTTCACTGCTACTCCGACTTCTTCTCTTTTTCTTCCTCGACCTGAACGTTCTTCAGCGGGTCGATATGAAGCCGGTCGCCAAGTTTCGAGAGCTGTTCGGGTTTGATATCACCGACGATGTTGACGAACACGGCGCCTTTCTGCGGTTCAATGGCGGCAACGGCCAACCCCTGGATGGCGCCTTTTGAATCCATGGCCAGGTAAACGCCGGCTTCCTGGGTGTCTTTGCGCGCGGTGACGATACGTTGCCAGCCTTTTCCCTGCAAATCGGCCTGGACTTTCTTCACCCGCTTTTCGAGATCTGCCCGATTGTCGTCGTTCACACCAATCGCGGTGACGTGCACCAGTTTGAGGCCGTTGAGCAGTTGGGCGACCTCTTTATCTTCCTTTTCGACGAAGCGCGCGGCGAGCGAGATGAGGTTGGCCGGCAGATTCACCTCGACAAAATCACCCCCGGATTTGGATGGTGATAGGTTACCGAAATCGACTTCTCCCGGCATTAATTCGGCCCGGGAAATGGTCGCCGAAGCGAACAGCGCGGTTCCAAGTATGAGCGGCAATAAATATTTCATTTTGATCCTGACGTTCAGTTAATTGTTAAAAGTTGTTGTCCCGACTCCTTGAATACCCGGTTGGGGTAGGAAATGTTTCAACTATTCCGTGTGGAGGCCGGGACGCGCATGGATGAGCCAGGTCACCACCTCGGAGCAGGCAATTACACTGGTTCACGGCTCTCAGCGTTTCAGCCGCATCGCCTTATAGTCCCAGAGCGGGTCGAAATCAATCTTGCCCCGTAATTCGAGAATTCCCTGCGGACGTCGCTGCCCTACATACTCTGCCAACGCAGCATTGACTGCCTCCGCTTTGGATTTAAATCGGCCGCAATGTAGCTCGGCATGTGGGATTGCGTAAGCCACTGCAACATGGATTCAACTCTCGGATTTCAAGTCGCGCATCATCAAGTCGCGCACCGCGAGCCGAACATCTTTGCCTCCGTAGAGCATGGCATAAGTTTCGTCGATCACCGGCGTAACAGTGTTGTGATCGCGCGCCAATCGAAAGGCAGCGCGGGCGGTCGGATAGCCTTCGGCGACGGAACTCATCCCGGCGATAATGTCTGCAGGCGGTTCGCCGCGTCCGACTCGTTCGCCGAATCCCCGGTTGCGGCTGTGCCGCGAAAAACAGGTGACCATCAAGTCGCCAAGGCCGCTGAGTCCGGTAAACGTTTCGAGCTGCGCACCACACGCGACGCCCAGCCGGCGAATTTCAACTACCGCACGAGTGACCAGCGCAGCCTTGGCATTATCGCCGAAGCCCAATCCGTCGCCGATTCCAGCGGCGATGGCGATTACATTTTTGAGCGCCCCCCCCAACTCAAGGCCGAGCAAGTCGGTGGCCGTGTAAACACGAAAAGCGGGCCGGTTGAACAAGTGCTGGACCGCGGCAGCGGTCGCCAAATCGCGGCTGGCGGCGACGATTGCCGTAGGCACGCCACGCGCCACTTCAATGGCGAAGGTAGGCCCGGAAAGAGCCGCATGCGGGGCGTTGGGCGCGGTTTGCGCGAGAATTCCACACATGGTCAGGCCGCTTTCGAATTCGATGCCTTTGGTTACGCTGACTATCGGGACTTTGCAGCCGCCGAGGCGGGAGGGGACTTCCCGAAACGCCTTTGACGGGACCGCCACGACAATCCAATTCGCGCCAGCGATTGCTCGATCAAGGTCCGATTCGAGCAGCAGCTCGGGCGGCAACATTATGCCAGGCAAATAGCGTTCATTCAGGCGAGTGCGGCGAATCTCCTCAAGATGCCCGGTGTTATGGCCCCACAATGCAATCTGTGTGTTCGGTTGAAGCAGCAGGTTGGCGAGCGCCGTTCCAAATGCTCCGGCGCCAAGCACAGCGATTTTCATGCTTTAGGCGCGTCGGCGGTTGCAGCCGGCGGCTTTTTACCAAAACGATTTTCGGTGCCGTTAAGGAGACGCTTGATATTGGCTTTGTGTTTGTAAATCGCCAGCGCGCCAATGATTCCGCTCACGACAATCATGGTAATCGTATCGCCAGTAAGCCAGGTGGCGATCGGCAATGCGAAAGCCGCCAACATCGATGCCAGTGACACGTAGCGGCTTACCGCGAGCACGACAATCCAGATCGAAACGACTATCACAACAGACCACGGCACCAGGGCCGCCAAAACACCAGCGGAAGTGGCGATGCCTTTGCCACCTTTAAACTGAAGCCAGCAGGTGTAATTGTGGCCGAGTACCGCCCAAATTGCGGCGCAGATCGCGAGCCATTCCCGCGCGGCAAAATCGCTGCCAGGTTGATACCGATGCGCTACCCAGCGGGCGACGAGCGCCACGGCAATCCAGCCTTTCAACGCATCGACAATCAGCACAAAAATGCCAGCCGGTTTGCCGAGTGTCCGAAAGACATTCGTTGCGCCGATATTGCCGCTGCCGACCGACCGAATATCAATCCCCCGCCCTTTGCCAACCAGGTACCCGGTCGGAATGGATCCCAGCAGGTAGGCAATCACACCCACGATAACGTATGCGATAACTGGCACAGCTTTACTCTAGGGACGCTCGTCCCAAACTTAAAAGCCCAAACTTCAACCAGGGATGCGTTCAAAAAGTATGGAGTCCCCCTTTTCGGTGGGTATGGAGTTCTGCCTTCGGGCGGGCAAAAATAAAATCGCAGCGGTGTTTCCGTGGATTGCCGGCATTTCGCACCTCGTGCATGTTGTCAATCGCGAAGGATTGGCAGATGCCAGTTGTCAGCGGCGCATCGCCAATGGCAAGATGGTCCCGGCGATGGCGACACAATCCACAAACAGATCCCCGAGCAAAATCAAAGTTACGGTGCTCGGCGGCGGGTCGCTTGGCAAGGAACACGTTCGCATTTACTCCGAACTGGCTGCTGCCGGCCTGGTGGAGTTTTCAGGAGTATATGACGTCGAATCCGAAACCGCTCGCCGACTGGCTGAAAAGCACGGCGGCCGGGCGTTTGGCTCGGCGGACGAGGCGATCGCCGCCTGCGACGCGCTGAGCATTGTGACGCCTACGACGACGCATTTTGAACTCGCCAGCAGGTGTTTGAGCGCGGGCAAACATGTGCTCGTTGAAAAACCGATGACACAGGAAACCGCGCAGGCAGCAGAGTTGGTTGAGATGGCGCGAAAAAAAGATCTGCTGTTGCAAGTGGGCCATGTCGAAAGATTCAACCCGGTTTTCAAGTACCTTTCGTCCGTAGCCACGGAGCCGCGCTTTATCGAGACTCATCGCCTCTCCCCATTTCCGAAGCGAAGCACCGACATCGGGGTGGTGATGGACCTGATGATTCATGACCTGGATATTGTGCTGAGTTTTGTGAAATCGGCGCTGAGCAGCGTCGATGCGGTCGGCATTCCTGTTTTGAGCCTGTCGGAAGACATCGCGAACGCCCGGCTTCGCTTTGCGAATGGCTGCGTCGCCAACCTGACCGCCAGCCGGGTTAGCCCTGAACGCATGCGTAAAATTCGGGTGTTTAGCGCGGGCGCGGCGACGAGCTACATCTCTCTCGATTACCGGGCGCAGGAAGGGTTTATTTACCGGGTCGCGCGCGAAGGCGAAAAAGAAAGTTCGTTATTGAAAAAGTTACTTCACAGCCGCGACTCCGCAATCGTCAGCGAGTTCGCCGGCAAAAAAATTGTGCGGGAACCAGTGCCAATCGCCAAGGGCGAGCCGCTGAAACTTGAGCTCGAGCATTTCATCGAATGCATCGGCGTCCATCGCACTCCGGAAGTAAGCGGCGAATCCGCGAAGCGCGCGCTGGATTTGGCCCTCGAAATTACCAGGCAGATTCAATCCGCGCCAAAATTAGCCGGCCAACCGTGAAACCCAGAACCTTCATGCTTATCGCCGGTGAAGCCAGCGGTGATTTCAATGCCGCGGAACTAGTGAATGCTTTACGGCGGGAATTCGTAGCCGCGCCGGCTATTACGACTTCAGACNNNTACCAGCCGCTTTATACGAGCCTCGAGACAAAATTCTTTGGAGCTGGAGGGCCGCGAATGGCGGCCGCCGGCGTCGATATCGCTTTCGACCTGACACAGCATTCGGTCATCGGCGTCTCGGACGTGCTCAGGAAATACCTCGAATTCCGGAGATTGTTTTACCAGCTATTCCGACTGGCGCTCGATCGCCAGCCGGACTGCATCATCTGTGTCGATTTTTTTGGCTTCAATGGACGCTTTCTCCATGCGATTCGAAGGCATATTCGCGCGCAACACGATTGGTTTCATGCCTGGCATCCAAAACTGGTTCAGTATGTGTCGCCGCAAGTCTGGGCTTCGCGGCCAGCCCGGGCGTATCGATTGCAAGAAGATGTCGATCTTTTGCTAAGCATTATACCGTTCGAAAAAGATTGGTACGCGGCGCGCGCCCCTCGCTTAAAGGTCGAATTTGTGGGAAACCCAATCGCCGAACGCTATGCGCGAAGAACCTCGCGCTCCACGACAATCGGAACGAAATCGCTCTTACTGTTGCCGGGTAGCCGGGCATCCGAAATCGCGCGGCATCTTCCCGTGATGATCGAATCGCTGGGCCGGATTCGTTCTGCACTGTCTGACTTATCAGTCGGGTTGGTGCTGCCGAATGAAGCACTCTCTTCCCAGGCGCGCGCCCTCGGGCTGCCGTCGTTCGTCAATATCCGGGTTGGTGGGCTGGAACAGGAACTTGTGAATGCAGATGTTGCAATTGCTTCGACCGGCACCGTGACGCTGGAGTGCGCCTGGTTTGGAGTTCCAACGGTGGCAATCTATAAAACTTCCTTTACGACTTACCAAATCGCGCGGCGAATCGTGACGGTGAAATATCTGGCAATGCCGAACTTATTGGCCAACGAGGAGGTATTTCCGGAATACATTCAAGATGCGGCAACCGCCCCGAATATTGCCGAAGCCGCGCTGAAATTGTTAAAGGATGAGGCGCTTCGCGATCGCGTCCGGCAGAAATTGGCGATCATTTCCGGGTCACTTGGCGGCCCGGGAGCGAGCCAGCGCGCCGCGCAGCGGATTTATCGTTTACTCGGCGAGCCAGACCGCGACCATGAGTCGCACAAAATTCCGCTTTAATCCGCGGTTCTTTAGGGCAATATTCCACTACGCTTGAAGTTTTCGTCGCTGATATTGTTCTTGCGCCTTGCCGGCGTCGTCTTGTGCTTTCAATGGGAAAGCCTCGGGGCCGAAGCCCAGGACGGCACCGAATATTTCGAACAAAAAATCAGGCCAATCCTCGTCGATCATTGTTACAAGTGTCACAGCAGCGAAGCCAAAAAAGCCAAGGGCGGACTGCAGTTGGACACCAGGGACAATTTGTTGAAGGGCGGCGAGACCGGGCCGGCTATCCTGCCGGGTGAGCCCGAAAAAAGTCTGTTGATAAAGGCGGTTTCCTACACCGACGAGAATTTGCAAATGCCGCCAACCAAAGGCGGAGGCGGAAAATTGAGCCAGGCGCAAATCGATACCCTGACAGAATGGGTAAAAATCGGCGCGCCTGATCCACGGGTTTCCAAAGATGCGGCAGCTCATCAACCGGAAACCATCGCCGCCAAAGCTCGCAATCATTGGGCCTTTCAACCAATCCGAAATCCCCCCATGCCCCTAGTGAAGAACAAACGTTGGGCGCGGACTCCGGTCGATGCTTTTGTTCTGGCCGGACTTGAAGCGAATGCCCTCACTCCTTCACCCAGCGCCGATCGCCGCACCCTCATTCGCCGCGCAACCTTTGACCTGATCGGCCTTCCCCCTACCCCGGCTGAGGTGGCCGCTTTTATCGCCGACACGAGTCCGGACGCTTTCGCCAGGGTTGTCGACAGGCTGGTCGCATCACCGCGGTATGGAGAGCGGTGGGGCCGACATTGGCTCGATATCGCGCGGTATGCCGATACCAAAGGCTATGTTTTCGAAGAGGAAAGGCGCTATCCTTACTCCTACACATACCGCGATTACGTGATTCGCTCGTTCAATGAAGATTTGCCGTTTGACCAGTTCATCCTGCAACAAGTCGCGGCGGATTTGTTGCCGTTGGGTGAAGATAAACGACCGCTTGCCGCTCTTGGTTACCTCACCCTGGGCCGCCGGTTCGTGAATAATATTCATGACATTATCGACGACCGGATCGATGTCGTGTGCCGTGGGATGATGGGTCTGACCGTGGCCTGCGCGCGCTGCCACGATCACAAATACGATCCGATTCCCACGCGCGATTACTATTCCATGTATGGCGTGTTCGCGAGTTCAATGGAACCGGACGAGGAACCATTGTTAGGCGTCAAAGACGAGTCCAAGGCTCATGACGAGTATGTCGCCGAGCACAAAAAACGCGTCCAGGAAAAAGCCGATTATCGCCAGGCGCGGGAAATTGAGACGGCGCGAAAGCTTCGGCATCAGGCCGGCGAATATCTTCTCGCCGCCTACGATTCCGCGCAACTTACCAATAAGGCGGAAATCGACACACTCGCGCCGAAACGCAAGCTCGACCGTGGTGTGCTCCAACGATGGAACATCTGGCTCGACTCCAATTCGAAAACCAATCATCCGATTCTCGGTCCCTACACTTCGCTATCCAAATTTCCCGATAAAGAATTTGAGCAAAAAGCGGCTGAATATATAAAGCAGCTTGCCAATGAGCCAACCGTCAACCCGTTAATCGCCCACGCGCTCATTGGGCATCCGCCGACGAACATGCAACAAGTGGCCGATTGCTACGGCGTCGTCCTCAAAGAAGTCGATGAGCGCTGGGAATCGCTTTTGGCCGAACCAGCGGACAAGAGCGGAACCACTAACGCGCCATCCGCCCTGCCGGACGCGAATGAAGAAGCGCTGCGGCAGGTGCTCTATGCCGCCGACGCGCCGGCAAATCTGCCCGAAAGCGAGTTCCACAGGCTTTACGACGTTCCGACTAGCCAGAAACTCCGCGAACTCCAACGCAAAATCGAACAGCTCGATGCCACCCATCCGGGCGCCCCGGCGCGGGCCATGGCTTTGGTCGATCGTTCATCGCCGCAGAATACTCATGTGTTTGTCCGCGGCAGCGCCGAAAATCCTGGTCCTGAAGTCCCGCGGCAATTTCTCGAGGTGCTGCAACCGGGTCGCAAGCCGTTTCAAAAAGGCAGTGGCCGGCTCGAACTCGCCGAGGCGATTGTCGATCCGAAGAACCCGCTAACCGCTCGCGTCCTGGTCAATCGACTCTGGCAGCATCATTTCGGATTTGGCCTGGTTCGCACGCCCAGCGACTTCGGTTTGCGTTCCGACCCGCCCAGCAATCCGGAGCTTCTCGATTATTTGGCGACGCGCTTCATGCAGGAAGGGTGGTCAATCAAAAAAATGCATCGGTTGATCATGTTGTCGAACACGTATCAGCAATCGAGCGAGGAGAATCCCCGCGGCATTAAGCTGGATCCAAATAACCTGCTCGTCTGGCGCATGAACCGGCAACGGCTCGAGTTCGAAGCTTTACGCGATTCTTTGCTGGCCGTGGCCGGCACCCTCGATCTGACCGCGGGCGGCCAGTCTGTCGATATCACCTCCGAGCCTTACTCGACGCGCCGTACTGTCTATGGCTATATCGATCGGCAAAACCTGCCTGGCTTGTTCCGAACCTTCGATCTCGCCAGTCCTGACGGCACGAGTGCCCAGCGGTTTTTCACGACGGTGCCGCAGCAGGCCCTATTCTTGATGAACAGCCCGTTTGTCGTGCAGCAGGCCGCGAATTTGGTAAAGCGTGAGACTGCAATTTCGACCGATGCGCGTGACCAGCGCGTGCGATTTCTCTACGAGCAAGTTTTCCAGCGCGGGCCTTCCAGCCAGGAACTCAGTTTCGCGAGAGACTTCCTGCAGTCGCAACAAACGCCGGACCCGGCGGACCCGTCGCTTGTCTGGCAGTTCGGTTATGGCGAGGTTGATGATCAAGCGGGCCGCCTCAAAAAGTTTACGCGCCTTCCCCACTTCACCGGCGTTGAATTTCAAGGGGGCGAGACGTTACCTGACCCGGCGACCGGATGGGTGATGCTCACCGAAACCGGCGGCCATGCCGGAAACGATCTTGCCCACGCGGCGGTGCGGCGCTGGATCGCGCCGCGATCGATGGAAATCGCTGTTAGCGGCTCGCTAAGCCATGGCGCGAAGCAGGGTGATGGTGTGCGAGGCCGAATTATTTCGAGCCGCCTCGGCGAATTGGGCCACTGGTCGGTTCATAATGATAAAGCCGAAACAAAACTCGAACACATCAAAATCGAAAAAGGCGACACCTTCGATTTCGTTACCGACTGCATCGGCAGCGTCGACTACGATTCATTCACCTGGACCGTGACGATTTCAGGTGTTGCTACAAAGGAAGAGAAATCCCCGGTTTGGAACAGCCAGAAGGATTTTGCTGTCGCCGCCCGCTCCCAACGTGAACCACTCAGCGCCTGGCAGAAATACGCCCAGGTGCTGCTATTGGCAAACGAATTCGTGTTTGTAGATTGAGTAAGCGTCGATGGCAAATGACGGTGAAACAATCGCGCTAGAACTACGTGCATACTTCACCGCGAATTTATGATTTGCTCGGAATTCAGGGAAGCGTGGCTTATCGGAACCGCGTGGCGAAGGGCTGTCGCAAATGACGGCGAAATAGGGCCAGTCGTTTCCGGCTGGCCCTTGATGCTAAACTCGTGTTTAAGCCTTAGCTCGAAAGCGCGCCTTCAGCAGCGGCTTTTTGCGTAAAGACCAGGTGATCTTTGTCCGCAGTGACGTTGATGGGTTCACCATCGTGGATCGCGCCTTTGAGGATTTCCTCGGCCAGCGGATCTTCCAGCGAGCGCTCGACGGCACGCCGCATTGGACGCGCCCCATACTGCGGGTCGTAACCCTTGCTAACCAGGAAGTCTTTCGCCTTTTCATCCAACTGGAGCAGGATGTTGCGGGGTTTGAGCCGATGCATCACCTTGCTGATTTCCAGATCGAGAATCTCGATGAGATCCGGCTTGGTCAGCGACCGGAACACCACGATGTCATCCAACCGGTTAAGGAATTCGGGCCGGAAGGTTTTCTTGGCCTCTTCGAGAATCTTTTCGCGCATCCTCTCGTAGGAGTTTTCGTCGGTAATTGGCGAAAACCCAAGGGTCGATTGCTTCTTGATGGTGTCCGACCCCACGTTCGAGGTCATTAGAATGATCGTGTTCCGGAAATTCACTACCCGGCCGACGTTGTCGGTCAGCTTTCCTTCTTCGAGGATCTGCAGGAGCAAGTTCCACACGTCAGGATGGGCCTTTTCAATTTCGTCGAACAGCACGACTGAATACGGTTTGCGCCGCACTTGTTCGGTGAGCTGGCCGCCTTCCTCATAGCCGACGTAGCCGGGCGGCGAACCGATCAGCCGCGACACGTTGAATTTCTCCATGTACTCGCTCATGTCGAGCTGGATCAGCGCTTTGTTGTCGCCAAACATCTGTTCAGCGAGGGTCTTGGCCAGCAAAGTCTTGCCGACACCGGTCGGTCCCAGCAAGGCGAAGGTGCCGATGGGCCGGCGAGGATCCTTGAGGTCCGCACGGGAGCGGCGAAGCGCCTTGCACATGGCAGAGACTGCCTCGCGCTGGCCGATGACCACTTTGGCCATTTCGGTTTCGACCTGGAGCAACCGCTGCATCTCCCCCTGTTCCATTCGCTGCAACGGAATCCCCGTCCATTTGGAAACCACCTGGAGGATGTCTTCATCATCCACTTTGACGCGTTTCTCCTCGCGGGACGTGCGCCAATCTTTCAGGACAGCTTCCAATTTTTCCTTGGCGTGTTTTTCTTTGTCGCGCATCGAGGCAGCGCCTTCAAAATCCTGGTTCTTAATGGCGCGCTCTTTTTTGGTCTTAATTTCTTCGATGTCCGCCTCAAGCCCCTTTACTTCAGGCGGGCGAGTCATCGTGCCAATTCTTGCGCGTGAGCCGGCTTCGTCCATCAAATCGATGGCTTTATCGGGGAGGAACCGGTCGGTAATATAACGATCGGAAAGTTTAACCGCGGCTTCGAGCGCCTGGTCCGTAAACTCGGCTTTGTGGTGCTCCTCATATTTCGGCCGGAGCCCTTTGAGGATGAGCACCGCTTCCTCGACGGACGGCGCCTCGACTTTGACCGACTGGAAACGCCGTTCGAGCGCGGCATCCTTCTCAATATATTTGCGGTACTCGTTAAGCGTGGTTGCGCCGATGCATTGCAACTCGCCGCGGCTGAGAGCCGGCTTGATGATATTCGAAGCGTCCATGGTCCCTTCGGCGGAACCCGCTCCGACAATGGTGTGCAATTCGTCGATGAACAAAATGATGTTCTTGGAACGGCGAATTTCGTCCATCACCGCTTTGATCCGCTCCTCAAATTGACCGCGGTACTTGGTCCCGGCAACCATCAAAGCCAGGTCGAGAGTTATGACCCGTTTATCGCGCAGCAATTCCGGGACGTTTCCGGAAGCGATTTCCTGCGCAAGCCCCTCAACGATAGCCGTCTTGCCCACGCCGGCTTCACCAAGCAGCACGGGATTGTTCTTGGTGCGGCGGCAAAGGATTTGGATGACGCGCTCAATTTCGTTTTTACGGCCAATAACCGGATCCATCTCCCCTTTGCGGGCGATCTCGGTCAAATCACGGCCAAAAGCTTTGAGGGCCGGGGTTTTCACTTCCCCCTTCTTTTCCGGGGCCGGCTTTTCAGCCGATGACTCGGCTGATGCAGTCTCTTCCTGTGTAGCGAAGTTCGGATCCAATTCCTTCAGGATTTCCTGGCGGGTTTGCTCGATATCGACGTCCAGGTTCTTCAAAACCCGGGCGGCCACGCCATCGCCTTCGCGCAGGAGCCCTAACAATATATGCTCGGTTCCGACGTAAGTGTGGCTGAGGTTTTTGGCTTCTTTTGCGGCCAGCGCCAGAACCTTCTTAACGCGAGGGGTATAGGGAATATTTCCGATCATTTTCTGATCGGGGCCGGTACCCACCTGTTTCTCAACTTCCATCCGGACGGTTTCGAGATCGAGACCGAGCTTTTGAAGCACATTGACCGCCACGCCCTGTCCGAGCTTAATCAAGCCGAGCAGCAGGTGCTCGGTCCCCACAAAATTGTGGTTGAAGCGGTCGGCTTCTTTGCGCGCCAAAGCCAGCACTTGCTGGGCCCTTGGCGTAAAATTATTCATTGCTTCATCGCTCATAATTCACAATGCGATCACTTTTCTGGTTTGTCCAATTCACCAGCCGCCGAACTGCGCGGCCTGGCAACCGGGCGGCTGACCTGCTTCAACCGCTCGCGAACCATATCTGCACGGAGCAAGTCTCGTTCCTCAGCGGTCAATTTCTCAGAATGCTGTTTTTGCAAATGAGCCGGTTGAGTCAGTATAAACAACTCGTCAACCAACGCCCTCTCCACGCCCGGGAACAACGCAACATCCACACCCAGGCGCATCAAGGAAAGGAGATTCATCGTTTCCTTCGAAGAAATGCTGTGCGCATTTGCCAAAATGCCGTAGGCGCGCCCGATATGATTATAAAGCATTTTCGGCTTGGTCTCCAATAGCGATTGCCGGGCATTCTCTTCGTGCTCAATGATCTGCGCCAAAACCTTCTCCAATCTCTCCACAATCGCACCTTCCGCCTCGCCCAATGTCATCTGATTGGACACTTGGAAGACGTTGCCCAGGGCTTCAGTCCCTTCTCCGTACAAACCGCGAACTGCCAGCCCGAGCTTGTTTACCGATTGAATGATTGGATTTATTTGCTCGGCAAGCACTAATCCCGGCAGGTGCAGCATGGCGCTGACACGGATGCCGGTGCCAATATTGGTGGGACACGCGGTCAGGTAACCCAAATCCGGACTGAAGGCAAAATCCAGCTTCTTTTCGAGCGTCGTATCGGCATGGTCAATGGCCGTCCACGCCTGCCGCAACTGCAATCCTGGCCGCAACGCCTGCATGCGTAGATGGTCCTCCTCATTTATCATCACGCAAAAGGTTTCATCACGATTGAGAACGAGACCGCTCCCGGCGCTCTTAGCTGCATGCTCGCGACTGATGAGGTGCCGCTCGACCAGGATTTGTTTGTCCAGGGTCGAAAGACTATCCATTGTTTGAGAAAACGCTTCGGTCATGTCCGGCAATCCTTCAACTGCCGGCCGAATCAAGTCCAGGACCCGAATGCGCTCATTCTTTTTCGCCCACCCTGGAAAGGCAGCTTCCTTAAGATTCCTGGCTAACCGAACTCGGCTCGACATCACAATACGATCGTGCGGGCCTTTGCGCCGCGCCGTCTCGGCTGGCGGAATTAGAAACTCGTGAATATCCATAATTCAGGGCGCGGTCGGATGCGCCAGCCGGGCGGTGGTCTGTTTGATTTCATCGCGCAGGATGGCCGCCTCCTCAAAATCTTCGTCTTCGACCGCTTTGTTTAATTTTTTCTGAAGCACCTTCAGCCGATCCGACAAGTCGCGATTCTGCCGCAACACTTCCGGGACTTTGCCGATATGACGGGTCCCTTTGTGCATGGTCTTGAGCAGGCTCTCGAGCGGTTCGGCAAATGTACGATAGCATTCCGGGCAACCCAATCGCCCGGCTTTCTTGAAATCAGCCTG
>WNFL01075382.1_pt1 | contig 13916 bp, 12 predicted proteins | sample 5400361 | NCBI WGS metagenome assembly WNFL01 (sample SAMN13153351, study PRJNA577476) | soil metagenome | isolation source: 40 cm soil on Douglas fir-dominated hillslope | place: USA:California | collected 2013-09-17
CAGTGGCCAGGTCGTGCGTCGGCTCCGGGCTCTTCTGGCTGCTCCCGTGCTGCCGGTGATAGGCCAGCCAGCGTTCGCGCGCCGCCCGCCGCAGCGCCTCGGGGTCATGCTCCGGGACCAATGCACTCGGTACAGTGCCGATCGATTCTAGTGCGCTGCTTTGCCTCATCGTCAGCCAATCGCGCGCTGCAAGCGCGCCCTGGATGTCCTGGTCGAGCACCAGGACGGACTGCGTCAGCTGCAGGGTCTCGCGCTCCAGTCGGCCAAGTTCTTGTGCCCGCTCGAGCCGCTCGCGCGCCTGGTCCTGGAGGCGGAAGCCGACTTCCGTCTCGATCCCGCGCTGCTCCATGGCATGAACCGCCGGACCTTGATGTACGGTCGGTTCGCGCTCGATGCCCTGGTCCTTGAGACTTCGATGATCGATGCGCGCATCGATCCCGAGCGAGTGCAGATGCTCGTTGGCCAGCACTTCCCAGCGCGCCCGGATTTCCTTCATCTCCGCCGACGCGGATTGCAGTCCGTGCTTGCGCCGATCGGTGTTGGACCACTCGACCGTTGTTTTGGCACCGAGTCCACTGGCGCCAATTTGTCGGGTCGTGGTCAGCAGATGCGCATGGTGGTTGCGCTTATCGCCGCGCCAATGCGGCCGATGAATCGCCACATCCACGGCGCACTGATACCGGTCCGCCAGCTCCTGGGCAAAGGCCCGGGTCAGCGCCAGGCGCTGGGGCCCAGCCATCTCGCAGGGGAGCGAGAGCTCGTACTCGCGCGCGATTCGCGCATCCTTTCGTTTCTCCGCCCGTTCGGCGGCATTCCACAGATCCTGGCGGTTGCGCGCCCAGTTGATGTCCTGTCTCGAGGCCTGCCGGGAAAGAACAATCTCGGTATGCTCGACACCCCGTTTTCGGGTGTAATCGAACACCTCGTCGGTCTCGAGATCATGAATGCGCTCGGCGGCGCGGTAAGCGGAGGCCGCCGTGGCACATCGTCCCTCGCCACGGCTCACGGATTCGATGTGCAGGTGATAAATCGCCATGGCGGCTCAGATACCGCCATCTAGGACCGGCGGATCGGTAACTTGACGAGCGAGCGCCCCGACTGGGCCCAAGGTCATTGGGGCGGCGTACACGCGGCAGAATAAACTCGGGTAGACGCGCGCGGACGCAGCGGCCGGCGACACGACAGTACCGAACGTGAACGTCAGCGCGCCGTAGTAACGCGCCCGCGGATAATCCATGCTCGCCTCCTGCATCATCGCCGTCCTGTCGCACACGCCGCGGCCTCTGCGTAGTCCGACGACCAGCGCGAGCGCTGGGCGCACGCGTCGGCCCGAAGGGCCGACAAGAGTTGCAAGCGGGCGCAGCCCGTGCGGCAACTCGCAAGTGCGCCCTTCGCTCGCCGCCCTCGAGGGTTCGACGCTACGCTTGGCCTTACCCTACCGCCAGGCACTTGCGCTCTTATTGAACAAAGGCAGTAGTTATCCAAATCCGGTTTGGCGTGGGATGGCGGCAAGCTTCGCTCCGAGCCGCGCCGTGAGGCGGGAGGAACTGGCATGCCACAACTCGACGACAAGATTGCAAGAATGGAGGAGCGGCTGAAGCAGCTCAGATCGCGACAGGTCCGCATCGATGCGCGCCGCCGCACGCTGGAATCGCGCCGGTCGCGGCGGGAAGAGACGAGAAGGAAGATTCTGGTAGGTACCATTGTCCTGGCGAGGGTGGATCAGGGCGAGCTGCAGGAGGCAGTTCTGCGTGGATGGTTAGAGGGAGCGCTCACCCGAGCCGAGGACCGTGCCCTCTTCCATCTGCCGTAGGTGTCGTCGCGGCTCAGGCCGGAGCAGATCCACAATTGGTGCACCCGCAGAAAAGCCGCCGACCCGAAGGCCGGCGGCTCTATCGACGGCATCAGGTAATGATGCGGCCGTGCAGCCGTGCGAGCTCGGCGTAGCCCGAGAGGGATTGCTCTGCGTCGAAGTGCAGGTCGCGTTCAACGGCAAGGCCCATTGCGCCGCGGAGGGCTTCGATCTCCCGAAGGCTGACGTAGCCGAGTCCGGGGCAACCTTGCCCGGCATCGCAAAGCCCGAAGGCTCGATCGGGGTCCAGTGGGTCAATGTCGGTGAGCAGCCAAGTGCAATTGGCGTCCGGCGTGAAGAGCTTGACGACGGGCTCGAGGTCGACGCTGCTGCCTGCGCTCAACGCTCGTTCGGTAGCTTGGCCGTTGGCGAGCAGCTGCTTGCGTTGGGCGTTCGTGATGAGTTTCATAAATTCGGCTCCTGTTTTGGCGGACCCCAGCGGTCCCTTCGCCAAAGCACAGGGACCGCTGGGGTCCGCCTGGAGCCGAGCGATACTCATCGACGCGTGAGCGGCATCAGCCAGGGCAGCACCGGCCGTGACAGCAGCTTTGGGCTGGCGCGGCCGGTGCGCTCACATAAAAGCACACGGAGTCAACCAAATGGCGGGAATGCATTAGTTATGCGGGGCGCACCACTCACGCATCGGGGGCATGATTCCGGCGACGGGTCGCAGGGTAGTCCTTTGTCTAGCGTCCGGAACAAGTTTGGGGGTAAACGTGGAAGCGAAGCGTGTCATGAATCCAATCCGAGCCAAAGCCCGCATGACTGTCAGCGAGCTGAAACCTACGGCTCCAAACCGGCCGTGGACTTTTACGATGGTGGGAGTGCGGCCGAGTCACCGCGTCCCCCGTGGTCAAGTCCGAGTCGCCGTTGCACCGCGCAAGTAGGCCAACGGTTGCCAATGGCGGACTAGCCCTAGCCCATCACGCGGCAAAAGTCTTCACCAACTCCGTGGAATCACGGTTGCAGCCCACTACAACTCGGCGATGGCCCAGATTGCCGCTGCGCGCTCCAAAGCTGGACGAACGCAGTCAATATGGCGCTCGCCCCAGGCACTGAGGAATGGCAGGCTGCCAGGAAGGTTCTCTGGAAATCATGCGGAATGCTGGAGGCGACAATGCGACTTCTCCGAACGAAGCAAGTCATGGCGGTGACTGGCCTCTCCCGCATGACCATCTACCGGCTTGAACGAGCCGGCCTGGCTGGATCGATGAAGAGATCGCATCATGGATCGAATCGAGACCCTCGGGCGTCGTGGCCCAGCATGGCACCATCCCGCAACTCTCGCTATTCACCTAACCATGACCAGAATCGCCGGATACAGGCGTGCAGTCCGTCCATTCGCATCGCACAGGTGAGCGACTGCGTTCATGCTCTTCTCTGATCTCGGTCAAGTCATTACATCACGGACGCATCCTCGTCGTCGTCCGTCTCGCACTTGGGCTCGCCTGGATCAATGCGTCAATTCGCCCACAATGAGCGACCAGTCGGCGTCGGCCATTATTAGCATTACGGAGGGGTCTCCGTCCGTGCCAAGGTGCATCGTAAGATGCAGCAACTGGCGCAGGTCATCCGAGCTCATATCTGTTGAAATGCTCGGCGGGTGAGAATGCCATTCGCCCACGTAGCCTACGATACCCGCCGTGCGACGGTTCGCCTCGATAACCGCTTCCGGCGCCCCGAGTTTCCCTCGCTCAAACGAGTCGAGTGTACCCACGCTGTCAGCCGGCGGAGGCATCACATCCACCAACGCAATCGTCCGGCGATGTTGATCGATTGAACCAATTAGAATGCCACCAGTTTCACGCGGCAGATGCTCTCGTCGGATCTGGTGAGCTGTCTCAAGCAGCCCAGCATCGAGCAAGACCGTCCAACCGCCGCGTTGCTCGCGCCAGGAGGGGGACAAGGAGACGTCGATGGGCTGGATGGTGCCGGTGCCGTTGTCCGATTCCCAGACGCGCAACGCGGCCGTGGGAAGCGCGAAGGCCGAACGAAGAGACTGCGAGATAAACGCCGAATGCACCTGCACGGCTTCCGGCGAGATCGCGACGCAGAGGTCCCGGCATCCGCCGCCGACCCAGTACTCGCTGATGTTGCCCTCAAGATGTCGCTTTCCCCAGTGCTGTCGAATGACGGCGCGGTAGTACTGGGGTTCGATCTGATCCAATCGCAGCGTACGAGCCGCATCTTCCATCATCAGGACGGACCCCGTCGCGCGCGGCGTAAAAAAGACGGAACAACTGCGAGGCGACTCATCGTGGCGCGAGAGATCGCGAGGTAGATCGAGTGTAGTGGTTGCATCGACCACGAGTGTGGCTTCGCTGAGCGCGCGCCGTGTCTCTTCCGCTGCAAAGTCATGGAGCGCGCGCGGAATAGCCTGGGTGACGACTCGGTGCGTCGCATGAACGGCATTCGCAAGGACTTCCATCACGCAAACTTTGTCATACCCGATCGCATCACCGCGCGCTTCGTGTCTAATGGGGTTGTGGGGGCGCATGTAATCCGCATCGAAAAGCGTCCAGGTTCCCCAAGCTTGTCGCGCCCAAAGGTTGAGTAGATCGCTACCTAGCGCGCCCACGCCTGCGAGTACACCAGCAAAATCTCCGTTTGCACCAACAGACCCTGCAATGCCCCGAATCCGGTCCGCGGAAATGGCCTCGACGATTTCAATGGGATCAATGGGTAGCGAACGCCACGCATCCGATTGTGGCCCGCTGCTGAGAATCGTTGGCGTGTATAGAAACCCCCGATCAGGATCGCGTGTCAACCAGCCAAAGGCTTCCCCAAGTCTTCCGATACCCTTTTCAAACAGGAAGGCTTGGTAGTCCTTTCGCTCCACCGCTCTACCGGATTCTCGCTGCATGGACAAGCCCACAAGCAGCAGGCCAAGCCCTTTTTCACTCTTCAGCGGCAACGGATGTCCGCTGGACATCGCGCGAATTTGCTCCTCCATCGCGAGAATAAAATTGGCGCCGCGCGCGCTGAGCTGGTCCGAGAGCTGGCCAAGTGTCACTGGGTAAGCCTCGTGGACACCGTGCACTACCGCCTCTAGGTCGACCGACATGAAGGAGACGAACGGACCCGCATTCGGTGTAGTCGCGTCAACGATGCAACCAATGAAGCGGCGGCGAGGTGCGTCAGGGGCGCTGAGCGCCGAGACATCAATCCGGCTGTTCGGGCGCGTTTCCAATGAGGCGAATTCCGCGCCGAGAAAAAGTTGATGCTGAAACGGGAAGAACAATCGTTCCAAAGGTTGATCGCCCCGGTGTAACCGCCCAACCGCGGTCTCGGAAAGCCACCACAGAACGCGATCTAAATGCCGCCGAGGTGTCCAGGTAATGCGCGTGGCTTCCCACGGCTCGATGTACAAGCATAGGGAGCGCGGCAGCCCTTCCGGCGTCTGGTTTAGGTGTACCACCGAGGGGAAGGACTTTCGTAGCGCCAGCACCGACGGCACCGTGTCACCGTCGGTAAACCACAGCCCGAGCCGCTCGCGATATCGGATATCCACGGGTGGATGAGTCGGAATGGCGTCGTTTTCGCACTCCACGACCAGGATCTCGCCGTACTGCCCCGCGACGTTGACAGTACGGGCCTCAAGCAGCTGAAAACGCGGGTGAAGTCGGGCCGCCTTTACCGTGCCTCGCGCTGCCACGAGCCTCAGATCCGCTTCACCGATGGCTAAGCCCGGGAGCGTGAAGCAGTCATCGGCTCCCGAGTCCATCATCCGGCACGCGGGGGACTGGTCATGACGACGGTTGCCGCTCCCGAACGTGCCTTCGTAAGCGGCTGCAAGCCCAGCGCAGTGATCTCAAATACCAGCGGCTCAGGCTTTATCCGGCTTGGCTCCTCCATGGTTACCATGACGCGCCGACCGCGGGTGATACCCAGATAGGTCGTGTAGCAGCGCTTGGCCTGAATATGTGGTGGTAGGGTCTGGTCTTCCGCCTCACGGCTATCGTCGATCGGGTTGCAGGACGCGACGATGTAGCCGCCCGTTTGGCCACGCTTGAGCAGAGAGGCGACGCTGTCCGTCGGCGTGGTCTCCTTCGCACCCTTATCACTCGAAAGGGCTTTGTAACTGCAGTGATGCGGGGCTTTGTACAAATGCCAGTCAAGGCGACCTTCGTTGTGGTGATAAGCCGTGATACCCACGATGTCTTCAAGGACGGTGTAGTCAGCATCTCCAATCGCAAAGTACTGAATCCGCCTGCCCATGACCTCAAACCGCACGTTGAACACGAGACCTGCTTCGTTGCGCTGGACATCGCCGCCATCGCAATGCTTGACGAAGGGCGAATGGCAGAAAAACTCGACGCCATCGGCAGCAATCGTGAAGTCCGGTGCGCACTGGCCCGCATCCGAAATGAGGTGCTGCCGCGACTCCACAGTCAGGCCCGCGCTCTTAAGCCACGCCTCAAGTTCCTTTGGACGGGAAAATATCCGCACACCGCTGTTGTTCTTGAGTCGATAGCGTGCTTCCTGGCGCAAGATGTCACACTCATCGCATTCAGTCGCATCGGCACCCTTGTCGAGAATCATCGCGGCCGGGACCCACAGGGTCTTGATCCTGGCCCGCTTCCCAGTCTGATACTTGGTCGCATGGTCCAGGTAGAAGAAGTCGCTACTCCCCCCGACATGGTCCTCGTCCCCGTGCGTGAAAGCGACGACGTCGAACTGGTTGCGCTTGGCGTCATCGAGTTCCTCGCGCAACTGCTTCTGCAAATCGATTGCCGGGGTCGTCGAAACCTCGCCCTGAGCCTGATGGCGATAGTCCATCAGGACCCAGCGCTCATTCTGGAGTTTAATGAGGCTTGTATCGCCATTGCCTACCGGATAGAACGTCAATGTCGTCGCCATCTGAGACCCTCCCGCGTAGCCGCGCGTTCGCGAGCACCGCAACAAGCAATATTAAGCGACACCGGCAGAGCTTTACTCCGCCGGAACTCATCGATAAGATGTCGTCCTTACGGACTACACGTCGTATCAACAGCATCGAGGGCTTTGGATGGTGGAACAACCAACTTGCATCGACGTGTTGTCTGCCAGGACAACATACTATACCCTACTTCCGCAGTCAACGAAGTAACTATCGCGATGGATTTTGGATCTGCACTGCGTCATTTTCGTGAGGAACGCACGCTGTCGCTGCGCGAGCTGGCCACGCTTAGCGGGGTTGACCACGCCTATATTCACCGCCTTGAAGCCGGAGATAAGACTGCACCCTCGCTGGACGTACTGGAAAGGCTATCGCGCGGACTAAAGCTAACGGCACACAAACGCAGAGTGCTTGAGCTTCTGACGGCGGCCGGCAGCATGGATGGCCAGCTCTTTGAGCTGGCGCTTGAGGCACCCAATCGATTCGACCTCGTGAAAGTTGCGGCCACGATGAGCTTTCGTGGGGCGCGACCAGAGTCGAAAGCCGATTGGGAGGCGAAGCTTATCCAGATCGAAGACCTCCTTGGTCATGCTCGAGGGTGAGCACGCAGCCATCTCTCGCGCCTGGGACTTCCAAAGGGAGGCGGGAATTTCGAGCATTCCCGTCGCGCTCGAAAAGTATCTTGCCGCCGCCAACGCCGAACTGCAGGTCCGGCGCGACCTCAAAGACACGGAGGCCGGTCAGACCTTCCCGCTCGGCGACCGACACATCATCTTAGTTAACGGACACCATTCGTCTGAGCGACAACGCTTCACCGTGCTACATGAATTGGCACACATCCGACTCGGACTGCCATCTAAGCACGGTCAATCGATATCCGTGGACCAGCTACTGCGGTACAGCAACCGCCCGCGTGAGGAAATACTCTGCGACATTTTCGCGGCAGAATGCCTGCTGCCTCGGCAATTCTTGCTCGCCGACGTTCGAAAGCGTCCCTGTACGTTCTTAGCGATCGAAGAGCTCGCGGACCTGTACTGTGCTTCGCTTGCCGCCACCGGATCTCGCTTCGCGGCTTACAACGAAGCCCACTGTGCGTGGGTGCTCGCTGATTCACAGCGAGTGCGTTACGTTTCTTGTTCGCCCAGCCTACGCGAAACGGGTTTTTTCCTGAAGATCGGCACCGAAGTGCCCGCGAAAAGCGTTCTCGGCAGACTCGTGGCCGGTACCGGCGATGCGGTTGCTGGAACGGCTGATGTCGTGCCCTCGTATATCTGGTTGAATAGCGACTGTGGCGGTTCTTGCTCCAACCCACGCACAAGGGCTCGTCCTGCTTTGCGCTGAGGATGGCGCCTCGGAACGCGGCCAGCGTAAGGGTATCTCGGGTGATGACGACGAACTGCTGCCCGAACTCGATGGTATTCTGAACTTTCCCGGACGCAAACTGCGAAAGTAAAAGCGACGGCCTCACGCGCGACCACTGGCTGACCTCATTTATCTGGCAGAGAATCATCAGATGACGACGAGCGGGCGAGCTGATCGGGAGAGCCGGCTTACTGAAAACCGGTCTGGCGCGTGGGGCAGCAGCTCTGCGGACTTTATGCGTGTTGCTCGACTACTTTTCAATCACTCCAAAGTCTACGCAAGTACGATCGACGGAAATTCCTCGCCTTACACTCTTTGCGCTATTCCGATGTTGTTGTCGTCGCTGCGCTGCCTGGTCGTGGAGCACGCATCATATCCTCCGGCAGACGTAGTCACACTTAAGATCCTGATGGAGTTGAACGACTTCGCAAAGATACTGGACCGGTATCACATAGATGACCCACTCAAGTCGGAAGCAGCGCTACTGCAGGAACTCAGACATGAAATTACCCACCCCGCTCATCGGCCCACTGGAACAGCCGATAATTGGCCGGACTATCTGCGCGTTTTGAAAGATCGAGGCCTTACCCAAAGTACTTGGCGTGTCGATTCCGATTACATCTTCTTCTCGCAACTGCAGTCTCACCGCCTCTTTGCATGGTCGTGGCGAGTAGTGCGCGACCTCGCAGAAACAATACTTCGAAGCGACCCGCGAAAGTCGAGTGTGCTGATCGGGTTTCTAGACAACTACGAAATGCGCGACGTTGAGTGAAGTTTGCAACCAATGCAACTAGATTGCGTCTGGATCGAAGATCGCTAGCCTGATCTCGAAGGCTCTTCCTGAAATTTATCAGCGTGCTTCAGGCCTGTCCTTGGGCCGCGACGCTCTCCAAAGCCCGTTCGCGCCGTCAAAACGCTTCAGGCGTTTGGAAAACGCCGCTAAGGGATGAGGTCGGAACGTGGCGCCGTGTCTAGCCAAAAATAAGTGTGGCTCTGTCGCAATGGGTAACATTAAGCACGCCGTTGACTGACCCCGACCGCACGCGATCGCTTAGCCAATTCCCTTTGTGCGCGCCAAGCGCTTACTGCAAGGACGAGCGCCGTGTCTCTCCGGCTCGAACCCTACGCCGCCAAGCAGCACGAGCGGTGGAGCCGGCGGCCCTCCGGCACTTCGCCTTTACGTCGTTCACCTATTCTCGGTCCGCTTCCAGGACCGCAACAGCCTGCAAAGGCTGGCATACTGGATCTTGGCATGACGCAGGAATCAAATGTGGGGGATACTGCCCTGGAGGCGGCGGCGCTGGCTATGTCCGCTGATGTTATACCAGCGCCGCCTGACCCAACTTACTTCACGGAACTGTGGGTGTTTCGGGTCGAGGAGGGTTTGGGCAATGCCTGCGCGCTGATCTTCCCGGACGGATCGGGTGCTGTCATTGACTGGGGCACCCAACGAGCTGAGCCGCTCGACAAGTTGATTGCGTTATTGCAGCGCGCCCCCACACCGAGGCTGCGATTTGTCGTCGCCACGCACCCCCACGCCGATCACACCCTAGGACTGGAGGGCTTACTTGAAGCGATGGCCGATCGGGGCATAATGGTGGATCGACTGATCTTTCCCACGCCAGTGAGCGGGTCCAGACGGACGCATTTGGGGCGGGCGCGTCTGCGCGCACGAGATCTTCGAATAAAGATGTCGGCCATTGCGGTCTCAACGCTTCCGGACAGTGCGCCGGCACCGGCGATTGCTTTGGGTGTACGCGCAGGCCACCCCGATCACGGGTGGATTGTGCGCGTCATCGCCCCGATCGATACGGGGATCGGTGCCGCCGAGGCGCGCGCGGAACGTAGTGGGACCACACCGGGCAATGAAACCAGTCTGATCCTGCAGTTCACATTCCTGCGTCGGCGCGAAGCACTTCGGCGCGGCCGCGCGCTCTTGCCAGGCGATGCAACGGTAGCAACCTTGCGACTCGCGCGCCGTAGGAGCGAGGAAATTCCGGAGCTGTCACTAATGAACGACGCGCTAGTGGTTCCCCACCATGGTTCGCGCCGCAATTGGATTGCTGAACTGACCGATACGCTGCTGGGCTTTGCGCTGGTGTCGGCGCCTAGCGGGCGGATGCATCATCCCTCGGCCGACGTCCTGCGGCAGGCGGTGAGCGCCTGTGGAAGTGGTCCCGGCAGTCGGCTGGTCTGCACCTCGTTCGCCGGCGTCTGCCACGCCGCATGGCGCAAGGACAGTAAGGGGGTAGGTGATCTGCCCGGTCGGCTCGATCCCTGCTTTGGCGATATTGGTGTGCGATTGGCGCCTGACGCGCCGCCGTGGCTTATCGCGTACGACCCGCTTGGGCCGGATCGGCGGCGATTCGGGCATTGCCGGTCGCGCTGAACTCTCCCTTCAACCGTTCGCGCTCCTGACGTTCCAACTCAGCGAGCGTCGGCAAGGGTGTCTCATGATCGCGCAGAGCCTGCTCTTCCAGTGCGTCCCGTTGCGCATCGCCGACCGGAGCAATACCACGCATAACGGTGGTGACGCGAACGCCCGGTATGTAGTCGATCTCGTAGAGCACCAGCGGGTCGCCCTCTTCCATCTCCCCCGCCTCGGCCAGCTGAATCGCATCAACCGTGCGCAGCTCCTCGCGTGAAGTGGACTCGTTCCAGACCGCAAGCAGCGCCTCACCATCCTCCATACGCACAAACTGCCCTGGCAGACGAGTGAACGGTCGCTCTTCCCGGCTCAAGTCACACCATTGACGGCGCTTCTGTCGGGCGAAGGACTGCAGCGACTCGTCTTTCAGAGTGAGTTGGCTCAAAAACTGATTGACGCGTCCGGCCAATGGGATTCCCTCGTTAGAAGTCGCCAAGCAATTCTGCAGGAGCGAGACCACATGCGCGCGCATGGCCGAACTTGCATTCTCCTGATTAGATTCCAGCACACCGTACTTCACCAAGTCGTGCTTGAACCGTTCGGCGACTGCGGGCGCCGTACTCATCAGCTGCGAGCAGAGAGTGAGCATCAAGGGCTCGATGCTCACCCGACCGCGGCTGCCAAAGGACACGGGGTCCAGCTGCGGAATCCCCAATAGGATTCGGGCATGTGAGCGCAACCGCTCGCGCGAGCGCCGATTCGGTACCAATCCCGATAGAAACCCATCGCCTGTGGTGGACGCGACGAAGGGCACCTCCGTAATCTGCTGGAAGCCCAGGTTCATATTGCTGGAGAGCATTTTTTCCATGCGACATTCTAGCGCATGGAAAACTTGGATATCAAGCCTGACCCAATCGTTCCTAAATTCGCTTTCTAATCAAGGTGTTAAATTCGAGAGAGCCATTCTAAGTTGCTTATGTCACGCAGGGCGAATGCCACCCGAGTCGCCCGATGGTGGACCGGGAAACGCACGCGCCGGATAGGGCCATCCGCCCATGCTGGCGCCACTTTGCACGCGACTCCGCCACGCGGCGTCGGCGAGCGCGTAGCCCCAATTGATCAGGCGCTCTTGGCTGGCCGCCTCAAGCGCCTTCAGCCGAGTACCAACGTGCGCTAGAGCGGCCGTCTCTGCCGAATCGGAGCACATCGGCTGGATGCCCGGATAATCCCAAATTCGCGTACTGATTCCCCAATACGCACCAGTGTAGCGACCTCTCTCGAGATCCCCCATTAGCATACGCTTGCGCAACGCGCGGGTTTGATCGATCAGAATGTTCCTGACGCGTCCCAGCTGGCTGATCCAATTGGTCCACGGGCGCGCCACGAACTCGAACGGCGCGCCCGCATCGCTCACCAAAACGCAATCCAGGTGCTTCCAAAGCGCCTCAATGCCCATGTTGTCGTAGATTCCGCCATCGCCCAGACGCAACTTGTGACGGATCCGGTCGGCCTCACGCAAGCGCGGGCGCTCCGGCGCGTCTAGCCAGTGTGTCGCATCGGTCTTCAGTCGAATCGGCGAGAGCAATGGCGGGAAGGCGGCCGATGCTGCAAGTGCAGTGCCTAGGCTCACCTGTGGCGCCGGAAGGCGACCCAGCTTCCAATCATAGAGGCCGTCGCGGCTAAAGCCGTCGCGTAGAACACAAAGTCCGGCCCAGCCTCGGCCGCGGGCAGGTCGCCCAGCGTCGCGACCTTTCCGGCGGGTGTGCGCACCAGGTGCTGCTCGTAGACGCGGCGCGTCACGCCCGCTGCAGATACAAACGGGATGAGCCCGGCCAGGATTGCCTTCCAGTCCAGCGTGCACGAGCAGAACAATCGCAGCCGCTGCACCACCACCGAGTGGAAATTGGTGGCACAGCCCGTGCCGTCGAAAGTCAGTTCTGACCAGCGCGCCGCCACTACCCCCGCCGTCAGCGAGCCTCCGGACACACTGGTGATGCGCTTGAGCCGAGGCAATAAGCCCAGTTCGTTGAGACGCCACAGGCTACCCAGTCCAAACAGCGCCGCCCTATACCCGCCGCCCGACAGCGCGAGCCCCATGCCCTCACGCGGCGCCGACCACTCGCCGCGCGGCCCAGCGGTCTCGGGGCTCATCCGTTCTTCGCTCGCTTCCGCGCTCATAATCTCTCCTTCCACTCGCCCTTCCTATCCGCCGCGCAGCAATGCAGCGGCCATGCCGGTCGGTCAACAGCGGAACAAGTGATTGGTCACACCCGCGGCGGAAACCACCGTCTCGATTGATTGGCCGCGGCCGACATTGGTTTGGAATAGCTTTGTGGAATAGGACTGGAAAAGTCGCACGGCGCTCGCCGCGGGATGGCCGTAAGGATTGTTGACACCGGCACTGATGAGCGTCGTGTGCGGCGCAATGTGTCGCAGGGCCTGTTCAGTGATGCCATTGGCTGACCCATGGTGGGGTGCCGCGAGTACGTCAACCTTCAGAGATCCCCCGAAGAAACGCACGATACTATCCCACCGCGCCCCCTCGGTATCGCCAGTTACCAGGTATCGCGCTCCAGTACCGTACTCGCGGATCTTGCACACCAAGGAGCTGTTGTTGGACGAAGTCATGTCTTCCCCATGCGGAGAAAACACCTCAAAATCAAACTCTGATGACAATTGCGAATAAAACCGCTTGTCGGTATCGGACAGATTGACTGGGACCTTCAGTATCTGCGTCTTGGCGGAATATTTTGAGATCTCCCGAAAACACTCACTCGCGTTTGCGCTCTCCTTGCGATAGCTGGGATACATCAGCCAGTTCGGCCGATACTTGTTAAGAATGATATTCAATCCAACGACATTGAAGTGATCGGCATCGAATCCAGTAATCATTAGTCCCACGAGTGCGCGGTTGGCTAGGATGTGGGCCAGTGCTGCCTTGACGTGAATGATCTCTTGCGTCGGATTGAGCGGCACAAACGTATCAACTATTACGGCTTGCGACTGACCCACCACTACCACGAATTGCCCCTGACCAACATTTAGCGTGTAGATGTGCACGGGGATTTTTTGAATACCTTCGGGCCGATTCAGACCTAAGAACGTGCCAGGCGCGATCGTTCCATATTTTCCGGTAGCAGATTTGGCACCGTCGTTCTGATGTCCTCGCGCCATTTCGAAAAGTAACAACGACACTGGTCTCAGCAACGGAGTTCTTACGTACCAATACGTCAGGCAGCTAAACAACTCTCATCAAGAATTGGGCTGCACTGCGCGTCACAACTGAGTCTGCTCATACGTTGCTCATACGTGCAGCACACTACCAAGTGTGGCAATTACAACCTATTGATTCATTTGCGCGCCCGGACGGATTCGAACCGCCGACCACCTGGTTCGAAGCCAGGTGCTCTATCCAACTGAGCTACGGGCGCGGCGAATTTCGATGGTGTCACGAT
>WNFL01039245.1_pt1 | contig 13915 bp, 13 predicted proteins | sample 5400361 | NCBI WGS metagenome assembly WNFL01 (sample SAMN13153351, study PRJNA577476) | soil metagenome | isolation source: 40 cm soil on Douglas fir-dominated hillslope | place: USA:California | collected 2013-09-17
CAGCATATTCGATACGACAGTCGGCCAATGCGGCATCGCATGGGGCGATTCCGGGATTCTGGGCGTGCAGCTTGCCGAAGCGCGCGAGATCGACACCCGGCGGCGGATGCTGCGCCAGTATCCCGACGCCCGCGAACTGCGGCCGCCGCTGAATGCCGAGACCGCGATCGACGGCATTGCGGCGCTGCTCCGTGGCCAGCGCTGCGATTTCTCCGATGTCACCCTCGATATGCACGGCGTGGCGCCGTTCAATCGCCGCGTCTACGAGTTCGCGCGTACCATCCCGCGCGGCGAAACCATGACATTCACCGAGGTTGCCAAGTGGCTCGGCGCGTCCGGCGCGGCGCATGCGGTCGGCCAGGCGATCGGGCGAAATCCCTTTACCATCCTGGTGCCCTGTCATCGCGTGCTTGCCACCGACGGCGCGGCAGAAGGTTTCGGCATGAACGGCGGCACGGTCTCCAAGCGCCGGCTGCTCTCGCTCGAGGGCGCGCTGGCCAAGAGCGGGCCGACGCTGTTCGATGCGCTTCTGAGGGTTGCTCCGCCACGCCCGCAGAGCTAATTTCCGGCGATGACGAGAACGACCCTGTTGCAGCGCGGTTCCATCTCGGTGTCCGACTTCCGGTGCAGCGCCGGGCCGGACGACAAGCCGTTTGTCGAGCAATACGGCTGCCATTCGATCTCTTATGTGCGCAAAGGCAGCTTCGGCTGCCAGACACGGGGACAGTCGTTCGAACTGGTGGCAGGCTCGATCCTGGTCGGGCATCCCGGCGACGAATTCATGTGCACCCACGATCACGTCTGCGGCGACGAGTGCCTGTCGTTTTTTTTAGGCCCTGAACTGGTGCAGGCGATCAGCGACCGCACCGAGGTCTGGCGGGTCGGCGCCGCGCCGCCGCTGCCCGAATTGATGGTGCTCGGCGAGCTGGCGCAGGCAGCCGCCGACGGCCGCAGCGACGTCGGTCTCGACGAGGTCGGACAGGCCTTCGCGAGCCGTTTCGTCGAGGTGGTCTCCGGGCGCCCCGCAAAGCCTGTGTCGGCTGCGGCCAGGGATCGCCGCCGCGCGGTGGAAACCGCATTGTGGATCGACGCGCATTCACGTCGGCCCATCGATCTGGAGGACGCCGCACGACAAGCAGACATCAGCCCGTTCCATTTCCTGCGGCTGTTCTCAGCCGTGCTAGGGGTGACCCCGCATCAGTATCTGGTGCGCTCGCGGCTGCGTCATGCGGCGCGCCTGCTGGCCGACGATGAGAGGGCCATCACCGATGTCGCCTATGATGTCGGTTTCGGCGATCTCTCCAACTTCGTGCGCACCTTCCACCGCGCGGCGGGCGTTTCGCCGCGCAGGTTCCGCCAGGCCTCACGCGGGATGCGCAAGATTTTCCAAGAACGCCTGGCCCTGCACTGACTAGGGTCGTCTCCTGACCCGCGCGTTTTCGAACGCGCATTTGCTGGAGATCATCATGTACGACCACATCGGATTAAAAGTTAAAAGTCTCGACGCCAGCGTTCGCTTCTACACGGCGGCATTGGCACCGCTCGGATATGTGCTGAGTTCGCGCGACGAGTCTGGCGCGGGTTTTGGGCCCAAGGGGGAGCCGGCGCTCTGGCTCTATGCGAATAACGGACCGGCCGCCGCCGGCGCCCATATCGCGTTCCGCGCACCCGATCACGCGGCGATCGGGAAATTTCATTCAGAGGGCGTGAAAGCTGGAGGCCGCGACAACGGCCCTGCAGGCCCGCGCGCCGACTACAGCCCAACCTATTTTGCCGCGTTCCTGATCGATCCCGACGGCAACAATGTCGAGGCGGTTTGTACGTAGGCCAACTGTTTCGCGCTGTCACCCACGACCGTCATTGCGAGGAGCGCAAGCGACGAAGCAATCCAGTCTTACTTTGTGGCACTGGATTGCTTCGCGGAGCCTGTCATCGGGCGGCGCTTTGCGCCGACCCGTTGGCTCGCAATGACGGGGAACGACACCTCGTCCTCCTTTCAGAAAGACAAAACCATGGCTTCCATCCACAAAGACATCCCCATCGATGCCCACCCCGACGACGTCTGGACCGCGGTGCGCGATTTCGGCAGCCCGCATCGGCGGCTGGTGCCGGGATTCGTGCTCGACGCGCGGCTCGACGGCGACGCGCGGATCGTGACCTTCGCCAACGGCAACGTGGCGCGCGAGCTGCTGGTCGATTGCGACGATACACGCCGCCGGCTGGTCTATGCCGTCGTCAGCGAGCGGGTAAAACAGCACAGCGCCTCGGTGCAGGTGCTCGCCGATGGTGGGGCGCGCAGCCGGCTGATCTGGATCGTCGACGTCCTGCCCAACGAAATCGCGCCCTATATCGACGCCCAGATGGATCAGGCGGCGCTGGCCATGCAGAAAGCCCTGGGACGCAACGCGGCGTAGCAATCTATGCGAACGTGATCTTTCTCACAGAAGCAGCCGTTCCTCTCTCCTAGCCTTGGCCTGCGTACGTCCGGTTTGCCCCGCTTTTCGCGGGGCATGCGCGTGCGAGGAGCGAGAACCATGACTGGAGCTGACAAGGTGGCGTGCCGGGCAGCCATGCTGCTCTTGCTGTTTAGCCTCACGACCGTGCCCGCCAAGGCCCAGTTCGGCGGCCTCGGTGGCGGAAGCGGTGGCGACATGATGACCGAGATGGCGCCGATGCTGGAAATGATGAAGGCCAAGATGGGCAAGCGCCGCTTCGGCATGATGATGCAAACCATGGGGCCGATGATGAGCCGGATGATGGAAAACGGCGGCGGCGGTTTTGGCGGAATGCTCGGCGGCAGCGCAATCCCCGGCGGTTTCGGCGGCGGCACGACGTACTCGCCTGACGGTTACGGCATGAGCACAGGCGGCGGCGACTTCATGGGCATGCTTGGCGGAGATGATGCGCATGATTCCGCAGCTGATACGGATGGCCAATGTCGGCGGCGGCCACCGGCGTCACCGGCCGCGCTAGAATCTGATTCAATCGAGTTGAATCAGATTCTAGCGTTTTCGTTTAGGCATGCTCTCCGGGCAAACGCTTTGCGTTTGTCCCGGGGGAAAACCGGTTCCCACTTTTCCGGATCATGCTCTAATGCTCACGGCAATGCGGGTCGCGCTTGCGGGACCGGGCCGCCCTTCGGCCCCCATCGGGTCAGAAAAACGCTCGAGGCGGACAGCACGCCGAGCACGCCCATTGAAGCTGCCGCCAGTGCGAAATAGTTCGCGGCGGTCGCATCGTGCATCGAGAGCCACCAGCCGCCTCCCCCGATAAACAACAGCCGCGCGCTCTGCGCCAGCACCGGCCCGACAACCTTGGCCGCGCCCTGCGATGAAAAAAACATCGACATCGCGAGCCCGATGAACGCGTACATCGGCGCCGCCGTCGACAGATATTGCCGGCTCGCCGCGCGCACGCTCGCGTCGCTGGTAAAAATGTTGACCCACAGGTCGGGGAAGATTGCGAGGAAGGTGCCGATCAAACCGACTGCGACAAAGGAAACAAAGCCCGCGGTCCAGGCGATCCGCCGTGCGCGCGCGATCCGTCCGGCGCCGATTGCCATGCCGATCATCGGCACCGACGCAATCCCGACCGCGAATGCCACCGACGTCAGCATGAATTCGAGCCGCGCGCCAACGCCGTAGCCGGCCAGAACGGCCGTGCCGAAACCCGCCAGCATGTGGGTGAAGATGCTGATGGTGAGCACCGACTGCAGCGGCGAGAAGCACGAGACCGCGCCGACCTTCAGGATATCGATGAACATCGCCCGCCGAATGCGAAGCCCCCTGATCTTGGGAATGACGCGCGCCCGTCCGGAAAACAGGTACCAACCCATCACGGATATGCTGATCACATAGGCGATCAGCGAACCGGACGCGACGCCACGCATACCGAATTGCGGGATCGGGCCGAGGCCGAGACCGAGCGTGCCGCCGAGGATGATCTGGCAGACGGCGGAGTTGAGAATCATCAGCGACGGCAGCTTCATGTTGCCAGTGCCGCGCAGGATTCCCGCCATCGTATTCATCAGCCAGGGCAGGACCGCGCCACCGAAAAAAATCTGCGCGTAGCCGACGGCGTTAGCCAGTACCTTGCCGCGGCCGCCGAGCAATTCCAGCAGCGCGGGGCCGAAAATCAGCATGCCCAGCATGAACGTCAGCCCGAAGCAGATGCTGATCAAAATCGCATGCGCCGCCAGGGCGCTGGCGCGCTCCTTGTCGCCGGCCCCGAGAGCCCGCGCTATCGCCGACGCCACGCCGCCGCCCATCGCGCCGCCCGACATCGTCATGGTCAGGATCACGAACGGAAACACCAGCGCCATCGCCGCCAGCTGTTCGACGCCGAGCCTGCCGATATAGGACGTCTCGGCGATGACGACGCAGGTGCCGGCGCTGAGCGCAATCACGTTCGGCCATGCGAGCCACAGCAGCGTGCGCAGTATCGGGCCGTCGAGCAGCGCATTTTTCGCGGGCGGTCCAGGCGGCGGAAGCGGACGCTCCTCTTCGTCTACGGGTATCTCGGCGACGGCAATGTCGGGCAACTATCTCTCCTTGCGCATGATCCGCCAAAGTGCAAGCGGTTTGGCGATAAGATCATGCGCCATTTCAATATTTGGAGCGCGATCGGACGCAAAACCGCATTCCACTTTTGCTGATCGCGCTCCTGCCCGATCTGACTGCCGTGCCGAGCCGCTTCCTAGCACCGATCCCGCGCGATTCCACGTGCTTCAAGCGCATGGGCCGCCTGCCCGATTGACCGCCACCCGTACGCCAAAGGCACCCCAGTGTGGCGGTTGGATCAGCCGATCAACCAGACAAAGGGCGGCTTGCCGCCGGCCGTCGGCCTCCGATGGACGGCGATGTGGCGGCCGCAGCCGGCCGCCAAGCCTTCAAACATTCCTTCAAGAACCCTGGCGCAGGCCGGATGATAATCGCCGACATCGGCCATCAGCTTCCACGTCCTTTGCCTGATTTCGAAAGCGTCGCCGGACTCGTCGACATCGACAACATCGTCCTGCGCTTCAAACAGCGCGCGCAGGAATGCCGCAAAATCCCTGGCGGCTCCACGGCCCGCGGAAAAGCCGCGCGCGATTTCATCGAAGTACTGCATGCCGATGAGCTTGCCGGTCAGATGCAGCAGATAGCCGGCGTCTTCGGGGCCGAACAGCTGCACCATCACAGGTGCCGCGGTCCGGACATATTCCATCGCGTAATTGCGATAGGCTTTTTCCAGCCGCGGCTTTGGCCAGCTCGCAACCGGCAACGCCGGGGCCGTTGCAGGGTCGAACAGGGGCGCTTCGAGATGACGGGCAAACACCAGGCGCGTATCGAGCTCAAGCGCGTGATCATATTCGCAGTAATAGCCTTCAAGTCCGTCCTGCCCGTCCACGCTCTGCTTGGTACAGACGAAGCCTAATCCTGGATTGCCCAGTGAAACGCCATTGTTGGCGTGCCAGCCTCGCAGCATCGCGCGCGACACTTCGCCGGGCACGCCGCAGATCGCGCTGCCCTTCCAGATCCAGCGCGGCGGCGGATAGCGGATCCAGGCCTTGCGATCGGTCTCGTACATGTATTCGACCGACACGCCGCCGATCCAGTTCGAGAGATAATGATACTGCGCCGCCGCCACCGCCGGCGGCAGGTGCTTAAGGCCGAGCTTTTCCAGGCCGGGCAGGAAACGCTCCTGCTGCTGGCGGCGAAACACCCGGAACACGAATTCCGCAGCGTCGGCCGTCCCGCGCCGCGTCACGACGGTAAGAATGAGGCCGGTGAAATAAGCGTGGTAGAGATCGGCGACGCTACGCCATTTCAGCCATTGCGCTTCGTGCGTGCCGCCGCCGGTTACCTCGGTCATCGCCATCCCTACCCTTGTTGCCGCAGGTCTCTGCTGCGGTTTTAATTCACACGAAATTCATGGCAAACGCCGTGAACGTTCCCCGGTTTTTCCGTATTGTGCAGCCATATGCAAGGAGCAAGCATGCGCAACAGGATTCTGCTGTCGATCTGGATCGGGGCGCTCGTGCTTCCGCTTGCCGCCTGTAACGAGCAGGAGACGGTGACCGCCGAACAGACGTTTGGGCCTTCGCCTGTCCTGCCGGCGCCGCAGCGTTCGCTGCTCCCGACGGTCAATATCGCCCCCGCCACCGGTTGGCCTGCCGGCGGCAAGCCGGTCGCCGCCAATGGCATGGCGGTGAATGCCTTCGCCACCGGGCTGGATCATCCCCGCACGGTGTATGTGCTGCCCAACGGCGACGTGCTGGTGGCCGAAACCAACGCCCCGCCAACGCCCGACAATACCAGCGGCGGCATCAAGGGCTGGATCACCAGAATGGTCATGGGTCGCGCCGGCGCCGGCGTCCCGAGCGCGAACCGTATCACGCTGCTGCGCGATGCCGATGGCGATGGCATCGCCGAGACCAAAAGCGTTTTTATCGAAGGGCTGAATTCGCCCTTTGGCATGGCGCTGGTCGGCGATGATTTCTATGTCGCCAACTCCGATGCGATCGTGAAATTTCCCTACCATGCCGGCGATACCAAAATTACGACGCCGGGCGTGAAGCTCGCAGACCTGCCGGCCGGCACCATCAACTTTCATTGGACCAAGGACCTCACCGCCAGTCCTGACGGGTCAAAACTTTATGCAACCGTAGGCTCCAACAGCAATATTGGCGAAAAGGGTATCGAGGCCGAAACCAATCGCGCCGCGGTGCTCGAAGTCGATCGCACGACCGGCAAGTGGCGCGTGTTCGCCTCGGGCCTGCGCAATCCGAACGGACCGTCGTGGCAGCCGCAGAGCGGCGCGCTGTGGGTTGCCGTCAACGAGCGCGACAAACTCGGCAACAATCTCGTGCCTGACTACATGACCTCGCTAAAGGATGGCGGCTTCTACGGCTGGCCCTACAGCTATTTCGGCCAGCACATCGATGACCGCGTCAATCCGCTGCGGCCCGATCTGGTGGCAAAGGCTATAGCGCCGGATTACGCGCTGGGCGCGCATACGGCGTCGCTGGGACTGACGTTCAATACCGGCAATCTGTTTCCGCAGGAGATGGCGGGTGGCGCCTTCATCGGCCAGCATGGCTCCTGGAATCGCGAGCCCCGCGCCGGCTACAAGGTGATCTTCGTGCCGTTCGCCAACGGCATGCCCTCAGGCGCGCCGCAGGACGTGCTGACCGGCTTCCTCAACGACAAAGGCGAAGCCCAGGGGCGGCCGGTCGGCGTGCGGCTCGACCAGCAGGGCGCGCTGCTGGTGGCCGACGACGTCGGCAACACCGTGTGGCGCGTGACGCCGGCGGCGAAGTCGGCGGCGCGGTAACGCGCCCCATGGTGAGGAGCGCGGCTTCGCGCGTCTCGACCCGTGACGACGTCAACGCCGGCGTCGATCTATCAGATCTGCGATTGCCGTGATCGAATCCAAACGCGTCAAGTCAAAGTCGATCTCGGAAAAGTTCATTCCGTAATCAGTCTCGATCGTCATGATAATCTCAATCGCATCGAGAGAGTCGAGCCGGCCGCTCGTGAACAGGAGATCGTCATCGCCGAGCGCTGCGCCATCGCCCTTCATCCGAAGCCGCTGTATCACGTAGTTTCGCATCTGCGATCTTACTTTCGTGTCCGCTGTCATGTCCATGTATCTATTCCCAGGAGATAGAGAAGGAATTGCCCACGTTGCCAGATCGAATGTTCCCTATCCAACGGGGCATCGAAGATATGCAAAACGCAAAAGAACGCGACGACCCACAGGCAAGGGAGTACACGGCCGCGTAGCCATCCCTTGGAAACCTTGGCGGTACCGAGGCGCATCTGCGACAAGGCCACCCCCATCGCAAGAACGAAGGTATAGAACGCATGCGACTGTTCGCCGGCCACAGCCTTCCAAAAGCCCATGTCGGCAATGAAATGAATGTCCCGGATAAAGTGGAAGAGCAAGTTACCCACGCACGCGGCCGAGAAGGTCGCGAAAAATATCCGCAGTCGCCGGTGGTTGCGAAAGTAGCGAAGAAAGGCCGGGTAGAAGAAATGATCGACCAGCAATTCCTTGTAATAGAAATAATATCGGTTCCAGAACTCGGCGAGAGTCGTTGCCTCCAACGGTCTCCATGTGTTGCGCAGTAGACGAAAGCCGGCCAGGCGCGCGGTCGCGATAATAGCTCCGCCAAACACCGACATGTTGAGCACGTCCTCCGCGAAATAAGCGAGAAGGCTGGTCCAGCAAATGTACCGCGGATCAGCCGCTCCAGCGACGCAGTGGAGGAAGGTGTCATCGAAGCTTGGTAGCTCAAGATATCCGTGGATCAGCGTGATGAAGCAATTCCTGCCGCCGGCAAGCAGGAACGTCCAGGCCGCGAGCTTAAGCCCTTTGAGCTGGGTAACAGCGAGGTCCTCGGGCGTCTTCGCCTCGAATTTTTGGAGATAGGAAAGCCCTTTGCCGAACGGCGTCAGCGTCGATCCCCAGAATGGATGGAAGACCCCCAAATGTTGCCAGAATGCCGGCCGCTGTTTGCTGCCAACGTCAGCCAGGGCATAAGAGAAGAACGCGCGGCACGCCCGCCGCGAGAGGCGATTGCGCAACGAGAACCACGGTCAGGAAAAACACAATCAGGCAGAGCGTGGATCGGCGGAACAGCGGAAGCGCGACGATCCGATGCCGGAAAATCAACAGGCAGGAAAACAGGCAGAAGACCAGCGCGAGCATTCCTGCATACAGCATCGTTTGGCTGATTTGATTTGCGACCCCCTCTTGCTCGGCCACTCTCTCGACGAGACCGACATCAACCCAGAAGCCGTTTTGATACAGCAGCAGCAAAGTTGCCAGCGGAATCAAAATGCGGCGATGCTGTCCCGCGTACGCACACACAACGGCAAGCGGTGCGACGAGGAAATTCACACCAAGCAAATTAAGCAAGGCGGCGAGAACGGTGACGGCAAAAAAAAGCAGGAGACGTCCAGCAAGGCGCTGAACGTATGCCACGCATCTTGGATCCTGGTCGATCGCGGGGATGATGCGCCAACTCAGTTTCGGCGTCGAACCGGGCGGCTGATGCACGAAGCTCTGCCGGTTGGCGGGCGGATCGTAACCGAGCGCACGGTTGCTTCCGAACGAGTGGCTGTCGACGCTCATCGACTATCGCCGCATACCGGGGAGACGACCGCTTTCCGGTCCGGGAACAAGCATATCAGGAAGCCTTCGCATGAGCATCGGTGCGTCCCAACAACATTGCCACGGCGCGTCGATCCGCCTTGCCATTGGCGTTGACGGGAATATCTTCCAGCCACACAAATCGGCCCGGCACCATGTAAGCGGGAAGACGCGCATTGCAGCGCGCAAGTAGATCGGCATCAGGGATGCTTCGGCCCGAATACGCGGCCAAAAGCCGGCTTGAGCCGTTGGCTTCATCGAGTACAACGGCGAGTGCTCGCGTGACGCCCGCGATCGACGCTATGGCATGATCGATCTCTTCCAACTCCACGCGATAGCCGCGCAGCTTGACCTGATTATCGGCTCGCCCTCGAAAACGAAGTATGCCTGTCCGTTGTTCCACCTCCACGAGGTCGCCGCTCCGATAGAGCACCGCGCGATAACCGTCGATCAGCGGATCCTGGCGAAACCGTCTCGCTGTTTCCTCCGGATTGTTGAGATAGCCGAGACCCACGCCCGGACCACCTAGCCACAGCTCCCCGGCACAGCCCGCTGCAACGGGTTTCAAATCCTCATCCAAGACCCGGTAGCTGAAGTTCGGATTAAGCCGTCCCAACGGCGCCAGCCCCTCGGTGGTGTCGAGGACCGAAGCCGCGATCTCAAAGCCGCTGCAGATGCAGCTTGTCTCTGTGGGGCCGTAACAATTGATAAGCCGCGCCTTGCCGGCGAATGCTTCGTAGAAACGGCGAAGCCTGGCAATCGGGAAACCTTCGCCGCCGAACATGAACCGGCCGACACTTGGCAACCAGTCGGGAGTGAGCAGGTGCATCGAGTCGAGGAACATGAATAGAGTTGGCACCGCAAAAAAGAAGGTACATTTGTGCCTGGTGATTTCGGCGACGAGCTCGGCCGGTGGGCGGCCTTTTAATGCATCGAGCGCAACGATCGCGGCTCCGTTGAGCAGCCCCGCGTAGATGTCGAATACCGAGTTGTCGAAATAAATCGGATTGACGTTGGTCAGGCGATCTTCGGGACCGATGCAGAGATAGCTGCCGGCCCAGTCGACCAGGTTGAGGATGCCCACGTGTGGAATGACCACGCCCTTTGGCTCGCCCGTAGACCCGGATGTGAACATCACATAAGCAGGGTCGGCCCCAGTGATCTGCTCCGTTTCCGACAGGTTGTCGCCTTCAAATGCCGAGACTTCGCTCCAGAGACGCGCTCGTTCGGTCTCATCGCCAACGACGACACGATCGCCGGCGCTTCCGCGAACGCTCACGACGACCGCCGGCTTGCAACGATCGAGCATCAGGCGAGCCCGTTCCGTCGGAGCGGCTGGATCGAGAAACGCGTAAGGTGCGCCAATCTTGATGCAGGCCATTGCCAGCGCGTATGCCTCGATGATCTTCGGAAGCTCGAGGCATACGATCTGGCCCCGTCTTACACCCCGGGCGGCAAGCCAGCGAGCGAAGCGGTTCGCCGATTCATTCAGCGTCCAAAAATCGTAGCTTTGGCTCTCACAAATCAGGGCCGTAGCGCCCGGTGAGGAAGCAACTATCTGCTGAAACTTTAGTCCCAGGTTAGAGGCCGCTATCGACATCAGGATTATCCCTCGATCGTCTGCCGGTGATCTGCCCAACCCACGCCATCCGACGTAATGAGCGGTGCCAGCCTTGGCGCCTGTGTCGCTTCGCCGAACGGTAGCTTGTTCATGGCAATAACCGCAGCAGGCAATAGCGGTTCAGGAAGCTGCGCTCTCAATAGGTTTCCGAGCTCCAACCCCAATTGCTGCATGAATGCCGCCGCCAGCGGATCGGTGGCCACAGCTGGCCGATGCGGATCCGACAGCGCGGCCGTTGGCCGCCGAAGCGATGGCCTGTCGAGGCTCTGCTTGCGGGCAACGAGCGCGACATCGAAACGACCTTCCGCCGAATAAGGCGAGCAGCCGACACGAACATCATAGTCGCGCGTATCGGCGAGCTTCCAGAAAGCTTCGGGGTCGATACCCGCGTTCACATTTTCCGCCGTCTGCCCCCTGATATCTTTGACCAGTTGCCGGTCGTCCGCGTGCCAGAGCGATCGTACGGCGGCGAGATCGGCTGCGACGCGGCTATTTGGTATATCGAGAAGGCGCACTTCTGGAATCTCCTGCCTGTCGAAACGCGCCAAGAGCTCCTCAAGCGCGGCCTCCCCTGCTTGCCAGTCTGGCACTTGCCGAGAAGCGTGAGCCTTTGGATCGTCGACATGCAGCAGCACGTCATATCTGTACCGCGTAAGTTCGTTATTAGATCCCCGTTTCAGCAAAATCTCCGCGCCGGTGATACGCGGAATGGACTCGGAGAGGCCAACGAAGAAACTGGGATCGATCACCAATTCCCGTTCTTGTGCGATGGCCAGGGAAACCTTCCGCTTGAGCCATCGAACGCTCGCTTCTGGCGTGGCTTTGGCGAGCTCAACGGCGCCATAAAATGTCGGCAACAAACCGAGATGGCGCACATCGCCTACAAAGATGTGGCCGCCTGAGGCCACTGTCTGGGCCGCCTTTTCCAGGACGCCATGCAAGTAACCGATGTCCGGAAAATATTGCACTACGGAGTTGAGTACGACCATGTCGGCAGAGTGGCGCGCCAGACCATCGAAGTCCGTGGCCTCGCGCGCCAGTAACTCGACATGGCGAAGCTCGCGCCTCGTTGCGGCAAACTCGCGCAACCGGCTGACGGCTACCGGCGAGAGGTCCGTCCCGCAATAGGCAAGACAGTTTGGCGCCAACCTTTCAACCAGAAGACCGACGCCGCAGCCAACCTCCAAAATCCTCTGAGGAGACAGGGCAGCGATGCGCTTGACCGTACAATCCAGCCACTCGCGCATCTCTGTTTCGGGAATTGTCTTGTTTGTGAAATTGCTAGTCCAGCCTACAAACGTCGGAGCGTTGTTATCGGGGCCGCGACGATAGGTTTGATCGAAAGCCTTCCGCCACTGGACGATCCTCCAATCCCGGTCTGCGTTAAAGATTCGCGACTTCGCCGCCTTCATCCGCTCGGGATGTGGCACCACATAAGCGACCGTAAATTTATGGCCGTCGAATCCTTCTTCATCGATGAGCGCGACATCCATCACGTCCGGGTGCGCCAACAGAGCACTCTCGGTCTCGTTTTGAGCAGGTGAGCGCGATGTCAAAGAAGCATTCCTTCGATACACCGATATCAAAAGGCTGGCGCGCCAAGAGCGTCAGTCCGCCAAACAGGCCAGCGTTGCTGTGAGTCGTGAGTCGTACCATGCCTAGAGCGGGATAAGGCGTTGCGATTGCGCGTAATCACGATCGAGAGTTGGCTCCGGCAATGGACCCGGGTCGCGGGTACCACTCTACGGTGCAACATTTAACGAAACATGAAACCGAGGCGGCACGGCGCGAATTTGCGTCGGTTTTAGGCGGACCGGATTACTTCGCCGCTAACGCTGCTGGCAAGGACGGCTACACTTTAAAATGCTTGCTCAGCTTCAGGCCCTGCGCCTGGTAGTTGGAGCCGATGCGCTGGCCGTAGAGGGCATCGGGCCGCGCCAGCATTTTTTCGTAGACCAGCCGGCCGACGATCTGGCCGTGCTCGAGGATGAACGGCACCTCGCGCGAGCGCACCTCCAGCACCGCGCGCGAGCCCTGCCCGCCGGCCCCGGCATAACCAAAACCGGGATCGAAGAAGCCGGCATAATGCACGCGGAATTCGCCGACCAGGGGATCGAACGGCACCATCTCCGCGGCATAATCCGGCGGCACCTGGACTGCTTCCTTTGACGCCAGAATGTAGAATTCGCCGGGATCGAGAATGAGGCTCCCGTCGGGCCGCGCCGCGATCGCCTCCCAGAATTCATCGACCGTGTAGCCGCCGCGGCGGTCGATATCGACCACGCCGGTGTGGCGCTTGGCGCGGTAGCCCACGAAGCCCTTGGCGTTCTCGCCGCTTAGATCGACGCTCAGCGCCACGCCGTTGAGAAGATCGGCGTCGTCGCGATCGACCAGCCGCTCCAGATCGTGCAGCGCATCGAGTTCATCGGCATTCAGGATGGCATCGCCGGTGCGAAAGCGCACTTGCGAGAGCCGCGATCCCTCGCGCAGCAGCACCGGAAACGTTTTTGGACTGATCTCGGCATAGAGCGGGCCGTGGTAGCCGGCACCGATCATGTCGAACCGCCGGGTGCCGTCCGCGATCACCCGGGTGAACACGTCGAGCCGACCGGTCGAGCTTTTCGGATTGGCGGCGGCGACGATTTCCGGCGGCAGCGCGAGGCTTTCCAGCAGCGGAACGATGTAGACGCAGTTGGTCTCCAGCACCGCGCCGTCGCTGAGATTGATTTCATGCAGCTTCAATTCGTCGATCCGCTCGGCCACGGTCGCGCCCGGCCCCGGCAAAAAGCTCGCGCGCACCCGATAGGCGACGTCGCCGAGGCGCAGATCGAGGCTCGCCGGCTGGATCTGGCTTTCGACAAACGGGTAGGCCGGCAGAATAAGGCCGGCATCCGCCATCGCCGCGATCATGCGGTCGGGCAAAATGCCATTGGCGTCGGGTTGAAGTGTAAACGGCACGCCTGGTTGTCCCTGCAAACGCGTCCCTGCCATCCGGACGCTGAAAAGACGGGCTTTTATGCGTTATCCGATGGCCGGCTTGACGGAAAGGGCGCGACGGAATATGAGCATGACTTATCCCGTGGTGATTTGAGCCGGCCGGCTTGCAGCCACGTTAAATAAGTCGCTAAACAGGCCGGGGACATGTGTGATCCCGGC
>WNFL01062343.1_pt1 | contig 13915 bp, 18 predicted proteins | sample 5400361 | NCBI WGS metagenome assembly WNFL01 (sample SAMN13153351, study PRJNA577476) | soil metagenome | isolation source: 40 cm soil on Douglas fir-dominated hillslope | place: USA:California | collected 2013-09-17
TCAGCCTGATCAGGCACGCCAAAAAATCCATCGACATTCAGTCTCCATACCTGATCACCACCGAAGTAAGCCAACGCCTTTTCAAGGCGGCTATCAAGCGCGGTGTTACGGTCAACGTCTTAACCAACAGCCTTTCCTCTACTGACAACCTCGAAGCCTTCAGCGGCTATCAACGCGAGCGGGAGACGTTGCTAAATATCGGCATCCACATTTACGAGTTCAAACCTGATGCTGCCATTCGATTCAAGATTATGACGGGAGCGCTGCAAAAGAAAATGAATTTCACACCGAGGTTTGGTCTCCATGCCAAGTCGATGGTGATCGATGGGAAGACTGCCGTGATCGGCACATTCAATTTGGATCCGCGCAGCGCCAACTTAAACACCGAGTGCATAACAGTAATCCGCGATAAGAAAGTGGCTTCCGATTTACTGCAGGCCATAGAAGCGGATCGTCAACCTGAGAATGCGTGGGCCGTTTCCCTTGATAACAATCCAGACAAAGAAGCGGGCTGGGGAAAGCAGATTAAAGTGTGGTTCAGAGGTGTGGTACCGAAGAAAGTTTTGTGAATTTTAATTGTCATTGCAGAGGAACATACTTCGTTCGAAGTCCTCGATTCTAACTTCAATCAATTTGTGTAGCGAGGAGCAGTCCCGATAACTATCGGGATGAACTGCCGTCCGCCAACTGGCGGATATGAATCCGATGCTCTAACCAACTAGAGCTTTAAAAAACAAAAGCACAAAGAATTACTTGATGCTTTACTTGTAGCGAGGAGCAGATTTGAACTGCCGACCTTCGGGTTATGAATCCGATGCTCTAACCAACTGAGCTACCTCGCCATTTATCTTAATAACGTTATCCGGATGATTATTCTCAGGATAACGTTCCTTTTTCTGAAAAATGAGGCGCAAACATACAAACTTTTAATTTATTCAGCCACTCTTAAAACGCTTTACAAAAATTTTATTTGTTGTTGATGAAAAATCGTTTTAAATTAAAATCTAATCAGCGAGAGATATGGCAATGGCGGCTGCAAATACAAAGAATCTGTTTACTACTGACTATGAAATTCATGCCTCCATCAAAATGCTCTATCCATACATTCAAACCGCTAGCGGACTTTCAGAGTGGTTTGCAGATAATGTAAATATCAGCCCTGAAAAAGTTTTCACCTTTGTTTGGGATAATGAAGAACACAAGGCAATCATGGCTGCGCATCGCACCAATCATTTTGCTCGTTTTGAATATTTACCAGAATCCAAAGCTGATGAAAAAGACCCTTCCTATTTTGAACTACGCCTTGAAATGAATGAGCTTACGCAGACTACTTTTCTTAAAGTAAACGACTACTCTGATTTCGATGACCTGGATGAATTGCAGGACCTTTGGGACGGCCTCGTTGAAAATTTGCGTAAAGTGGTGGGCGGATAAACTCCAGCTGCTTAAATCTGTTTTTTTTTGACTCCAATGATTCCAATCACGGAAATCATATCAATCATTCGCCTGGCATGAGATAAAATCAGTAATCAATATAAAAAACTTTTTTAATGGCCATTGAAGGTTTAATTTTCGGCCCTTTTTAAATAACCATGCTTAACTCCATTAATCCCGCAGAAACTGGCGCCTGGCAAAAACTTACGCTGGCTTTTTTGAACATGCAAGCTGTGCACATGCGCGAGCTATTTGCCGAAGACGATCAGCGCTTTGAAAAATTTCACTTGAAATTCGAAGACATCCTTGTCGACTATTCGAAAAATCTGATCACCAAAGAAGTGATGGATGCACTCATCGAGTTGGCGCACCAAACTGATTTGCCCGAAGCCATTAAGATGATGTTCGATGGAGCCATGATCAATCAAACCGAGCACAGGTCTGTTTTACACGTTGCGCTTCGCAACCGAAGTAACTCAGCGATCAACGTAGGAGGAAAAGACGTGATGCCTGAAGTGAATCGGGTGTTGGATCAAATGAAGAACTTTTCTTCGCGATTACTAAGTGGTGAGTGGAAAGGATACACTGGCAAAGCAATTACTGACATTGTAAATCTTGGCATCGGTGGCTCTGATCTTGGCCCGCTGATGGTGACTGAAGCCTTAAAACCATATCACAAAAACATAAAGCCTCACTTTGTTTCGAATGTCGATGGCACGCACATTGCAGAAACGGTGAAGCAATTGAATCCTGAAACTACGTTGTTCATCATCGCCTCCAAAACTTTTACTACGCAAGAAACGATGACCAATGCAGAGTCAGCAAAGAAATGGTTCCTTGAAAAATCCGGTGGCAAGGGAGACGTAGCAAAACATTTCGTTGCTGTTTCAACAAATTCAAAGGAAGTTACCGCCTTCGGAATTGCTCCTGAAAATATGTTTGTGTTCTGGGATTGGGTTGGCGGCAGATATTCATTGTGGTCTTCTATCGGTCTTTCCATTGCGTGCACCATCGGTTTTGAAAATTTTGTTCAATTGCTCGAAGGCGCCCACGCCATAGACAATCATTTTAAGAGTGAACCTCTTGAAAAAAACATTCCTGTGATTTTGGCATTACTAGGAATCTGGTATGTGAACTTCTTTGATGCCTCGAGCGAAACTATTCTTCCTTACGACCAATACTTGCATCGCCTTGCTGCTTACTTCCAACAGGGAAATATGGAGAGCAATGGCAAATCAGTTGACCGTTCGGGAAGAGAAATTCTTTACCATACAGGTCCGGTAATTTGGGGCGAGCCCGGCACCAATGGCCAGCATGCTTTCTATCAGCTCATTCATCAAGGAACCAAAATGATTCCCTGTGATTTCATTGCACCCGCCATCAGCCACAACGTGATTGGCGATCATCATGAAAAATTATTGTCGAACTATTTTGCTCAGACAGAAGCGTTACTTATGGGCAAAACTCTGGAGCAAGTCGAAAAGGAATTGAAATCGGCAGGGTTCTCTGATGAAGAGATTGAATTTCATGCGCCATTCCGTGTGTTCACAGGAAACAAGCCAACCAATTCTATCTTGTTCAAACAACTTACACCCCACACCCTTGGCAGTCTGATCGCGATATATGAACACAAAATCTTTGTACAAGGAATCATCTGGAACATTTTCAGCTTTGATCAGTGGGGTGTTGAGTTGGGAAAAGTTTTGGCGAAAAAAATCTTGCCCGAACTGACTTCTTCTAACGAAATCTCTTCGCACGATTCATCCACAAATGGGTTGATCAACTATTTCAAACGATTGAAAAGCAAATCGTAGTCAAATAAAAAATAAGAACCCTTGTCAAGTAATCGGGAAGAAGTATTTTTACTCTCTTTATTTTTTTAATGGAATCAAAAATTTCTAAGATCGGTGTGTTTACATCGGGTGGCGATGCTCCCGGAATGAATGCAGCCATTCGTGCTGTGGTTCGTACTTCTATCTATTATAAAAGAGAAGTCTTCGGCATCATGCAAGGATACGATGGCATGATCTCTGGCGACATTGTGAAATTAGGTGCTCGCTCGGTGGGCAATATTATTCAGCGAGGTGGCACTATTTTGAAGTCAGCACGTAGCCAGGAATTCCGTACAAAAGAAGGAAGAAAGAAAGCCTTTGACAATTTGAAGCGAAATGGAATCGATGCACTTGTTGCCATCGGTGGAGATGGAACATTTGCCGGCTTGCATGTCTTCTTTGAGGAGTTTGGCATTCCATCGATTTGTATCCCAGGTACTATTGATAATGACCTGGCGGGAACAGACTACACCATCGGTTTTGATACGGCAACTAACACTGCGGTAGAAGCCATCGATAAAATCCGGGACACAGCTATCTCACACAACCGCCTTTTTTTCATCGAAGTAATGGGAAGGAATTCGGGCTACATTGGGATCAACTGTGGAATTGCAGGGGGTGCCGTTGCAACGATTATCCCCGAAGAATCGATGACCCTGGATGAACTTTTCGCAAAGTTAGACGAGGGTGGAAAGACTAACAAGAAATCGAGCTTGGTGGTTGTCGCGGAAGGTTCGAAGATTGGCGGAGCTATGGATCTTGCAAAAAAATTCGCTGAGCGTAATAATTATTTCGATATTAAGGTTACAATTCTGGGGCATTTGCAGCGAGGCGGGGCCCCGACTTATTTTTATCGGGTGTTGGCCAGCAAAATGGGGGTTGCGGCCGTGGAAGGCTTAATCCATGGCAAGAATAATGCGATGATTGGAATCAGAAACAACCAAGTGGTGTACAATGATTTCGATACGATCATGAATTCAAAGCACGAAATAGACATGGAAGCACTTAGAATTTCAAAGATTCTTTCCATCTAAAAAAATCAAATGAAAGAACTCACCGTAGGCATCGATATTGGTGGCACAAACACAAAGCTGGGAATTGTGGATCGTGAAGGGAATGTTGTGCACCAGGGAAGTATCGCCACCACAAAATACGATTCCTTTAATGACTACTTTGACGCTATGGCTTCGTCCGTTGACGAAAGCGCAAAGAGTTTACCGAGTGGCTCCAAAATCATCGGGATTGGAATTGGTGCCGCCAATGGAAATTACTACACCGGAAATATTGAGCACTCTGTTAACCTGAAGTGGAAGGGCGTTTTACCACTGGCAAAAACGTTCACGGAAAGGTACGGTGTACCCTGTATTCTCACTAACGATGCCAACGCAGCGGCAGTGGGTGAAATGATTTATGGAAACGCCCGCAACATGAAAGACTTTGTCGTCATCACCTTGGGAACAGGCCTCGGAAGCGGTTTTGTATGCGGTGGTATTTTGCTCAACGGCCACCATGGTATTGCAGGTGAACTCGGACACACTTCTGTAAATCCAACCGGAAGATTCTGCAATTGCGGCAAACGCGGTTGTCTTGAAACTTACGTGTCGGCTACCGGAATCAAGCGAACGGTTTATAAACTTCTGGCGGACCATTTGGAATCGAGCGAGCTGCGCGGAATCAGCTTTGATAACTTGAGCACCAAGATGATCACTGAAGCTGCACAACGTGGAGATGTAGTTGCCCATGCCGCATTTGAATACACGGGCCGAATTCTTGGAATGAAGTTGGCCGATACTGTTGTTCATACCGATCCGGAAGCAATCTTTTTATTTGGAGGACTCTCCCTTGCAGGTGACTTGATTTTCAAACCTACGATCAAGCACATGGAGGCCAACTTGATGCCCGTGTTCAGAGGCAAAGTAAAAGTGCTGCCCTCTGCATTGCAAAATCAGGCCGCTCCTATTCTCGGAGCGAGCAGTTTGGTTTGGGATCACTTTGCCAAGAGCACTTCGGCCTTACAAGTATAAAATGTAAGATAGACTTTCTTAATTCAGTCTTCTGTAAACCTACAGACTGTCGTATTTTTTACTGATTTTTGCTCAGTGATTCTATAGTCTGAATTTTGAATTTGAAATCTTGAATTAATCTATGCCCCGCAAAAAGAAATTCCCGAGTGAATCATTCACCAGCATGACCGAACTCGTACTCCCCAATGACACCAACACACTCAATAACCTGATGGGTGGACGACTCATGCACTGGATGGATATTGTCTCAGCTATCTCTGCCCAAAAGCATTGCAACCGTGTTGTTGTTACTGCCTCCGTTGATAATATTTCTTTTCGCTCTCCCATTCAATTAGGAAATGTCGTGACATTGAGAGCAAAGGTTACACGTGCATTTAGCTCATCCGTAGAAGTAAGAATTGATGTCGATGCAGAGGATGTTCCAGCGCAAAAGAAAATTGCTAGTAACTCGGCATACTTTACATTCGTTGCTGTAGATCAAAGTGGCAAGCCGATTGATGTACCTGAAGTGGAACCTCAGACAGAAGAGGAAAAAGAACTTTACCACGGAGCGCTGCGCAGACGACAACTTCGCCTGATTCTTTCGGGAAGGATGAACCCTCAGGAAGCCAACGAGCTCAAATCCATTTTCGACATCAAAGAGAATTGAAAATGAATTCAATTTTGTTTGAGTCAATTTTTTCAGAGCACTTGTTTACAGTGGCCGTTGCGCCAACCATCGTTATTAATCAGCCTTGGGATAAAATCGGTCATGAAGAGAGGAATTTGCTGTCAAAGATTTTAGGAGCCATCAGGCTTTCGTTGGATTCGGTTTCAATTAAGTATCAATCTACACTTGACCTTTCCGCATGGATAGAAAAGCCGAAGTATCTTATTTACTTTGGCGAACCCGTGAAGGGATTGCAACCTTATGAAGTTGTCGAGGCTAATGGTGTTTCAATTGTTATTTCTGAAGGCCTGAGCTACCTTCTCCAGAGTGATACTTCAAGAAAAAAACTCTGGCAGGCGCTGAAGAAGCAATTCTCAATCTAGTTGCATATCAAAGATTATTTCTTCCGTGGATAGTGTGCCGTGGAGTGTGTCGACACAGTCCACGGAAGGGTCCACGGAGGAGGCGTCATACAGAAGATAAGATTGATATGGGGAAACCTTCATGACGCGGTTAAGTTTCAGTTATTATTAATTTGAGATTATAGATTCCTGGTTTGGTAGTTATAAATAATTTGTAATTTGAAATTTGTAATCTGAAATAAACTATGCGCCTCTCCTTAGTAATTTCTTCACTTCTAATTAGCTTCAGTGCGTTTTCCCAGATCACCGGCAAATGGACAAGCATCGATGATAACTCAGGTCAACCTCGTTCAGTGATCGAAATCACCGAACGGATGGGAAAATTCTTCGGCAAAGTTATAAGGATCCATTCCAAACCTAATGAAGATCCGGATCCGGTCTGCGATAAATGCGATGAAGCAGATACCCGATACAAGAAGAAAGTGATTGGCATGGAGATTCTCCAGGGCCTCTCCAAAACCGGTGATGAATTCTCGGGTGGGCACATCCTCGATCCCGAAAATGGCAAGGTCTACCGATGCAAACTCTGGATTGATGGCGGAGTTTTGAAAGTACGTGGTTACTGGGGACCGTTTTTCCGTACCCAGACCTGGAAGCGTGAGGCGATTCAACCTTAGAAAAGTGAACTTTATCTGTTAATCTTACATCTCGAACAAAACTGATTACCAAACGGTTACCCTAAGTGGCATTACGCGTATTCAAGTCAGGCACAGTTGTAGACGAAGCTGAACTCTTTAGTAGAATCCAAAAAGGGGACGAAAAAGCGCTCGAGATTGTTTACCAAAAGTACTACCGGATGATGACAAAACTGGTAGTAACAAACAGTGGCACGGAAGACGAGGCGAGAGATGTGTATCAGGATGCTTTGGTGGTTTTCTGGCAGAAGGCGCGATCCAGCAACTTTATTCTCACCTCTAAAATGAGCACTTACATCTACAGCATTTGTCAAAATCTGTGGAGAAAAGAGCTTGATCGGAAGAAGCGGCTATCCAATGAAGAAAAGGATGCTGCCGAATCCATCGACATGGACAAGCCTGAGCGCGAGAAAATAATAGCGCAGTGCATGGAACAATTGGGCGAAACCTGTCGTAAAGTGTTGATGTACTATTACTTTGACGAGATGTCGATGCAGGAAATTGCCGATAAATTAGGCTTCGCCAACACCGACACTGCCAAAACAAAAAAATATAAGTGCAAACAAAAATTGGATGAATTGGTGAAGGCTCAATATAGTGAGCGAGACTTTTTAGATTAATGGAAAATTTTGAACTCATAGACGATTACTTACGCGGCCAGCTCGAGGGGCAGGAGAAAGAAGCGTTTGAAAAGCAACTGCAGGCCGATCCGGCTTTGCAAGGCGAAGTTGCATTGCAACAGCAATTGATTGAAGGCATTAAGAGGGCACGCATTACAGAGTTGAAAACCATGCTCAGTCAAGTGCCCGTTACAGGTGCAATGCAAGTGGGGGCTGGCTTATCAGCGGGGCAAATTGCAGCAGGGGTTATTACATCCGCAGTGGTTGTAACCGGAACACTATTTTATTTCGAACCCTGGAATAAATCGATTGAAAAACCTGTGGTAAAAACGGAGCAGCCTGTCATTGAAAATGCTACGCCAAAAACGGAACCGGCTGAAGTAAAGACTCCAGGAGTGAAGGCTGAATCTAAAACAGTTGCAGTTGAACCAAAAAAGAAAGAAGTTAAAAAGGCAAGCGCTCCTATCAAGAAGGTTAGACCTGATATTCAAGTCACAGATCCTACAGATGAATTAACCGGCAACCCTTCAAAGGCAGAGAAAGCAAAGGCTGAAAATGATCCTTCAGCTGTTTCAACATCACGCATTGAAGTTGAGACGGACAATTCAAACAAACTGTATGCCTTCCACTACCAATTCAATCAAGGCAAATTGATTCTCTACGGAAAGTTTGATAAAGGCTTGTATGAAATCATTGAAGTCAACGGCAATGCACACTCAGTGTTCCTCTTCTATAAAGACAATTACTATCTCCTTGATGAAAAGGAAAATACAGTTAACCCTTTGACCCCGATTAAGGACTCGCAATTGCTAAAGAAATTGAAGGAGTATCGAAAAGGATAACTCAAAAATCTAAAGGGAGGCCGTCTCAAAAGGTATTAGTCGATGTCAGCCTGAGCTTGTCGAAGGCGACTCCGCTTCGCAAATCAGGTTTCGACAGACTCAACCTGACATATAGGCGGCTTTTGAGACAGCCTCTATTTTTTTAGCCCAGTTCCGCTATCTTTGCCGCACATGCATGGTGAAGTAAAATTCAAAGTAAGTAAGAAGAAACTCGGAAGTTATCCTTCTGTAAGTGTTGTTTTGAGTATCACTCTTGCGCTCTTTGCCATTGGAGTTTTTGGTGCCGTAGTGATTTATTCCAAAGAGTTGGAGAAAGCGGTAAAGGAAAATATCCGCATTCAGGTTTATCTCAATAGTAGAGTAACTAAAGAAGATCGCGCTAGGATTGAAAAGGCATTGTCTGTCAAATATTTTGTTCCGAAAAACGAAAAAGATGTTATTCAGTTTGTATCAAAAGAAGAAGCCGAAAAGCAATTCATCAGCGAAACAGGAGAGAATTTTAAAAAATTCCTTGGCGAAAATCCATTGCACGATGCCTATCTTATTCGCGTGGGCGAATCATGGCAGAGCAAGTTGAGCCTGACCAAAATCAAGGCGGAACTGGAGAAAATTCAAGGTGTGTTTCAAGTGGATTTTAAAGAGAATCTGATTGAATCAATCAACGCGAACATCACCCGGATCGGATTGGTGTTAATGGGCCTGGTGGCCGTTTTACTAGTGATCGTTGTATTACTCATCAATAATACTTTACGGCTCGCTCTTTTTTCGCAACGCTTTCTCATTCGCAGCATGCAATTGGTGGGCGCAAAAAAATGGTTTATCCAAAGGCCTTTTTTGTTTCGAGCATCGATGCACGGATTACTTTCAGGTATACTTGCATCAGGGCTGTTAGTGGGGCTGATTTATTATGCCACCAAAAGGATTCAAGAACTGAAACTTCTGCAAAACAATGACCTACTCATCAAACTTATTGGCTCTCTCCTGCTGTTAGGGATCATCGTTGCCGTGGTGAGTTCTTACCGCGCGGTGAACAAATATTTAAAACTATCTTTGGACGAACTTTACTAAAAACAGAATGAACAAGTTGCCTTTCGGAAAGAAGAATTATCAATGGATGATCATTGGAGTAGTTGCACTCATCCTGGGATTCACCATCATGACTATGGATAAGGAGCCTTATGGATTTGGATTTCTTGGAATCACCCTTGGCCCTATTGTTGTGCTCATGGGCTTCGTCATTGAGATCTTTGCCATCCTTCACACTCCTGAAAAAGAGACCAAATAATGTCGATTGGTGAGGCTGTAGTACTAGCCATTGTAGAAGGTGTTACCGAATTTTTGCCGGTGTCTTCCACAGGGCATATGATCATTGTTTCTTCGTTTATGGGCATAGCTTCTGACCCGTTTGTGAAAACATTTACCGTTGCCATTCAATTGGGTGCGATCGCATCTGTTCTCCTCTTGTATTGGAGGCGATTCTTTCAGTCGATCAACTTCTATATTAAACTTTTGATTGCTTTTCTGCCAGCTGCAGTAATAGGTTTTTTGCTGAATGATTACATTGACCAGCTACTTGAGCGAGTGGAAGTTGTTGCCTTTATGCTGATCATTGGCGGAGTTGTGTTTTTATACCTCGACAAAATTTTCGACTACAAAAATGTAGAACAAACGGAACCCTCTAATCCTTCAGCGTTCAAGATCGGGCTGTTTCAGTGTATTGCGATGATCCCCGGAGTATCACGTTCGGCCGCAACAATTATTGGAGGGTTAACTCAAAAACTCTCTGCAAGATCTGCAGCTGAATTTTCCTTTTTCCTGGCTGTGCCCACTATGTTTGCAGCCACTGCATACAAACTTTTCAAGTATTACAAATTAGGGAATTCGTTTTCGTCAGCGGAATTAATCAATCTCGGTGTGGGTAATGTCATTGCATTTGCAGTTGCATTGCTGGCCATCAAATCGCTGATGCAAGTAGTTTCTAAATATGGATTTAAGTTTTTTGGTTACTACCGAATCGCTATTGGGATCATTATACTTGCGCTTTATTATTCAGGAGCGAGTCTCTCCCTATTTTAATGGAATTAGAAGGAAGGGTTTTGTTAATCAACAAGCCACTCGAGTGGACCTCATTTGATGTGGTGAACAAACTCCGATACAGACTCAAAACAAAAAAAATTGGCCATGCTGGTACTCTCGATCCGTTGGCCACAGGGCTGTTGATCATTTGCACGGGTAAAATGACCAAGCGCATTGATGAATTTCAGGCACAAGAAAAGGAATATACAGGCAAGTTCGTTTTGGGGCAATCAACTACATCTTATGATTTGGAAACGCCAGTGAGTGCCCCACAAGATATTTCTTTGATAAGCGAAAGTAATATTCATTCAGCAACCCAAAAATTTATTGGAGTTATTCAGCAGGTTCCTCCCATGCACTCTGCAATAAAAGTGGATGGCAAGCGCGCTTACAAACTCGCTCGAAAAGGGAAAGAAGTTCAGTTGAAAGCGCGTGAAGTTTTCATTACAGAATTTGAAATTACATCCATCAATAAGCCCGTAGTTGCATTCAGAGTGGTGTGCTCTAAAGGAACATATATCAGAAGCCTTGCCAGAGACTTTGGACAAGCATTAGGAACCGTGGCCTATCTTTCCGAGCTATGCAGAACACGGATCGGTGAGTTTAAGTTAGCCGATGCGTTGACCATCGATCAAGTGTTACCTTTGTCCATCGAATGAAAATCTATCACAGCCCTGACGACTTTACTCGCTTACGCAATGCTGTTGTTACAAGCGGCACATTTGATGGCGTGCATGTGGGACATCAGAAAATTTTGCATCGGCTGAAAGAGATTGCTTCTCAAAACTCAGGAGAAACGGTCGTCATCACCTTTTGGCCGCATCCGCAAATGGTGTTGCATCCTGAAAACAACTCATTAAAATTATTAAACACATTCGAAGAGAAAGCTGCACTCCTGAAGGAACAGGGAATCCAACACTTATTGCGCATCGCTTTCACAAAAGAATTCTCGCACTTAAGTTCACTTGATTTCATTCAGAAGATATTAGTGCAAACTATTGGTACCAAAAAATTAGTCATTGGATATGATCATCGGTTTGGTCACAACAGAGAAGGTAGTTTTGACCAGCTCAAAATCAATGCGCCAACCTATGGATTTGATGTTGAAGAAATTCCGCGACAAGACGTTGATCATATCGCGGTGAGTTCTTCTAAAGTCCGTCATGCCTTAGAAACGGCCGACATCACAACTGCTACTCATTTACTCGGCAAACCTTATTCCCTCACAGGGCAAGTGGTGAAAGGCGACAAACTTGGAAGAGTGCTCGGTTATCCTACTGCCAACATCGATTTAGAATCACATTACAAACTCATCCCCGCTGATGGTATTTATGCAGTGACTGTAAAATATGAGCATCAATTTTATAAGGGGATGCTCTACATTGGTCCGAGACCTACCGTCAATGGAACAAAGCGAGTAATTGAAGTGAACATCTTTGATTTTGAGAAGGAAATTTACGGTGATAGTTTAACCCTATATTTCCATCAGTTGCTGCGAGGAGATAAAAAATTCAATGACCTTGAAGAGTTGAAACAACAGTTGAGTATAGATAAAATTGAGTCGCAGAAAATTCTACAAACAATTACTTTTGCAAACTTATGATCGACAAAAGAGTAAAAAATGCCGATGATGCCGTTCAAGATATTCCTGACAATGCAACGTTGATGTTAGGTGGCTTCGGCCTATGTGGCATTCCAGAAAATTCAATTGCCGCGCTTTTAAGAAAAGGAGTAAAAGGTCTTACCTGCATTTCAAACAATGCAGGCGTTGATGATTTCGGAATTGGATTGTTGTTGAAGACTCGTCAGGTAAAAAAAATGATTTCGTCATACGTTGGCGAAAATGCAGAATTCGAAAGACAGCTCTTGAGTGGTGAACTGGAAGTTGAATTAATTCCACAGGGAACACTGGCCGAACGTTGCCGTGCAGGCGGTGCAGGCATCCCTGCGTTCTTCACCCCTGCCGGTGTTGGCACTGAAGTAGCCGAAGGAAAGGAGACTCGCGATTTCGATGGGAAAACGTATTTGATGGAATCCTGGCTTCGAGCTGATTTTTCGATTGTGAAAGCGTGGAAGGGTGATACTTCAGGAAATCTAATTTATCGAGGTACTGCACGTAATTTTAACCCAATGATGGCAACCGCAGGGAAAATTACAATAGCTGAAGTTGAAGAGCTTGTTCCTATAGGCCAGCTTGATCCCAATGAAATCCACACGCCTGGGATTTTTGTGCATCGGATTTTTCAGGGGGGGAATTATGAGAAAAGAATTGAGCAACGTACAACAACGAAATAAACTATGCTTGATAAAGTTGGAATAGCAAAGCGAATCGCACAAGAAGTAAAAGACAAAATGTACATCAATTTAGGAATTGGCATTCCGACTTTGGTCGCGAATTACATTCCTGGAAATATCAATGTTGTTCTTCAATCAGAAAATGGTCTTCTCGGCATTGGCCCATTTCCAAAAGACAATGAAGTCGATCCTGATTTGATCAACGCAGGCAAGCAAACCATTACAATGATGCCCGGCAGTGCTTTATTTTCATCTGCAGAGAGTTTCGGAATGATTCGTAGTGGAAAAGTTGATCTTACCATTCTTGGTGCGATGGAAGTTTCAGAAAACGGAGACATCGCCAATTGGAAAGTGCCCGGCAAAATGGTGAAAGGAATGGGCGGAGCGATGGATTTAGTCGCTTCAGCTAAAAATATTATTGTAGCCATGCAACATTGCAGCAAAGAGGGCGCTTCGAAACTTTTGAGGAATTGCACTCTCCCAATAACCGGTCTCCGTTGCGTAAAGAAAATCGTGAGTGATATGGCGGTGCTTGATCTACTTCCTCAGGGAGGGTTCAAACTTTTGGAACGCGCGCCAGGTATTTCGGTTGAGCAAATCAAAAATGCAACCGAAGGCAAATTGATTATAGAAGGAGAAATTCCAGAAATGAAAATTTGAATTTCGTAATTTTATACCATGGCGAAAGTTGTTAAGACCACATTCGAGGCAGAGCAGAGGGAGAAGGATGAAGCCTTCCTTAAATTGACTCCTGAAGAACGTATGGATCGTGCGCGAAAAGTGCGCGAACGAATGAAAAGACCTGGCGTCAGTTACAAGCTTGAAGGTTTGAGGGTGAAAGTGAGTAGGCTATCATGAGGCCTTTCGATCGGGAGCATTTGAAATTTCTGACGGCACTGAATAAATTCAATGTCAACTACGTGATCATTGGTGGCCATGCAGCCATTTATCATGGAGTAAACGCTTTGAACCGCACCGGTGAAAAAGCACATCTTGACAAGTATGATATCGAGGTATTAAAAAAAATAATCCAAAAGAAAAGTTAATCTGCTAAATGAAAAAATCTGAAATCGCATTCCATGTGGA
>WNFL01080556.1_pt1 | contig 13914 bp, 13 predicted proteins | sample 5400361 | NCBI WGS metagenome assembly WNFL01 (sample SAMN13153351, study PRJNA577476) | soil metagenome | isolation source: 40 cm soil on Douglas fir-dominated hillslope | place: USA:California | collected 2013-09-17
CTGGCCACGTCGATCTGGCGGGGCGTGCCCTCCATCAACAGGTTGAGGGTCTCGCGCACGATGCCCCACGCGCCATAGGCGATGAGCGCCGCGATGCCCAGGGACAGCAGAGGATCGACGGGGAGCCAGCCGGTGAGCAGGATCACGATGCCCGCGACCACGACCCCGACCGACGCACCGATGTCGCCCACGACGTGCAGGAAGGCGGCCCGGACGTTCAGGCTCCTGGCGCCCGGGCGCAGGCCGAGCATGACGTAGGCATTCACTGCGATCCCGATCAGCGCGGCCACGATGACGATCTGGCCCTGAACGGGCTGCGGGGCCGCGAGACGCCGCACCGCCTCGAAGGCGATCGCCAGCACGATCACGATCAGGGTGATCGAGTTCAGCAGGGCGGCGAGGATGGTCACGCGCTGGTAGCCGTAGCTGCGTTTCTGGTCGGCCGGGCGGCGCGACTGTGCAATCGCGAACCAGGCCAGCCCAAGCGCGAAGACGTCGGTCAGGACATGCCCAGCGTCCGAGAGCAGGGCCAGCGAATGCGAGAGCAGCCCGCCCGCGAGCTCGACGGCGAGGACGACGACCGTGAGCGCGAAGGCGCGCTTCAGACCGCTTGCCTGGGGGCCCTGTCGCTCCATGGATTCATCGTACGGAGCCGGATTTGATTCCTAGCGCCACCAACCGTCCGGTCTTTCCAGGTAGGCCAGGAGCATGCCGTTCCGCAGCCCCTGGTGGCTGACCTGCAGCACGGCCAGGCCGTACCAATCGAGGAACAGGAGCAGCACCTCGACCCCCGCCCGCATCGCCTTGATCCGGTTTGCCGGGAGGCTCAGCTTCTCGGCCATCGCCGCCGCGCGCCCGCCGTCTAGGCGCTTCTCACAGCTCAGGAGGTCGGCGGTGGTGAGCACCTGGGGCGGGTTGCGCTTCGCGAGCACGAGCGGCAGGTTGGACGCGGTGCCACCGGTGGCGACCAGGCGTTCGACCTCCCCGTCCGGAGCCTGCAGCAGCTCGTGGAGGGCCGCCCGGCGAAGCCGCGCCCGTTCCTCAGGCCGGGGAGGGTCGCTCAGGAACTTGCTGGCCAGCACCCCAGAGCCGACCTCCAGGGTGGCCGTGCGCACGAGCTCGAGGCCGCGGCCGATACACACCTCGGTCGACCCGCCGCCGAGGTCGATCATCACCCACTCACGCTTGGCCGCGTGATGGCTGGCGGCGCCCAGGAAGCTCAGCTCGGCCTCCCGGTGGGCCGGGATGATGTGGACCGGCACGCCGATCGCGAGGCCTGCCTGCCGCGCAAACATCTCGCCATCCGTTGCCTGGCGGACCGCCTGGGTCGCGCCGGCGATCAGGGTGTCGTAATGGTGGGTCGCAGCCTTGGCAACGACCGACTTGAGGGCGCGGATCGCCGCGCTGCTGGCGGATCCAATCGACCCCGTCTTGGCCACATGCGGCCCCAGTTCGGGCATCTCGACGTAGTGGGCGATCTCCACGAGCTTGCCGCCCACGACATCGGCCACCAGTGAATGGACGGTGTTGCTGCCGATGTCGACGGCGGCCAGGCGCACCCCAGAAAAATAGACGAAGTGGAGCGGAAGGCCGGATTTATTCCGGCCGTCACCTGGCGCGCGGAACGCCACGTATGTCTCCAAACCGGAGGGGGTACCGCGGGGGAGGCCCGACGCCCCCGCGCCTTCTGAGTGACACAATCTGCTCGGATGGCGACTAAGAAGAAGACGCGTATGGAACGCGACTCGATGGGAGAGATGGAGGTGCCGGTCGACGCCTACTACGGCGCCTCAACCCAGCGCGCCGTCCTCAACTTTCCGATCTCGGGCCAGCCTTTCCCGCGCCGTTTCATCCGCGCCCTCGGCCTGATCAAGAGGGCGGCGGCGCAGACCAACCGCGAGCTGGGCCTGCTGGCCAGGCGCCGGGCCCGCGCCATCGCGGCGGCTTCGCAGGAGGTCATCGACGGGAACCTCGACGCGCAGTTCCCCATAGACATCTACCAGACCGGCTCCGGCACGTCGACCAATACAAACGCCAACGAGGTCATCGCCAACCGCGCCACCGAGATCCTCGGCGGTGAGCGCGGCTCCAAGCTCGTGCACCCGAACGACCACGTCAACCTGTGCCAGTCGTCCAACGACGTCATCCCGAGCGCGATCCAGATCTCGGCGGCGCTGGCGATCGACGAGGAGCTGATCCCCGCCCTCGAGCAGCTGCGCAAGGCGCTGGACGCGAAAGCCCGGGACTTCTGGCCGGTCGTCAAGACAGGCCGCACGCATCTCCAGGACGCCACGCCCATCCGCCTCGGTCAGGAGTTCCGCGGCTACGCCGGGCAGGTCGAGGAGTCGATCCGCCGCGCCCGGGGCGCGGTCGACGAACTGTCGCGCATACCTCTCGGCGGCACCGCGGTGGGCACGGGTCTCAACTCGCACCCGCAGTACGCGAAGCTCGCGGCCGCGAGGCTCGCCAAGGTCACCCGCCTGCCCATCCGCGAGACCACCAACCACTTTCATGCGCAGGCGACTCTCGACGTCCTGGTCGCCGCGCACGGCGCGCTGCGCACCATCGCCACGAGCCTGTGGAAGATCGGCTCCGACATCCGCCTCATGGGCACCGGTCCCGTCGCCGGCCTCGGTGAGCTGCGTTTGCCGGAGACCCAGCCCGGATCGAGCATCATGCCCGGCAAGGTGAACCCGGTGATCATCGAGTCGATGACGATGGTGATCGCGCGCGTTTACGGCAACGACCTCACGGTCGCGATGTGCGCGCAGTCGGGCAGCCTCTTCGAGCTCAACGTGATGATGCCCGTCGCCGGCGTGGCGACCCTCGAATCGATCACATTGCTCGCGGCCTCGTCGCGCAACTTCTCGTCGCGCACGATCGAAGGCCTGCAGGCGACCGACCGCGGGCCGGAGCTGGTCGAGCGCAGCCCCATGCTCGCGACCGCGCTCAACCCCGTGATCGGATACGACGAGGCGGCGAAGATCGCCAAAGAGTCGATCCGCACCGGGCGGTCTATCCGCCAGCTCGCGCGCGCCAAAGGCGTGTCCGACTCCGCGCTGAACAAGGTGCTCGACCTCGGCAAGATGACCAGGCCCGGCCTCGAGGGACCCGGCGGCGGCGGGTAGCGGCATGAGAGATCTGAAGCTGGATCTCTCGCGCGGAGTCGCAGTCCTTTCCATCGACCGGCCGCAGGCCCGCAACGCGCTGGCGCTCCAGACGATGGCCGAGCTGGACCAGAGCCTCGCCTCCTTACGCACGGGCCGCGTCCGCGTGCTGGTCATCCGGGGCGCGGGTGACAAGGCCTTCTGTGCAGGCGGCGACCTCAAGGAGCTCGAGCACATGCGTTCCGGCGACGAAGCGGCCGCCATGGCGACACGCATGCGGGCCACCCTCGATCGGATCACGCAGCTGAAGATCCCGGTCATAGCGGGGATCAACGGCGATGCATTCGGTGGAGGCGCGGAGCTGGCCCTGGCCTGCGACTTCCGGATCGCCGCCGCCCACGCCCGCATCGGCTTCACGCAGATCTCGTTGGGTTTGATGCCCGCTTGGGGCGCGTCGGAGCGACTGGCTGCGCTGGTCGGCCGCGGCCGGGCGCTGCACATGCTGCTCACCGGCCGCGTGTTCGCCGCGCCCGAAGCGCTGGAGACCGGGCTGGTGGAGGAGGTCGTGGCCTCGGAGGAGCTCGACGGCCGGCTGGCCGAGGTGGCCCGCGCGATCGCCGCCGCGCCTCCCCAGGCGGTCGCGGGCATCAAGCGCTCCGTCGACTCCGTGCGGCCCCACCGCCACCCTGAGCTGGCCGAGGCGGCGATCGCCACCTTCACGAAGACCTGGGTCGCGCCCGCCCACTGGCACGCGGTCGAACGGATGGAGCGATCCCGCAAGAAAAAGGCATGAACCGCCGCCGGATCGCCAACCCGCTCGAGCGCTTCCGGCTGCCGGGCGTGCTGCTGCTGATCGTGATCGTGGTCGGTGTCGCCGGCTACATGCTGATCGAGGGCTGGACCTTCCTCGACGCGTTCTTCATGACCATCATCACCATCAGCACCGTCGGCTACTCGGAGGTGCATCCGCTGACGGTGGCCGGCCGGATCTTCACGTCGGTCCTGATCGTGTTCGGTGTGGGTACGATGCTCTTCGGTTTCGGCGTCTTCGCGGAGACGCTGGCCGAGAACAGCTTCGGAGTCTTCAGGAGGCAGCGCCAGATGGAGGCCCGGCTGAACGCGCTTCGCGACCATTTCATCGTCTGCGGCTATGGACGCATCGGCAGGCAGGTGGTGATCGAGTTCGAGGAGCAGAAGATCGCCTATGTGATCATCGAGCGCAACGACGAGCCGCTCGAGCGCCTGCACAAGGACGAAAGGCTGCACGTCGAGGGCGACGCGGCCAGCGAGGACCTGCTCAAGCAGGCCGGCATCGACCGCGCGAAGGGACTCGTCTGCGCCGTCGATTCGGACGAGCGCGCGGTCTACATCGTCCTCGCCGCCCGGGCGCTGAACCCGAAGCTCTACATCATCGCCAGGGCCGGCTATCCCGAGTCGATCCGCCGGCTCGAGCTCGCGGGCGCCGACCGCGTGATCTCGCCCTATCGGATGGCGGGGCACCTGATGGCCGAGCTCGCGGTGCGGCCAGCGCTGGTCGACGTCCTCGACACGCTGCACCACGGCGAGTCGGATATCGGTCTCGAAGAGGTGATGGTCCAGCCCCGAACCGCGGCGATCGGCAAGACGGTGGCCGAGGCGGGCCTCCTCGATTCCGCGGGCGCCAAGTTGCTGGCGGTGCGGCGGAAGGACGGGACGCTTCACGTCAACCCGCCGGCGGACCTGCGCCTGGAGGAGGGCGACCTGCTGATCGCGCTCGGTTCGGAGCCGCAGCTGCTCGCGACGGCCGCCGCCCTCAACTGAGCCTTGGAGACCTACCGCACTCCTGACTCGGCGTTCGAGAACCTGCCCGGGTACCCGTTCGCGCCCCACTACCGCGTGTGGGAGGGCATGCGGATGCACCACCTCGACGAGGGGTCGGGCGAGCCCATCCTCCTGCTGCACGGCGAGCCCACCTGGTCGTACCTGTACCGGCGCATGATCCCGGTGCTTGCGGCGCGGTTCCGGGTCATCGCGCCTGACTACCTCGGCTTCGGTCGCTCCGACAAGCCGCTGCGCATCGAGGACTACACGTACGACCTCCACAGCGCTTCGATCCGCGCCCTCGTCGAAGACCTCGACCTCCGCCACATCACCGTGGTGGTGCAGGACTGGGGCGGCCCGATCGGCCTGCGGGTCGCGACTGAGCTGCCCGATCGTTTCGCGCGCCTCGTGGTGCTCAACACCGGGCTCTTCGCGTCGCGCAACTGGCCGACTCCGGGGTTCATGGAGTGGCGCAACTTCGCCGAGCGGGTCGGCCTCGACATGCCGGTCGGGCGGATCATCCAGTCGGCCACTGCGACTGAGCTCGACGACGCGACGCTCGCGGCTTACGAGGCACCCTGGCCCGTGCGCGAATCGAAGGTGGGCGTGGCCGCGTTCCCCCTGCTCGTCCCCATAAGCGCGGATGACCCGAACGCCGCAGCGATGCTGCATGTCATGGAAGCCCTGCGCGGTTGGGATATCCCCGCGCTCGTGTGCTGGAGCGACGGAGATCCGGTGTTTCCACCCAAGGCCGGGGAGGCGATGGCACGGCTGCTCCCCGGAGCGCGAGGCGAGGTCAAAGCGCTGACGGGCGCGAGCCACATGCTGCAGGAGGACAAGGGCGAGGAGATAGCGCGGCTCATCCTCGAGTTCGCGGGATGACGCGCCGGCCGGAACAGGTCGCGATCGCGTCGGTCGCGATCGGGATCCTGCTCGTCGCGGCCAAGGCGATAGTCGGGCTGCTCACCGGCAGCCTCGGCATCCTCAGCGAGGCGGTCCACTCCCTGCTCGACCTGGCCGCCAGCGCGTTCACCCTGATCGCGGTCCGCACCTCGCGCAAGCCCGCGGACAAGGAGCATCCCTATGGCCACGGCCGGACGGAGAATCTCGCCGCGTTCGCCGAGGGCGTGATCCTGATCGTCACCGCGGGTGGCATCGCCTTCGAGGCGATCCACCGCCTCCTGGCCGCGGGCCACGACGTGAACGCCGCGTGGTACGCGTTCGTGCTGCTGGTCGCGACCCTGCTCATCGAGGCCGGACGAGCGGCGGTGCTGCGGAGCGTCGGTCGCGCGGTCGACAGCGCGGCCCTCCAGGCCGACGCCACCAACCGCCTGTCCGACGTGCTCGCCACCGTCGCCGTGCTCGCGGGCCTCGCCGGCGTGCGCCTGGGCTTTCCGTGGGCCGACTCCATCGCGGCGCTACTCGTGGCCGCGGTAATCGCCCGGGCGGCGGCGCAGCTCATGTGGCGGTCCGGGGACATCCTCATCGACCGCGCGCCGGCGGGCGCCGAGCAGAAGCTGCGCGTCGCGATCACGCAGGTGACGGGCGTGCGCGAGGTCCGCTCGGTTCGCGTGCGGCGCTCGGGCCCGCAGCTGCTCGGCGATGTCGCCATCGCCACCCGACGGATGCTGCCTGTCGAGGCGGCGACCCGCATGATCGAAGAGGTCAAGCGCGTGGCCGGTGCAGCGCTGCCTGGCCTGGAGCTGAATGTTCAGGTCGAGGCTCAGGAGAGGCCCAGTGACCTCGTCGAGCGCATCCACGCGGCGGCCGCGCGCGACGGCGCGGTGCGGGACCTGCACAACGTGACCGTCGAGCGCGAGAGCAACGGCTCGCTTCACCTGACCATGCACGCAAAGCTCCGGGGCGACATCAGCCTGGCGGAGGCGAACGCGAAGAGCGCACAGCTCGAACGGGCGCTGCGCGAGGAGCTTCCCGAGGCCTCGCGCATCGACATCCATCTCGAGCCGCTAGAGCCGACCGTGATCACCGGCCACGACGTGACCGGGCCGCGGGCCCAGCTCGCGGCGCGGATCCGCGAGGTGGTCGAGGCGCACCCCGAGGTGCTGCGGTGCGAGGACGTCGAGCTGAGCGATCGAGACGGCCACATCTATGCGCACGTGGTGGCGAGGCTTGCCGGAGAGGTGAGCCTCGAGCACGCCCACGAGATCCAGACCGAGCTGGCGGCGCAGATCCGCGCGGCGGTTCCCGAGGTTAGAGAGGTCGTCGCCACGGCGACGACGTGAGAAGCTACGTGTCCGTGAAATTCCTGGGCCTTCTGGGGCTCGTCGCCATCCTGGGCACCGTGGGCTGCAGCTCCAGCGCCCCGCGCGCCACCGCGCCCAGGTCGACCGCCTCGTCCTGGCCTGTCCAGGCGGGACGCCCCGGCCCGAGCCTGGAGGCGGCCATCAAGAGCGCGACCGCGCTCGGCCGGGCCGGGCCGGACCTCCAGGTCGACCTGAACTTCAACCTGAAGCTGCGGGACCCGAAGGGGCTGGCCGCGCTGCTCGCGTCCGGCCACACGGTCAGCCCGGCCGAGTATCAGGCCCGGTTCGGCGCCGACCCGGTGCTGGTCGGAGCGGCGATCGCGTACCTCGAGAGGGCCGGTCTCACCGCAAGCTGGCAGCCCGGCTCGGCATTGATCGCGGCTGGAGGGACCGCGCCGGCGGTGGACGCACTGCTCGGCGTCGAGGTCGACCGCTACCGCTTGGGCGATGGATCCACCTTCTACGCGGCGGCAGCCACTCCCAGGTTCGCGGGCCCGATCGCGGCCATCGCGACCGGCGTGACGGGACTCGACGACTACCGTCGTGCCAACAACTTCGCGGTCAAGCCCGGCGGCCTGAACGCCACCGACGTGCTCGCCTTCTACAACATCAAGCCGCTGCGCGACCGCCACCTCGACGGCACGGGCCAGACCATCCTGTTCCCCGAGATCGAGACCATCCCGAAGGCCAACATCGCCGACCTCGAGAAGTTCGCGACCGAGTTCGGGCTGCCTCCCTTCTCGTCCGTGCTGACCATCAAGACAAATCCCAACTGGGGCAACCCGGAAAAGCCCGGGGGCGAGGCGGTGCTCGACCTCGAGATCGCGCACGAGATCGCCCCTCAGGCAAAGCTCGTCGCCTACGTTGCCGGGCCGCAGTTCACGTTCATGGACCGGGCCATCGACCAGATGGTCACCGACAACCTGGGCACGATCATCTCGGAGAGCCTCGGCGCGTGCGAGCCCGGCGCTCCGGCGAGCCACCGCAACACATACGCGAGCATCCAGGAACGCGCGAACGCGCAGGGCATGACCCACTACGTCGCCAGTGGCGATAGCGGCGCGTACACGTGTGGCCAGGAGCACGACCCGACGCAGAGCTTCCCCGCGACCTTGCCCACCGTGACCGCGGTCGGGGGCACGACGGTGTTCGAGTCCACGAATGGCACGTACTTCAAGGAATACGCGTGGGGCGCCGCCATCGACGAGAGCGGCACCGGCGGCGGCCCGAGCCTCATCTACCCGATACCGGACTACCAGCAGGCGGTGGCCCAGGCCGACGGTCACGGCATGAGACAGGTGCCCGACGTCGCGGCCGACGCCGACCCGCAGACCGGTTTTCATATCGTGTTCGGCGGAGAGGACACGCAGATCGGCGGCACCTCCGCGGCGACACCGATGTGGGCCGGGCTCACCGCGCTGATCAACCAGGACCTGGTGAGCAAGAAGCTGCGCCAGGTCGGCTTCGCGAATCCCGCCATCTACTGGATGGGCGCGAACCAGACGAAGTTCGCCTCCTCCCCGTTCCATGACGTCGTCGCGGGCAACAACCTCGCGTTCGTCGCCACGAAAGGCTGGGACTTCACGACCGGTTGGGGATCGCCTGACGCCGACGCGCTCGATGCGGCGTGGGTGACCTACATCAAGAGCGGCGGCGGATGAGCGAGAACCCTCCCGACAAGCGGCGTCGCGCGCCGAGCAAGCCCCCGGTTGAGCCGGCGACCGCCGCCGCCACGCCGGGCGGGCCGCCGCTGGTGATGTGTCCGCACTGCGAGAGCAGCGTGCCGGCCGGCGAGTTCTGCGGGCACTGCGGCGCGCACCTGCGGACCGGGGACACCGACCGCCGCCACGCATTCGCCGCGATGCCCAACGAGCCGGTCATCCACTTCAACGTCATCAGCACGCTCTTCCCCCACCTGTCGCACCGGCACGGCGGGNNNTCGTCGTCCTGCTGGCGGCGCTGCACCTGTTCGCGCCGGCGACCGCGGCCGCCGCATTCCTCCTGCCTGCTCTCTATCTCCTTTATCTATATGAGGTCGAGGTCTACGAGGAGGAACCGTGGCTGCTGATCGGGGCCACGATGGTCGCCGGGGCCGTTCTCGGGTATGCGTTCGTCGAGCTGGCCGAGCGCGCGGCCACCGTGTCCACGCTCGCGGGGGACACGAGCAGCAGCTTTGCGCTGCGCGGCGTGGCCATCCCCATCGTCGCCCAGGCCCTGATGCTCGCAGGCCCGCTGTTCCTCTACCTCGCACGCAGCCGCTACCGGGAGCCGCTCGACGGCCTCACGTTCGGAGCGGCGTCGGCGCTCGGCTTCTCGCTCGCGGCGGAGCTCGTCAGCCTGTGGCCGCTCCTCGGCGGCCCCCTGATCGCCAGCGGCAATCCTGTCGATTGGGCGCTGAGGCTGCTCCGCCTCGGTGTGCTGGTCTCGCTCGTGAACGCGAGCACCACGGGCATGATCGCCGCCTCGCTCTGGCTGCACCGGTACGACGCGCGGCGCGCCAAGCGCTCGTGGGAGGTGAGCCTGCTCGCGACCCTGATCGTCGGGTTCGGCGTCCAGGTCGTCCTCGGTGCGCTGACGTACACGATCCCTGACCTGATCGTGCAGGTCCTGGTCTGGGCGGTGGCCACGGTCGCGCTGATGCTGTACGCGCGGCAGGTCATCCACCAGTCGCTGCTCTCCGAGGGGGTCGAGCACGAGATCGGGCCTGACTCGCAGTGCCCCGAGTGCCATCACATCGTGCCGACGATGCTGTTCTGCCCCAACTGCGGGGCGGCCAGGCTGGCGGCGGCGCGGTCGAGCCGCGGCGGGAAGGTGGCCTGATGGCCGTTCAGACCGCGTTCTGCGGCAACTGCGGCAACCCGCTCGCGCCGGGGGCCACGTTCTGCGGCCGGTGCGGCACGCCGGTGACGGCCGCGGCCGCGGTGCCTGTTCCGACTCAGGCCGGCCCGCCGCTCCAGTACCCGGGCTACGCCGCTTATCCCGCCTACGCCTACCCGCGCGCCAACCCAGCGCCCGGGCGGATCTCGCGAGACCATACGACGCAGATCGCCGTCGCGATGGGCCTGATCTTCCTGCTCATCATCGCCACGGTCGTGGTCTCGCTGATCGCGATCAACAACAACACCGGGTCGCACCAGCCCTGCACGCAGAACTGCGGCCCGAAGATCGGGCAGGCCCTTCCCGCGCCGGCGACCTACAAGAGCACCAAGTACGGTTTCGAGGTCGACTACGACCCCTCCTGGAAGGTCCAGAACAATGCGGCCGAAGGGGTCCAGCTCAGCACCGACGCCGGCGGGGTCACCGTGTTCGGCAGCAAGGGTGGCAGCCAGGGGCTGGACCAGGTGATCGCGAGCTTCGTCAACAGCCTGCCCTCGGCCAGCTACCAGGACGTGGCCGCGGTCATGGACATCAAGGGCGCGCACCTCGGCGACCAGAACGGTCTCGGTGCCATCTACTCGGCCAACTTCGTCGGCTCCAACTCAGGCGCGGTCAAGGTGCGATTCGCGGTCATCGCCGCGACCAGGAACGGGTTGAACGTCGTCCTGTTCGCGATCAACGAGGCCGACGCCAAGGACTTCGCAAGCGGAATCCCGGAGGGCCAGCTTTTCGACTACATGTGCACGACCTTCCGCTGGCCCGCCTAGTCCGAAACGGCGGTTTTCTCGATCAGCTCCCAGGTCGCGCGCACGTCCTCGAGAGTGGTGCGCAGGTTCCCGATGGCGACCCGCAGCGCGTAGCTGCCGCGCACGTCGGTGTGCGAGATGAGTGCCTCGCCTGACGCGTTGACCGCGTCGTGGATGCGCTCGTTGACGGCGTCGCCCCCGCGGTGCATGAAGACCACGGTCGAGAAGATGGTCGGCGCCAGCAGCTCGAAGTCTTCCGCCTCGTAGATCCAGCCACGCAGCCGCTTGGCCATCTCGATGTGGGCCTGGATGCGGCGCCGCGCGCCTTCGACGCCGAACGCGCGAAGCACGAACCACAGCTTCAGGCCCCGGAAGCGCCGACCCAGCGATGAGCCGTAGTCCATGAGGTTGCGGACCGCGCCGTCGCTGGTCGAGAGGTAGGCGGGCGTGAGGCTGAAAGCCCGCTTCAGAACGTCCTCGCGCCGGCAGAACAGGACGCTGCAGTCGATCGGTGTGAAGAGCCACTTGTGCGGGTTGACCACGATCGAGTCCGCCCGGTCGCAGCCGTTGAGCACCCAGCGGTGGCTCTCGAGCACCGCCGCCGCCCCACCGTACGCGGCGTCGACGTGCAGCCACAGCTTCTCGCGGGCGCAGATGTCCGCGATCGCGGGCACCGGGTCGACCGCAGTGACCGACGTCGTACCCACGGTCGCGACGACAGCAAAGGGAGTGAAGCCTGCCTCGCGATCAGCAGCGATCAAGGCCGCGAGCGAGCGCGCATCCATGCGGAACTCGGAGTCGGTCTTGACCTTGACCACGTTCTCCTGGCCGATCCCGAGCACGATGCCCGCCTTCTCGACCGAGGAGTGCGCCTCCTCCGAGACGTACATGCGGAGGCGCGCGCCGGCCATGCCGCGACGCCTGACGTCCAGGCCCGGCACCGCTTCGCGCGCGGCGGTCAGCGCGTAGAGGGTGCTCGATGACGCGGTGTCGTTGATCACGCCCGAGAAACCCGCGGGCAGCCCGACGGCCTGGCGCAGCCAGTCGCACGCGACCTCCTCGACCTCGGTCGCGGACGGCGACGTGCGCCACAGCATTCCGTTGACGTTGAGCGCGGCGATCAGCAGCTCGGCGAGGATGCCTGGCGTCGAACCGGGGATGCCGAAGTACGCGAAGAAGCGCGGATGGTTCCAGTGGGTGACGCCCGGAAGGACCAGGCGCTCGAAGTCCTCGAAGATCACCTCCAGCCGCTCGCCCTCGTCCGGCGGAACGCTAGGAAGGCTGCCGCGGATGGCGCCGGGCTTGACCTGGGACAGCACGGGTCGCTCGCGGATGGTGTCCAGGTAGTCGCCGATCCAGTCCACCGCCCGGTGCGCGGCGGCGCGGAACTCGTCCGTGGCGATGTCTCCGAGGGGCCCGACGTAAGTCTCGCTGCGGCTCACTGGAGGGGCAGGTCGAACGTGATCTCGTAAACACCACCGGCCAGCTTCGCCTGATGGATCCAGCCCATCTTGCGGAGCATGCCGAGCATCTGCTGGTTCTCCGGCAGGACGATGAGAGAGAAGGTCTTGATGCCGTGGTCGAGCGCGACCTTGGCGAGGATCGTGAGGAGCGCGCTGCCCAGGCCGCGCCTTTGGAACTCGTCGATCACCGCGACCGCGGTCTCTGCCACGTCGATGCCGGCGACGCGGTCGTAGCGCGCGACGCCGACGATCCTCTCCTTTCCACTCGTGCGATGAGTCGTGGCGACGATGGCGAAGCGGTCCTGGTAGTCGACGACGGCGAGGCGGTGCGCGAGGGCGTCCGGCATGCGCTTCATCGGCGTGAAGAAGCGGAAGTACACGGTGCGTTCGGACATCGCGGCGACCGCCTCGTGGAGCAGCGGCTCATCCTCCGGCACGATCGGCCGGACGTGGACCTTGGTCCCGTCGCGCAGCTCCAGCGTCCGCGGCTCGAAGGCGGTTATCGCCACTGCCCGTACGGTACCGTTCCGGGCGACATGGCGCCGGCCAGGCTGCGGAACCTCTTGATCGCGGCCGGCACGGCCGCCGCGGTGGTCGCCGCCGCTTACGACGCGTGGCTCTGGGTGGCCAATTACGCGGGCGACAACTTCCACAACGACTTCACCTTCTATTACGCCGCGGCCCTGCTCGGGCTGCATCACGGGTGGCCGCAGCTTTACGACCTGAGGCTGCAGCAGGTCGAGCTGGATGCCATCCGATCCAACATCACGATCGCCCAGCTGGCGCGCTACGTCAGCCCCCCGCCTCTTGCCTGGCTTGTCGTGCCCCTGACGCTGCTCCCGTATCAGCTCGCATACGGGGTGTGGAGCGCGGTCCTCGTCGCTGCGGTGGTGCTGGCCTGGTCCGTGACCGCGCCGGGGCAGGGACGCACGCGGCTGGTCATCCTCGCCGCCGCGTTCGGCTGGCTGCCCGTGCTGTATGGACTGCAGCTCGGACAGCCGGCGGTCCTGGTGGCGGCGGGTGTCGCCGGCTGCGCCGCCGTCCTGCGGCGCGACCGCCCGCTGCTCGCCGGAGCGGCGCTGGGCGTGATCGTGCTGAAGCCACAGCTGGCCTTGCTCGTGCCGCCCGTGCTGCTCGTCACCGGCCGCTACCGCGCCTTCGCGGCCTCCGTAGCGGTGCTCGGCCTGCTCGCGGTCCTGTCCAGGCGCAGACCCTCGCGGCCTGGATCCACGACCTCTTCATCACGCGCGTGGTGCAGGTGGTGATCGCCGCGGGCGCGCTGGCGCTGGCGTGGCGGCTCAGGTCGCGGGGCTCGGATGTCGCGATCGCCATCGCGATCGTCGGCGGCCTGGCCGCAAGCCCTTACGCGCACTGGGACGACCTCACGATGCTCGGACTCGCGGGCCTGCTCCTGCTCCGCACCGCGAGACCGGTGTGGCTGGTCGGCTACGTCGTGGCGCTGGTCATCGGGGGCGAGGGGTTCCCTTTGTGGGGCGCCGGGCCGGTGATCGCGGGCGAGCTCGTCCTGCTGGCGGCGCTGGCGCTGGCTCCCCGTGCCTTCCTCGGCCTTCCGCAAACCTCTGCGCCCCGATCTGAGCCTCACCTGACACCACCGCCTGCAGCCCCCCGCGGTGCTCCGAGCGCATCGCCTCCTCCA
>WNFL01419026.1_pt1 | contig 13913 bp, 11 predicted proteins | sample 5400361 | NCBI WGS metagenome assembly WNFL01 (sample SAMN13153351, study PRJNA577476) | soil metagenome | isolation source: 40 cm soil on Douglas fir-dominated hillslope | place: USA:California | collected 2013-09-17
CAGCCCCAACCGCCGGCGTAGGCACCTCCGCAATCTCCAGCGATCGATATTTCGACAACAACAAAGCCTTCATGAATCGCCTTTTTCCAGAGCACCAACGACGGCCCTACTCTACCCCACATCCCAACAACTTTGGAGTGCCGGACGCGCAGCTCCCGCTTTTGCGCCGTGGGCCAGATCCAAAACGTATTTCCGTCGATGCTCAAGTTTCTCGGCGACCTCTATGCTCCGACCTCTGTGCCTCTGTGTGAAGCTTCTCTTCAACGCGCAAGAAATCCCGTATCATTACATCCGAAAAAGGGCGCGCCTTTCATATGACCACCCACATTGGCCTAATCGGTTCCGGCAACATCAGCCAAACCCACGCCCGCGCCGCCAGCGCAATCCCCAACGTGCAAATCGCCGCCATCTGCGGCACAAATCCCCAAACCGTCACGAGCCTAGCCGCCGCACACCAAGCCAAGCCCTACCAAGATTTCGCCGCCTTCCTAGCGCACAAGCCGATGGATCTAGTCGTCCTCGGCACGCCCTCCGGCCTCCACGCCAAGCAAGGCATTGCCGCCGCCCAACACGGCCTCCACGTCCTCACCGAAAAGCCCCTCGACATCAACACGACAAATACCGACGCCCTAATCGCCGCAGCCGAAAAAGCCAACGTAAAGCTCGCCGTAATCTTCCAGGATCGCCTCAAGCCCAACATCCAGCGCCTAAAGCACTGGCTCGACCGCGGCCTCCTGGGCAAAATTCTTCTCGTCGATGGCCGCGTGAAATGGTATCGCCCGCCCGACTACTACAGCAGCTCCAAGTGGCGCGGCACCTTCGCCCTCGACGGTGGCGGCGCGCTAATCAATCAAGCCATTCATACCGTAGACCTCCTCCTTTATCTCCTCGGCGATGTAGCCAGCGTCCAAGCCCGCACCGCCACCGTGCTGCATAAAATCGAAGCCGAGGACACCGCCTTGGCCACCCTAGAATTCGCCAGCGGCGCCGTAGGCACACTACTCGCCACCACCGCCGCGTATCCCGGCTACCCGCGCCGCATAGAAATCACCGGCACAGAAGCGACTGTGATCCTCGAGCAAGACCGCATCATCAGCGCCGATTTTCGCAATCCTCCCGCCGATCTCGCCGCCATCTCCACCGGCGACTCCAACCAAAGCGCCTCCTCCGCAGCCGTAACCGACATCAGCGGCCACCAAGCCATCCTCGAAAATTTCCTCCACGCCATTGCCAACAACACGCAACCCATCTGCAACGGCCGCGAAGGCCGCCGCAGCCTGGCCCTAGTTGAAAAAATCTACGCCGCCGCAAAACAAAAGCCCATTTAAACCGTAGCGAGAGCCCACAGGACCCGCCGAACACATCCCGGGAACGCCACCTCTGCACCATCCCGCGATTTCTGCGGGATAAATCTCCCGATTGGTGTTTCGAGTATTCCCCGCTCCTCTGTCCCTTCCCATCGCCCACCGATGGAAAAATTCTTGACACGCACTCAACACCGTGCTCCCATCGATAAACGATGGGAAACGACCTCCTCCCCGGCACTCTCGATATGCTAATCCTCGGCTCGCTCACGCGCTGCCCCCGCCACGGCTACGGCATCGCCCAGCACCTGAAGAAAATCTCCGAAGACGTCCTCGACGTAGGCGAGAGTTCACTCTACCCCGCCCTCCAGCGTCTCCTTCTCAACGGCTGGGTCACCGCCGAATGGGGCGCATCCGAAAATAATCGCCGCGCCCGTTACTACAAGCTGACCGCCGACGGCCGCAAGCAACTCGCCGCCGAAAATCGCGAGTTCAACCGCATGATTCTCGCGATCCAAAGGGTGATGTCATGCGCCTGATTCGCCGCGTTCTTTATTTCTTCCACCAGCGACGCCAAGCAGCCGATCTCGCCGAGGAAATGGAATTTCACCGTCAGTTGCTAGAACAAGAATCCGGCGACCGGCACGCCGCCAATCGCCGCATGGGTTCAGCCATGCTCGCACGAGAAGATGCCCGAGCGGTCTGGCTCCCTCTCTGGTTCGAAAGTATTTTTCAAGATCTCCGCGTCGGCCTCCGCATGCTTCGGCGCAGTCCCGGCTTTTCCATCCTCGCGATTCTTTGCCTAACCCTGGGAATCGGCGCCAATGCCGCCGTCTTCAGTTGGATCGAAGGAATCCTCTTCCGTCCCTACCCGCTGGTCGCACATCAGGAACAACTCGCCGCACTCTCCGGAACCGCACGCGGCGAAGCCGGCCATACCGGTATCTCCTGGCCTGACCTCCTCGACCTCCAAAAGAGCTGCACGCTCGTTGACTCCTTCATCGTCACAAAAATCACGGGCACCACGCTCAGCCTCGGCGACCGCGCCGAGCGCACCCTCGGCAGCATCGTATCCGCCAATTATTTTGACGCTGTCGGCGTCCACCCTATACTCGGCCGCGGTTTCGAACCTGGCGAAGACGCGGGCAGCAAGGCTCATCCCGTAACGGTGATCAGCTATCAGCTTTGGCAAAGCCGCTTCAAAGGCGACCCCGCCATCGTCGGCAAAATGCAGCGCCTGAACGGCATCGAGCACACTATCGTAGGGGTTGCGCCAGAGGGATTTCTCGGCACCTTCGTGGGCTGGGCCATGCAGTTCTGGGTTCCCGCCTCCATGGAGGAAACCTTCGAAGGCGGTGAATACAAACTGGACGATCGTAGTGCCCGTTGGATTGAAGCCTACGTACGGCTCAAACCCGGCGTAAGTCTCGCGCAAGCGCAGCAAGAAATGTCAGCCGTCGCGCAACGTCTGGAAACCGATTTCCCCGCCACCAACCGCGGTCGCGACATCAAACTCTGGCCGCTTTGGCAAACGCCGTTCAACAACGCCGGCACGCTGCTCCCCACTCTCGGCATCATGCTCGCCGTGGTCGTTTTTGTGCTCCTCATCGCCTGCGCCAACGTCGGCAATCTGCTCCTGGTCAGATCTTTCGCCCGCCGCCATGAAATGACCGTGCGCGTCGCCGTCGGCGCCGGCCGCGGCCGCCTCGTGCAGCAGCTCATCACCGAAGGCATGATCCTCTCCATTCTGGCCGCCACCGGTGGACTCCTCGTCGCCCATTGGTGCCGTCATGCGCTCGTTCTCCTTTTCCCCGCCCGCGGCGGCGTCGCCATGACCTTGCCCGGCGAAATCGACTGGCGCGTGCTCGCTCTCAGTGCCGGTGTCTGCCTCTTCTCCACTCTTCTCCTCGGCCTGGTTCCTGCCTTGCAAACCAGAAAAATCGACCTCGCCGGTGCCCTAAAGTCCGAAATGTCCGGCGTCGTAGGCGGCGCGCACGGAAAGTCCATGCTTCGTTCAACCCTCGTCGTCCTGCAAGTGTCGCTCAGCTTTCTCTTACTGGTTGGCGCAGGTCTCCTCATGCAAAGCCTGCAGCGCATTCGCAATCTCAATCCGGGTTTTTCCACCAAAGGCGTGCTCGAAACCGCTGTGGACTTGCGAGGCGCAGGGTACGAACTCCAACGCGCCATCCATTTCAATGAAGAACTCCTCGATCGCGTCAGAGCGCTCCCTGGAATCGAGTCCGCGGCTTTCGCGCGCAACACTCCCCTAAGCTACGGCAGCTACTCTTCCTCGCCGATTGCCGTCGATGGCTATCAACCTCCGCCAGACGAACAGCCCACCGTCGAATACAACCAGGTCGGACCCGGCTATTTCTCAACTATCGGAATCCCGCTTCTCTCCGGCCGCGAATTCACTCGCGCCGATAACGAAACCGCTGCTCCCGTCGCCATCGTCAACGACGTCATGGTCGCTCAGTATTGGCGCGGTGACGATCCCGTCGGCAAGCGTCTTCAAGTCAAAGGTCAATGGCGGCAGGTAATCGGGGTCGCCAAAGTTTCCAAATACCAAAGCGTCCGCGAAAATCCCAAACCGTTTTTCTACCTCCCGCTCCGCCAGGACTCCACCGCCGGCACCGCTCTGAACATGCGAACGCATTTGCCGACCGAGACCATCGCCTCGGCTCTCGCGCGCGAAGTGCACGCCCTCGACGCCAACCTCGCCCCCTACGAAGTGATCAGCCTGCAAGAACAGATGGATCGCTCCACGTCTCCGCAGCGCGTAGCCGTCACCTTACTCGCCATCCTCGGGGGCCTCGCCCTCCTGCTTGCCACCGTCGGCCTCTACGCCGTGATGTCCTACACCGTCTCGCAAAGCTCACGCGAACTAGGCCTGCGCATGGCCCTCGGCGCCGGCGCTTCCAATCTTTTACGCCTCGTCCTGACGCATGGCCTCACGCTCACCGCAGCCGGCTTAGTCCTCGGCACAGCGGCAGCTCTCCTCTCCACACGTCTGCTCGGCAACCTCCTCTTCAAAGTCAGCCCCCGCGACCCCGCTGCCTTTGCCTCCGCATTCCTAGTAATGGCCATCGCCGCAACAGCCGCCTGTTTTCTCCCAGCCTGGCGCGCCACCCGCACCGACCCAGCCCGTATCCTTCGCGATTAACTACGCCGCCGCCTCGCAACGATAATGCTGCCGCGCCGCAATGTCCGGAGCAGCAGAAAAAACAAAAGGGGCAGGATGCCCCCGCCCCCTCCGCGTCCAACCGCTACCACCACTACGGATTGCTAGCGCAAGCGTGCTCGCTGTTAGCGTACTCCGGCTGCACTCCGTACCGATGATTCCCAATCGTAAATACCGACGGATCAAAGAACCCTGCCACCATCTTCGGTGAAATAGGAAGAACCACAAAGAACGAGCATTCGTCCCCGATCTCAGCTCCCCCAAGAATCACCGCGGTGAAGTTAAACCACGCCGTCCCATCCGGGTCCGTAATCGTCTCGAATGTCTCGTGCGAAAGCGAGTTGTCGGTCGAGTCCACCAGTTGCCCGTTTGGAGTTCCCGGCCGCACGGAACAACCGCCCACGTTCTGGAACGGTTCCACCGTGTACAGCACGTGTCCGATGTCCTTGAAATCGACGCTATTGTGATACGCGCAAAACACAAACGTTTTCGGAACGTCCGGCGAATAGCAAATCCCATCCGTAGCAGTGAAGCATTCATCTTGTCCTGGCGGGAGAAACACATGGTACATGTGCGAGTATCCCGTCTGCCCGCTCGCTGAGGCCACGGCATGAACCACCGCGAGCATATCAGCGTCCGTCAGTGGTGCCGTCTTCGGCGTAGGTTTATAGCTAATCAGCGTGTGAGCGCCCACCGGATATCGATTGTTCGACGTCGCTCCCACATATGGATCTGTAATATGGATGAACTCGCTGATGTTCTCGTCGCGCAGGAAACCCTCGGGATTGCCCCAGCACTTAGCGATCGGGCAGCTCCCATTCGGCAGCAAGAAAATCGCATGCTGCTCCGCCACCCGCACAACAGCGCCTCCGTTAAACGCCAAGTCCGCGGGAAAACGTAGTTGATCATCATCCGCGGTAGTAGCAGTCGCAGTCGCGGCCGCGCCCGACGGTGACGCAGACGATCCGAGCCCTGAAGCAATCTCCTTCTGTTTCAGCTGTGATCCAGCAGCCGTATTCGCCGGTCTCGCATGTCGATAAACAATGGTTACTTCGTCCGCTGCAGCGTGATCGCTAGCCGTCGGACCACTCTTCACCTCATCTTGCCCGGAACCCTGCGCCCGGGCCACCCTCAACCCAAAAGCGCCAATCAACAACACACACACAATGGGTAAAAACCAAGACAAGCGCCAAGACAAGCGACTGGACACACCACTAGCCGAAGACAAACAACTCGCTTTCGTCATTTTGAGGACACCTTTCGATGTGTGGGCGGGACGCTAAATCGAGCTAATCACGCACACCAAGATTCTGTCAAGCGCCACAAACGAATTTTACATTTCCGACGCCGTGCCTTAAGCCCGCTCAGCTCGCAGCGCTGGAGGCTCTTCGCCGTTGTAGGGGCGTCGCTTTAGCGCGCCCAGGCCGAAGGCCGCATCTTCTCTCGAATTTGCCTTACGTAGCGGCCGCGGACCATCGCAGGCGACTTTTTCAGGTCAGCCTGCTGCCCCGTCCCCACCCTCTCAGAAGCGCCGTAGGTGCGGCACAATTTAGCCCAGGCCGTAAGGCCTGGGAAACCACGCGAAAACAATTCCGGAGCGCCGTAGGTGCGGCACAATTTAGCCCAGGCCGTGAGGCCTGGGAAACCACGCGAAAACAATTCCGGAGCGCCGTAGGTGCGGCACACCTCTTGATGGCCCAACTCGATCCGAGAAAACCGCCCACCCTGTACCGCACACACCCAATCCCGCAAAATAGATTCAAATGTCGTTGCTCATCGCAATCCTAATTCCCCTCGCCCTCGCACTCGTCGTCTTCTGGATAGAACCGCTAACCATCCTCCCTCTCCTAGAGCGGCTAACGCCAAATCTCACCTATCGCATTCCCACCCGCCATCCCCTCGTAGCCCTCTCCTTCGATGACGGCCCGCACCCCATCTTCACGCCCCAAGTCCTCGACATTCTCCACCAGCACAACGCCCAAGCAACATTCTTCTTAATCGGCGAGCGCGCCCTCCGCCATCCCGACCTCGTCGCGCGCATCAAAGCCGCCGGCCACGAAATCGGCAATCACTACTTCACCGACGGCTCGCTCCTGCACCACTCCGACGCCGACTTCCTCCGCAACCTCGAGCAAACCGAGCAAGCCGCCGGGAACGCCATTCTCCCGAATGGCGTTTTCAACCGACGCGCACCAGGACCAAAATTCTTCCGCCCACCCGGCGGCGTAGCGCGCTCCCGGCAGCTCCGCCTAGCCCAATCCCGCGGCTACGAATGCGTCCTCGGCTCCGCCTACCCGCACGACCCTTTACATCCTCCCGCGTGGTACATCCGCTGGCTCGTCAAAAAGAATCTCGCCCCCGGCACCATCGTAATCCTCCACGATGGCATCTCCAACCCAACGCAAACCATCCGCGCCCTCCCACAAATCCTCACAGCAGCCCACCGCAAAGGGCTCCGCGTCGTCACCATAGCCACGCTAAAAGCCTCCGCCGACCAACCACGCGCAAACTGAATCGCGCCTCGTCCGCCGCAGGCTGCCGCCTCTTTTCCTGTCATCCCGACCGGAGCGACCCGGCTTTTTCTTGCGCACGTTTTTTGTGCGCCGGGTCGCGCGGTGGAGGGATCGTGGCAAGAGTGCTGCATCAGCTAGGTCGGTGAGACGCAACTGACGCAACTGCGTTCTTCCAAGATGACCTGGACTTTGCAGCACTTGGTGGGATTATTGGAATGCAACGCAGAGGGAGCGGCGATATGAAATGCCGAATCGCGATTTGGGGGACTCTGGGCGCACTCGTTGTCGTCGGCTGGTCACTCTACATCTACGCGATATCCCCAATTCAGATAACCGCCAAAGCAGTTGCGTGGACTCTCGCCTGCTTGACGTGCCCGATAGCGCTTGCTCACCGTTACCCGCTCAGTTTCTATTTCGTCCTTCTTGCCAACGCTGCCACGTATGCGCTCGTCGGTGTGGTCGTCGAAACCATCCGCCAACACTACCAAACCCGTTCCCTTTCAAATTGACCATTACTCAACTAACTGACCGCGAATCGCCGCCTCTTTTCTCTGTCATTCCGAACCCGCTCGCGCATTTTGCGAGCGGTGTGAGGGATCTGCTTTTTGCCCCTGCTTCACGCTCCTAGTCTTTCCCGCCCGGCACCATCGTCATCCTCCACGACGGCATCTCCAACCCAACGCAAACCATCCGCGCAAACACCCGCAACCTGAATCGCACCTCGCCCAGTTCTTCACGATTTTTGGGGTATTCAGCCGTTTGCACTTGTGGCTGCCTCGCCCGACCTGCATGATGCAGTTCAACGTTTTGAAATCGTTTCTTTGATCCGACGAATTTCTGTGTAATCCTGCCTCTTTGGTGTAAACTCAATAAAGGCGAACAAAAAGCGAACTATGGCTGACAATTCCAAGATTGAGTGGACCGACGCAACCTGGAATCCGTTGCGTGGTTGCACCAAAGTGAGCCCTGGGTGCAAGCATTGTTATGCGGCCGCATTCGCTGAACGCTTTCGAGGTGTGCCTGGGCATCCATATGAACAGGGCTTCGACCTGCGTTTTGTCCCTGAGAAATTAGTTGAACCGTTCACTTGGGCTAGATCGCGTATGGTATTTGTGAATTCAATGAGCGATCTCTTTCAGGAGGGTGTCCCCGACGAATTCATATTGGACGTTTGCCGAGTGATGCAAACGGCGAATTGGCACACGTATCAGATTCTTACCAAGCGCCATCGTAGGATGTGCGATTTATTGAATGGAAAGCTACGGTTTGCGGCTGAGTGCCCGCACATCTGGTGGGGAGTTAGCGTTGAAGATCGAAAGTATGGTTTGCCTCGTATCGAAAGCTTGCGGCACAGCGCTGCTCGAGTCAAATTCCTGTCTGTCGAGCCGTTGCTTGAACACCTAGGCCCGCTCAGACTAGACAGCATTGATTGGGCGATCGTGGGTGGGGAGAGCGGCCGCGGTGCGCGACCAATGGAGTTGTCATGGGTCGAGTCAGTTCGGTCTCAGTGTAAAGCTCAGCGGGTTCCTTTCTTCTTCAAGCAATGGGGAGGTGTCAACAAATCGAAAACTGGACGCATGCTCAACGGACGGACCTATGACGAATACCCTTCCACCCGACGGAGGGTTAGAGTCCCTAACCACAAAACGCGCATGACAATGGCCGGTAAATTTTCAGTACTCAGCTGTGGCCCGGCAAGGATAATTGCTCAGCCAGCTTTTGTGAATTTCTGACTGCCTGACGATAGGCCCGATTCATCAGTTCAGGCGCATCATCATGATCTGTCGCGTGCAGCATCTGGTACATCACGATGTTGTTCCTCTCGCGCTTGTAGATCGGATACGGAGTAACGTACTTGTAGCCTAGTTCGGTATGGAATCTTTCCACGAGCAACCCACTAATCTCATCTCGACTCTTCCCTTTGAGACCGGAATAATCGTTACGCCCCCACCAACGCTCGACGATGTGAATATTTTTAGTGGTACCCGCGAGGGACCTCTTGGCCCAGCCAAAGCCAAAGAAGTAGAACAGCTCAACCTTCATGGATGTCTTCTTGGCCGCAAGTTTTTCGACGGTTCTCCAGTGGCATTCGAACATGCGCTGATCCAGCAGGGCAAATGTAGCTTCTCGTTCGGTAATAAATTTGGAACGTAGCATCTCGTCAACCTTCGTATTGAAATCTCCCTTATAAAGGTCAACTGTCCTGCCTTTCGGCCGTGGAACTTCCGCAACGCAGCTCGCTAGTGCCTTGAAGCTCTTCGCGTTGGCTTCGCAGAGAAAAAAATGCCTGAGCAGAAGAAGACGGATCTCTAACACCAGTTTTGCGCTCCAGGCGTTTTCCATGTTTGATCTCTGAGGTCCTGCAAATCCATCTATGTAGGTGCCGTGCTTCGTAATCTGGATAAAGAGCTTGAGATATCGTTGAATGAAATTTGCCTTATGTTCCGTCCATACGGGGACGGACGGGCGAGGGTACTTACGCCGAGGCTCAATTGTGGGCAGGTTTTCAAAGAGCTCTGCCGACTTAACTTCGGACTCGCGTGGCCGCTTCACGATAGATTGTCCTCCAAAACAATGGGGCCGCCGAAGCTCTCAGACTTTTGTATGGTAGTAGTTCCAAAAAGTCTCGCGGAGCATCGGATTCCTAGTTTGAATGCGAACGGTCGATCTAGTGGACGTCTCGATCAATCGAAGGCCTGTTTGTCTTTGCTCCAGTTCATAAACCATATCGTTGCGGAATATTTTCTCCAATAAACTCACAACTTGGTCCTGGGAAGAGGTCACTATGGCGCCCATGGCTACCCCTGTCTTGAACTCGATCAATCGGCTCAAAGGATGGACTTCAGCGAAAAAGCGTTGGCGTTCCGCTTCATCACAATAAAAAATAACGGGTTTACCCAAACTAAGCGCCATGGCAGCTTCAGCGTCTTTGCCAAAGCTGTCCCGTTCACCGGCGCAATAAATCAGAACTTTCGCCGACTTCACCATTTAACATTCGATTAATCCTTTGTCTTCATGACCCTCTGCCGCACTGACGGTCGGATCAAAATAACGTAACCCCAGTGTTGCCAAAGAAGGCGCGGTGAAGACCTTTTCGCAAAAGTCAGCCATTTTCCGAAAGTCGGTCCGAGTTCTCATGCTCGTAGCGACGTATATATCGAGATCGTTCACCATCGAGAGGAAATAATCGGTATTTCGAAGCGCTGCGGCCCTTGCTGCCTCAAATAACTTCAAAACCCCGTCGTATTTCTCCTCGATCTGCGTCGCAGTCTCCACTTCGTCGTCGAGAAGGGTATCAGCAGAAAAAAGGAACTCACTTTGACGCTCGTGTTTTTTCCCTCCGAAGGCTTTTTCGAAAAGCTGTCTAACGCTAATCTTTCCGCCGCCACTAGGTGCATGTTTCGAATAGGAGTCCAGTAAGAATTTCCTCAAATCCCCGGCATACGACTTGCACGCCATCTCCGAGATCAGGTAACGGTTGTCCTTAGCGATCTTAATCAGCGGAAGAGCGGGCCCGCGAGACGCCATAGCATCGCAATCAAATCTTTTCGACTGAAAGAGCGCAGTGAGCTCACTAAAAGAGAGGGTACGCAAGGCATTGAACGCCATTCGGCCGTCTCCAAAAAACAGAAGGGCGTCCACGTAGAATCTATAGAGGCCCCATTTTAGGTGTTCAAGCGAACGTACCAAATCGCCCTGGAGAAACTTCTGCTCGAACCCAGGAAGCTTGTCGGGTTTGTATGGATGTTTTTCAGGAATGCAGAACCAGTAGTATCGAAAAAATCCTTCTGATACGCCAGGCTCGTGGCAGAGATGTAGAAGCTGATTGGCCTGAGCCCGGCCAAGGGGTCTGGCGGGAAGTTCCGTGAGGCTGCTAAATAGGTCAAAGGAGTCCTTCTTTTCGAGCCAGTCATCGAAACCAAACGAGAATATTTCCAATAACTTCTTTTTTGGGTCTTCTGCTGCCGAAGGGGGAGTACCCGACATTTGTACCTCCCGGTGTAATCTAAGCGGGTAGTCTAAATGGAGGTTATTAGAAATCCCTATAACTAATTCTCGGGATAAAGCTAAATGGTAACGAAGCATCGATGGGTGCATCCGCAAGCCATTCATTTAAATGTCTTTAATTTACTCTTGACAAATTGTAACGGATGCGGTAATCTCTAACTCAAGGTTCTGCTGACAGTGTCCCCGTTTCGCCCCTCCTTACTTCAGTCACCCGCACTGCATCCAGCAACCAATCGATTTTTAACTCCTTTGTTTTCAAATTCTTCTGAGTTGCTATTTTCGCAAGTCCTTTGTCTTCACAACCATCTGCGTTGCCCCCTAGTTTTTTCCAATCGTGCTTCTCTTCAAAAACCTTCCGGTTTGGCCTCAAGCGCTAACTCCTTTATCTACCGCTTTTGCGCCGAATCGCCGGCTAACTCCTTTATCTACCGTATTTACGAAAAACAGGGGGGTGTGGGGGTACCCCTCCGAAGCTCTGCGTCAACTCCGCGCTCTCTGCGCCTGCCCGCCCTGCGGCGGGTCTCAGCGTTATCTTTTTGCCGTTCCTTTCGCGCTCGTTTACCTCGATCCCGGAGGGGCCACAGCGTCAATTCGCCGGGCGCAATCCTGCAAAATCTCTCGTTCCCAGGCCGGACGCCTCGCATTCCGCGGATGCGGCAAGTCCGTCGGGATCCGTCCCGTCAAGTGCAGAAACACTGCCGCAGAATGCTTGTACGCCGGCACCGGCTCGCGAAACGCTACATTCCCCAGATACTGCAGAGCGTCAGACAATGCGTAATACCCCGGATCGCCCGCGCACCACAGCCGGTCGCGCTCCGCAAACTTTTCCGGAGCAAACGTCGCCAATCCCAGCAAATAGTCCGAGCCATACTCGATCATGTTTATTCCCAAATCGTTGCCCGTATAAATCTGAAACTCCGGTCGCTGCGCGTCCCGAAGCGCCAGCCGCTCCAGCTCCACCATCCGCTCCAGCGAAGAATGCTTCATCCCCGCAAGGTCCGGAATATCCATCAGCCGCCGCACCGTCTCCTCATCAAAGATTTCCCCGTTCGGCGCAAACATCGAGCCCAACTCAAACGCCAGCACGCGCGGAAACCCCCGGCAAATCTCCCGATAAGCCGACGCCTTTTCCTCCGCGGACTTTCCATGCAACCGAGCCGTCTGAAACAAAATCGGAATCCCGCCAAGCGCAACAATCCGCTCCACCTCGCGCCGGTACAAGGCAACAACACCACCCGATTGCCCTTCGATATACGCGCCGGCAACAAACGCAACGCCCGTTCCCAGCGCCTCGCGAGTCCAGCGCAGCACCTCGCACTTCTCCGCATCGCTCAAATAATTCACGTAACCCGTATCCATATTCACGGCGTTCATCAGACCCGCGCGCTGCGTCGCAACCAAATGCCGCTGAAAAGCGTCAACAGCAACGCGCCCATCGGATTCAAACGGCAGCAGCGCCGCCGCAATTCCCTGCACTGTGCGCCGCAATTTCCGCCGCTCCATCAGCGCTTCCATATTCATTCGGCTGTCTCCACTCGCGCGCGTTTCGACTTGATCGCGTTCAATTGCACGGACATCGCGGAGCTCTTGTAATGGCTGTCCAGCGGATAACATCCCGAAGGCAATCCATTCCGCGGAGCCGTAGTGCAATCGCTGAACGTGCGGCAAATTCTTTTGTGCTGCACCGCGCGCCCCTGCGCCGCATCCAGAAAGATTTCCGGATATGTTAAAACCATCCGCCCCAATCCGACGGAATCCACCCAACCGTCGCGCAGCGCAGCCTGCGCCGCATGAGGCAGGAAATCCTGCAAATAGCTGTAAGCCGTGCCAACAAAAAGCAAATTCGGAAATCGCCGCTTCAATTCTCGAGTCGCGTTCATCTGTCGTGCCACACCGACCAACGGATCTTCCGGAGGAGCGTATCCATCCGAAGGCGGATACAGTGCCGGCCGCTGAATATGCGGATTGTAGTAAGGACTACCCGCCGTCAAATTCACCAGAAAAATATTCAGCGATTCCAGCAAAGACAAAAACTGAATCGGCTCCGCCAAATCCGGCTGCGTCGGATCGCTCGCGTTCACGCCAAATCCCCACCGGTACGGAATCAAATCCGCATGCGGCTCGGGAATTCCCGGGCCGAGTTGCGTGCCACTTGTCCCATTCGCAGATTGCGCCGGATCGGGATGGAACGGCACAGTATCAAACGCCGAAACGCGAACGCCAATTTTCAAGCCGGGCGCAGCAGCGCGAATCCCTTCCACAACGTCGCGCAGAAATCGCGTCCGATTCTCAAAACTTCCCCCATACTTCCCTTCCCGAGTATGAGCCCCAAGAAATTCATGCCCCAAATATCCATGACAATGTTTCAAGTCGACAAAATCAAAACCAAGCTCCCAAGCAATGCGCGAAGCGCGATGAAACTCCTCGACAATGCCTTCGATTTCCGAATCAGCAAGCACCGGAAAATCACGAGCTAAACCAAGCCGCCGATCCAAAATCGGATGCCGAAACAAAATCTTAGGCTCCGCCCGAGTATGCAAATTAGGTTTGCAGTACCGCCCCGAATGCGTAAGCTGCAACCCAACAAGCAATCCGGAATCGGAACCGGCCGCAAGCACGTGCTCAGCAACAAGCGCAGAACGCAACCGCCCCAGCCCCGAGCGAGTGCGTTCCGCAACAACAAGCTGATGCGGATTCGCCCGCCCCGCGTGAGAGACAGCAACCGCCTCGCCGCCCCAAATTAATTTCGCCCCGCTCGACCCAAAGCGGCGCCAGCGCCGCAAAGTATTTTCCGTCGGATTCCCATCCGCAGTCCCATCCCACCCCTCCATCGGATTGATCGCAATGCGATTTCCAATCCTGATGTCGCCGCGCGAAAGCGGCGCAAATAACGGAGACTCCGCCGCC
>WNFL01062565.1_pt1 | contig 13911 bp, 11 predicted proteins | sample 5400361 | NCBI WGS metagenome assembly WNFL01 (sample SAMN13153351, study PRJNA577476) | soil metagenome | isolation source: 40 cm soil on Douglas fir-dominated hillslope | place: USA:California | collected 2013-09-17
GTTGCCGTCGCTGCCCGAGAGGCAGCTGCCGCTCGCCACGAGGTTGGCAGTCAGTCCCGCGCCGTTCAGGCCCGCGTTGACCGCGCTCATGACGTCGGTGTCGTCGAGAAAGTTGTTGTTGCGAGCAGCGGTGTTGAACCACGCGCCGTGACGGGCTCCCTCACGCGCGGCTCCCTGAAGGTTCACGGAGAAGTAGAACGCGCGCGAGAGATCCAGGAGTCCCATCACCAGCAGGAGAAGGACGATGGAGGAGATGGCGAATTCCACGAGCGACTGTCCGCGCTGACGGCGCCGAACGGTCGCTCGCGATGCCGCCACCTCACGGCGCCGGCCTCCATGACTGAATAAAAGGTCGAGTTTCACCTGTGTACGCCATAACGAAGCTGGGCGCCATTTCGTGCGCCGAGTTCGCGGCGAGTGTGAATGGTAGCCTCCGGAGCCCGCTCCGGCCACCCGTTATGGAACTTTCCGATGCTGGGCTTTTAGAAGTAGAGCTCCTCGCCCAGCGTTGACTGGATGATGAAGATGGTTCCGGTGCCGCCGCCGGCGATGTAGGAAAGCGCCGGCGTGACGGCTTTGAACTTGATCACAACCTTGACCTCGAGGCCGTGGCCAGTACCTGGCTCAGGCCGCGCGCCCCACGGCCCGTACCCGATGCAGCTGCCCAGGTCACCGTTCGACAGGGTGCAGGTCCGCACCGCGAAGCACGCGATCTGAGAGCCCGTGAACGCAGACACCTGGCAGCCCTGAGGGTCGCCGCAAGTGATTCCGACCGAGGTGCACGTGCCCCACGTGGTGCTTGGGCCTTCCGGCCCCCAGGCGGCCAGGGTGTTCGGGATGCCGCTGTTCGGCTCGTCGCGTAGCGCGCCGCCGATATCGCTCGTGTCGGAGATCACGCCCATCCGGGCGCCGGCGCGCGCCGCACCGGCGGCGTCGATGGCCTGCCAGTAAGCGCGTCCGACGTCGACGGTCAGGAGCACGAACAGAAGCAGCGCGGGTGTGAGGACCGCGAACTCGACCAGGGCCTGGCCGCGTTGCCGCGTACGCGTCATCACTGGACCAAGGACACCGAGCCGACGCTCTGCTGCCCTGGGCCAGGGCCGCCGGTGCTCCTGAACGTGTAGTTGGCGTACGCGTAGTCGCCGCAGCGGTCGCCGTCGAGCATGAACAGCGTGACCGAGATGTAGTTGCCTGCCGGGTTCGGGAATGTGTAGATCAGCTGCGCCGTGTAGTTGGCGGTCTGAGCTCCTGGGATCGTGTTCTGGTGACCCCAGGCCCAGTTGCCTTTGGCTTCGATCGTGGCACCGTTGCCGCCCGGGATCGTGTACAGCCAGTCGGTGCCTCCAAGGATCTGGTAGTTGCCAGGAATGCCGGAGTTCGGGTACGCCGGGTTCGAGTCGCCAGGGTTGTTGGTCGGTGGCGGCAGCGGCGAGCCGGGGCCGGGGCTTGTGTTCCAGATGCCCTGCGAGAAGAACTGCGGGCTGCTGTTGTTGATCTTCACGTACACGTCGTACGCGTCCATCATCCATTCGTCCGTGTAGCCGACAGTCAGCTGCGAGAAGCCGGGCGTGGGCGCCGGCCTCAGCTGGACGGTCGTGACGATCGAGTTCTCGAAGCGGCCGCTGGTGCCGATGCCCGGAACCGATCCGCCGCCGTATCCCTGGGTGAAGTCAATGGTCCCTCCAGCAGAGCCGAAGACAGTGACGCTGTAGGCGAGGATCTGACCCTGGATGGCAGGCAGCTCCTGCCCGCCGACGTTGAAGCCGGCCATGCTCGGGTCGAACTCGACGCCGCCGCCGGTCGCGTACGGCGTCTGGTAGATGATGCCGCTGGTTGTGTTCGGCGGCGTGCCCGCGCCGGGCTGGGACGAGTCCAGGTGAATCCACCCACTGTTTTCCATGTCGAACAGCAGCGGCGCGCCGTTGACCTCCGGGATCGCGCCGACGCCCGCGCCGGCGAGGGCGATACCTGAGACCTCGTTCGTGCTCACGAACCCACCCGAGCGTGACTCGAAGCGGAAGACCACGCCGCTGCCGGAGATGACGGTGGGGTCCCCGCCGCCGCCACCGCTTCCGGCCACGCCGTTGGTGCACGAGCCGGGTGTCGGGCCCTGGTACGGAGTGAAGCGCCCTGAGCCATGGCCGATCCACACTCCCGCGGTCAGGCCCGGGCATGAGTTGGGCTGGGCGCCGGTGCACAGGTCGAAGTCAGACGCGTTCTCGCGGCTGTGGTCGATGCCGTTGGCGTTGTAGCCGGCGCCGGTCGCCGTGTTCACAGGCGCGCGCCCAGTGATGTCGTACAGGCCGGAGTCGAACTCGTAGTTGCCGTGGTTGATGACGATGTAGTCGTAGAAGCCGGAGCCGATCAGGTACGGCTCCTGGGGGTTGGCGCACAAGCCGTACATCGGCTGGCCGTTGAGGATCAGCGAGCCGCAGTCCTTCAGCTTGCTGGTGTCCACGCTCGGGTACCAGTAGCCAGGGGTCGACCATGGAGCCTGGTTGGCGTCGATCTCATTCAGGCTCGGCTGACCGGTCGTGTTGCAAGCCTGCGCCCCCGCGCCACCGCCACCGAACCTGGTGCAGTAGAGCGTCACTCCACCGGGGACCGCGAAGCCACCTCCGACCGCGACGTTGGCCGAGCACGCGCGGCCGCCGAATGAATCGCAGATCGTCGTGCGGTCCTGGGTCACCAGGTCGCCGTTGGATCGCAGCGGTGTGTAGTCGCCGGGCGGTGTCAGGAACGAACCGTCGTAGCCGTAGATCTTCGGCGCCGTTCCAGGTCTCGCCCAGAAGGTCGGGCAGTTGTTCGTCCCGCCTGAGCACGACAGCTGCGTTCGCGCCGCCGGCTTCGTCTCGTCGAAGCACTGCTGCTGGGCGGCGTTGCACCCCGCCTGCGGCTGGTAGATCGTCACTGCGTTAGGCGGCGGTGCGTCGAACGTCGACGCCGGCAGCACCGCCTGGGCGGCCGCCGCGACCTGCACGTAGGCGAACGAGATTCCGAGCGCCGACGTGAAGAGCTCGGCGATCCGTGAAGTGATCACGACCTGCACGCACGAGTAAGAGCTCGCGCCCTGGCACGAAAGTGGAATGGGATTTCCGGGCAATGGGATGGGCGGTGAGTTGACCGTCACCTTGTTGGTGAAACCACTCGTCGCGTTGCACGCAAGTCCGGCGACGTCGAACCACGTCGTGGTGAAGGACGTGCCCGAGGACTGGTCGCAGTTGCCGATGTAGATGGTCGGAAAGTTGTTGTTGTTGGCGAAGTCGTGTGCCGCGATGACAGCGCCGGAGTTGGGCTGGAGAGGCGAGCCGAGGCTGCTCTGGTACGTCATCTCCTTCGCCGCGGCGAGCACTGCGAAGTCCGCTGCGTTCTGCGCGTCGCGCTTCGTGAGGTAGTCGCGGCTCGCGTCGATGGCGAGGCCCGCGAGCGCGCACATGACCAGGAAGGCAGCGGCCGCGATCGGAAGCACCTGACCGCGCTGGCTGTTGCGCGAGCTCGGATAGAGCCTCATTCGGTGGTGACCACCGAGATGGTCTTGACGATGATGTTGCCGGTGAAGCTGTTCACGAACGGCAGTAGCGGCGTGAAGTGGTACTGCACCTCAACCGAGACGTGTTTCACCGTTGGCGAGATCGCGCGCTGCTGAGACGAGTTGCAGTGCGTGTCAGCCGGGGCGACGGTTGCCACCGCGGGCCAGATATAGGCGTAGCCGACGTTCGGTGGCGGCGTCGTGGGCTGCAGGCCTCCTGACGGGTTGTTCGGATCCGAGTTCCCAGCGATCGAGTTCGGGTCCATCTGCACCGGGAAGCCCTGGCCGACGCTCTCGACCTCGGTGATGATCTGGCAGTCGCTGAACAGCGAGCCGGTCAGCGACGCCGTGCGAGCGCCGTCACGCGCCGCCGACGAGATGGCGGTGAAGGTGTACAGCAGCCGCGTGATGTCGATCGCCGAAAAGAGCACCAGCAGGAAGATCGGCGCCACGAGCGAGAACTCGACAAGTGCCTGGCTCCGCTGATCTCTCGCATGCGAAAAAGCTGCGCATATCGACGCGCACGCGCGCCGAAGTCGTAGTCCTCTCACTGGTCCCCTTCCTCCAGTTACGAGAATCGAACAGTTCGCACAACGAGTGGCTTCGGGGCGTATTGCGTCAAATCGCGGAATCGAGTCTGAAAACTTCCAATTGAGTGATAGCCTCCGTGGGTCCCTCGCGGAATCCAAAGGTCCGAATGATCAGCCCAGCTGTAGTCACTCCCGACCAGCGTCAGCAAGAGCTCCGGGCGAAGGCCCTGGACGAAAAATTCGACGCCGAGCGCCGGGCGATCGGCGAGCGCGTCGCGGTCATGTTCCGGTGGATCTTCCTGGCGGTCCTCGGTGCGCTCATCAACCTGACGCCTGTCACGACCATCCAGGCCAAGGACACAGTCGACATCGTCCTCGGCTTCTGGGCGGTCATGGCCGGCGTGGTCACGGTGCTGCTGTTTCGCGGCTTCAAACCGGGGAAGCAGTTCAGCCTGACGACGATGGTGCTCGACATCCTGTTCGCGGCTGCCCTGGTCTACCTGTCCGACGGATTCAACAGTCCTTACTTCCTGGCGCTCTTTCTTTCGGTCATCACCAACGCCGTGCGCTTTGGCGCCATCGCGAGCGTCGTGTCCGCGGTGGCTATTGCTTTCATCTACCTGTTCGTAGGCGGCACGTTCACCCCGCCGACGCTGTCGTCCGATCCCAACGCCCGTGTTACCGCCTTCGGCATCGTCTTCCTGTTTCTCGTGGTCGCGCTCGCGACCGGCTACATGACTCGCGAGCTCGAGCGTGAGCGACGCACGGCGGTGCGGCGCGCGGCGCAGGCGGACCAGCTTCGCGAGGTCAGCTCCGACATCTCCGGTGACACCAACATCAGGGATGTGTTCGCGGTCGTCGTCGCGCACGCGCTGCAGATGACCGGCTCGGCGAGCGGCAGCATGGTGCTGGCGTCTCCCGACGGATTCGCGGTTGTCGCCACGTCCACGAGCCAGCCCTTGTCGGAAGGCGTTTCGCCGGACGGCCTCGAAGACTCGCAGCTCGCGAGGGTCGCGCGTTCCGGCGAGGCGTCGTTCTCGGATGACAAGAGCGCGATGGTCATCGCGATGGCCTCGAACGAAGGCATCACCGCGCTCCTCAGCCTCAAGCGCCCGGGCCAGCAGTTCAGCAACCAGGACCTGTTCGCGGTGGACGCGCTATCCGGCAGCTCGGCGGTGGCGATGGCGAACGCTCTGCGCTACCACCGCAGCACCCAGGAGGCGACCACCGACGCACTGACAGGTCTCTACAACGTGCGCGAGCTGCGCCGGCGCCTCGACGCGGTATTCGCGCGGCCCGATAAGGCGACCATGTCCGTGTCGCTGCTGCTCATCGACTTCGACCACTTCAAGTCGGTCAACGACCAGCTCGGCCACCAGCACGGTGACCTGGTGCTGCAGATGGGCTCGCGGATCGCCCGGAACGCGGCGCGCGCGCAGGACGCGGTTGCGCGCTACGGCGGCGACGAGCTCGCGATTCTGGCCGTTGACACGAGCGGGGTCGGTGCGCAGCGCCTCGCCTACCGGATCGTCGACGCCGTGCATGCAGCAGCGGTGGCCACATCGCCTGGCAAGTACCTGACTTTCAGCGTCGGCGTCGCGACCTATCCGGAAGACGCGCTCGGAGCGCTCGAGCTGATCGCGGCGGCCGACCAGGCCCTTTACCTTGCCAAGCGCGAGGGCAAAGACCGCGCCTGCACGTTCCCGCAGCTGGTCACCGAGCTGGAGCTCGCCGACACCAACCTCATGACGATGCTTGCCGAGGCCGGCCCGCAGGTGGTCGTGGCTGCCGCGCACGCGGTGGACCATCGCGCGGCCGCGGCGCAGGGACATTCGAGCCGCGTGGCCGCCATCGCAGAGGCAATCGGGCGCGCGGCGGGGCTCCCTGGCAGCGACCTCGAGGACCTTCGCACCGCCGCGTACCTGCATGACGTCGGGCACATGGTCCTGAGTGACGCGCAGGATCTCGAGGTGCCCGGCCACTCGGAGGAGGGCGAGAAGATCGTCGCGGGTGCTCACTTCCCGGCAGTCATCTCCGCCGCCGTTCGGAATCATCACGAGCGCTGGGACGGACAGGGCAAGCCCGACGGCAAGGCAGGCGAGGTCATCCCGAAGCTCGCCCGGATCCTGGCCGTGGCGGAGGGCTACGAGGCCATGACCGCCGGGCGCGGCTGCGAGCGCGTGACGCCGGTCAGGGCGCTCGAGCTGGTGAAGGCGGGCAGCGGCTCAGAGTTCGATCCGGCCCTGGTCGAATCCCTCGCCCGCGCCGTCCTCGAAGGTGGCCTGGAGCCAGGCCTGCCCACGACGGCCCTGCCTGCGGTGGCCGGGGCCACCGTTCGCATCGCGGCGCCCGCCTGAGCGAGCCCGGGATTCGACCTTCCGCCTGAGGCGCGCGCGACGAGGTTCCAGCTCGGCGGCCGCGTCGGGCATCCGATCCAGGGCGGCCTCCACCACATATAGCGCCAGGCTTGGCTCACGCCTGCGCCATTCCAGCAGGCGTGCACGCGCGACCGACACGCGGATGTCGCTGTCGAATCGCAGCTCCGTGCGCTCGAGCAATCGATCCGCAGACTTAATTGCGCCGCGACGTACCAGCCCGCGCGCGATCCAGAGCGACGCGGTCGCTGCCTCCTCGCCCTTCTCGAATCCTGCCGCATTGCGCAGCGCACGCCATCCGTCGGCGCGCGCTCCGCGCCGGAAACGATGCCGGCCCAGAGCGAGCCAGTCGGACGCGTCCATGCCCGCATCCGCGCCGCGCAATCGCCGCAGCAGAAGCGAGTGCAGGTGCACGAGGCTGATCACATCGAGGCGGTTGTGCTCGAGCACGAGCTCCAGCATCTGGCTTGGCCCGTGATGCACGTACTGGAAGTACGCGTCCGGCGCGAGCGCTCCGGCGATGGGGTCCTCGCGCTCGTAGCCGAGGAGGCGCTCCTCGACCGTGCGCAGCGTGCAGCTTTCCATTCGGTGTCGGTAAAGCGAGCGCACAAGCGTCAACAGGTCGACGTGCGGTGGATGATGCAGGTCTCCGTGCATCCGCGCCATCACCCATCGCGTGCGAAGGATCGGCAGGTCGAACGACGCGCCGTTGAAGCTGCCCACGCCTGACGCCGGCGCGAGCTCGTCGCTAAGCGCCTGGAGGAAAGCCGCTTCCATGCCCGGCTGGGGCAGAAACAGCTGTGCAAGACGGAGTCCGCAATCGATCGGTCTCGCGACAGCAGCCGCGAAAACGTAAGTGCCCGAGCCGCCGGAAAGGCCAGTGGTCTCGGTGTCGATGTAGGCGATCGAGCCGGGGTTCGGATCCAGGCGCGGCAGCCCGAGCACGTCCTCGCGCAGGAAAGCAGGACCGAATGGCGTCTCGATCCGCTCGAAACCTCGCGGGATCTCGAGCGGTGGCTTCGCTCGCGCCGCCTGCGGGAGGCCGCCTAGACGACTAAGACGCTCTCGGAGAGATGTGCTTGCAGCAGGCGCAAACACGCTTCCTTCGCTCCTTCGACCATGTGCAGAGGACCGATGCAGGAAGGGCAGCCCGCGAGGCACTGGCAGTCACGAACCAGCGCGGCGGCGCCGTCGAGCAGCTCGTGGTGCAGGTCGTACATGCGGGGCGCATAGCCGACGCCGCCTGGATAGATCTCGTACACGGTCACGGTCGGCAGCTTCGTGGTCACCGAGCGGACCTCCGCGACCGAGCCGAGGTCACGTGGGTCGCACATCAGGCGCAGGCTCGCCACGTGGCGGAGCGCGTGTGCCATCCCCTGCAGCCCAGCCTCGAGAGTCTCCCGACCGAGCGCGACCCACAGCTGCTCGTCGAGGGTCAGCCACCACCCTGTGGTGTGAAGCGTCTGCTCGGGAAGGTGGATCGGGCCCGAGCCGATGTTCTCGTGCGTGTGGAAGCGGATCTTCTTGAACATGCTCGCGAGCGATGTGATCTTCACCTCGCCGTGGTGGCGCGCCAGCGGCGATTCATCAGGTCCGGCGAAGGTGTCGAGCACGCGCACCGTCACCGACGCGAGCGCGTCTGTGTAGTAGTCGACCTCCACGGGGTGCACGTACGCTTTCTTCTCATCCCAGTCGAGACGGTCGACGTGGTACTGCGCGCCTTCGTGCAGGTAAACCGCCTCTTCGTGCAGGAAGACCGGAGTCGAGAACTGGTCCATCTCACCGATGACCTGCGGCCGCGGCTGCGACTTGTCGATGATCACGACGTTGTCGGCGGCGATGCGGCGAAGGTGCACCTCCTCCGCCGGGAACGCCTGCCGGCTCCAGAACCAGCGGCCCGCCGAACGCGTGGCCGAGCCGTCCTCCTCGAAGACGCGCAGCAGCTCCTGCACGTCGGCGCGGCCGAGCGGCTCGCGGTCCTCGAACGGAAGCTCGAAGAGCCCCGCTTGCAGGTGGCCCGCAAGGATCAGCAGGTTGTCAGGGTCGATGAGCCCTTCCTCGGGATCGGCGCTCAGGAAGTACTCGGGGTGCCGGACGATGAACTGGTCCAACGGCGAGCTCGACGCCACGAAGACTCCGATCGACCCGGAGCGGCGTCCGGCGCGCCCGATCTGCTGCCACGTCGAGGCGATGGTTCCCGGATAACCGACCAGCACCGACGCGTCGAGGGTGCCGATGTCGATGCCCAGCTCGAGCGCGTTGGTGCTCACGACGCCGGTGATGTTGCCCGCGCGCAGGCCGGCTTCAATCTCGCGCCGATGCAGCGGAAGGTACCCCGCGCGGTACCCGCGGACGCGCTGGTTGGCGTCGAGCCGCGGCGCCAGGTCCTGGCGCAGGTAGCTGAGCATCACCTCGACCTGCAGCCGGCTGCGGCAGAAGACGATGGACTGGATGCCTGCGCGGATCCAGGGTGCCGCGATGCGTCGCGCCTCGAGCATCGAGCTGCGGCGCACGCCAAGCTCGCGATTGAGCAGCGGCGGGTTGTAGAAGATCAGTCGGCGCTCGCCGCGCGGCGCGCCGCTGCGGTCGACCAGCGCGACGTCATCCTCCTCGAGCAGTCGCTGCGCGAGCTCGCGCGGGTTCGCGATGGTCGCGGAGGCGCAGATGAATGTCGGATGTGAGCCATAAAACGCGCAAACGCGCTTCAGGCGGCGTATGACGTTGGCAACCTGACTACCGAACAGACCGCGATACGTATGGAGCTCGTCGATGACGACGTACTCCAGGCTCGAAAAGAGGCGCCGCCACCGCGTGTGGTGCGGCAGGACGCCGGTATGCAGCATGTCGGGGTTCGTCATGACGATGTGCCCGCCCTCGCGAATCGCGGTGCGCCGTCCGGGCGCCGTGTCCCCGTCGTACGTGTCAACGCGGAGCTCGATGGGCAGCCCGCGCTTCAGCGCAGCGAGCTCCGCCAGCTGGTCCTGCGCGAGGGCCTTCGTCGGGAACAGGTAGATGGCGCGGCGCTCGGGGTCCTCGAGCATCTTCTGCAGGACCGGCAGGTTGTAGCAAAGCGTTTTGCCGCTGGCGGTGGGCGTGACGACCGCGAGATGACGGCCGCGCCGCACTTCGGCGTAAGCCTCGGCCTGGTGGGAGTAGAGTCGATCGATCCCGCGCGACCGCAGAGCGGCGGCGAGCTCCGGTCGAAGGTCGGCGGGCAGGGGTGAGTACTGGGGCTGGGATGACGGAATCACGTGATCCAGCGTTATTTCCCCTTGGAAGTCGGCTGCGTCGAAGGGCGGGAGCGTGGTCGACATGGGGCGCCTCAGGAGGTTAGTCGAACATTCGTTCGGAGTCAAGCGAGATCGAAGGCCAGCAGTACCGGCCCGGCAACGAGGCGGATTTCGCGCGCCTCTACCGGACCTCCTACAACCGCGTCCTCGGCACGCTCATCGGTGTCCTGGGGGATCGCGCCGCCGCGGAGGACTGCACGCACGACGCCTTCGAAAAGGCTTATCGGAATTGGCCGGCGTGGCGCAGGGACGCGCCCGCCGAGGCCTGGGTGCACCGGATCGCGATCAACACCGCGATCTCGTACCAGCGGTATTCGCGGATGCGCGAGGTCGGTCAGGTCATTCAGCGTCTCGGCCGGCCCACGCTGCCTGCCGACCCCGGGTCAGTCGCGGAGCGATCCGACCTGTTCAATGCGCTACGCAAGCTGCCGCCGAAGCAGGCGGCCGCCATCGTTCTGCGTCACCACCACGGTTACACCAACCGCGAGATCGCCGCGGCCCTCGAAATCCCCGAGCGCACTGTGGCGTCGCGCCTGATCGCGGCCAAGGCCAGGCTCCGGCAGATCCTCGATTCGGAGCCCAGGAAGGGCCCAGGGATCGACATGAGTACTTTGTCCGAGGACAGCGTCCCTCTCGATTGAGGTTGGACACATGAGCGACTTCGATCGGGAAATCGAAAGCGAGCTGAGCCGGGTTCTTGGGCCGGTGGATCGCGCATCGATCCCCGCCTGGAGAGCACCCGCCTCAGGAGGACTGATGAAGAGACTGTTTGGGGGATTGGGAGCCGCTCTCGGAGCGAAGCTGCTCACAGGTTTCGCAGTTGCCGCACTTGCGGTGGCAGGCGCCGGCGTGACCACCGAGGTGGCGACCACCGGCAGCCTCAATCCGAGCGATTGGGGGAAGCAGGTCGTCCAGCAGGTGCAGACCTGCAAAGACACCCTGCGCGCTTCAGGCGTGCGCGGCATCGGTCAGTGCGTGAGCGCGTTCGCAAAGCAGCACGGCAAGATCGTCAGCGGTGAGCACCGCAACAGCGATGCCCGCACCAACAGCCACGGCAACAACGGCAAGAACAAGGGCAACAACGGCACCAACGGGAACCACGGCAAGCCCAGCGGCACGCCGGGCCGGCCCTAACAACTAGCCCCTTCCTCTCGACGAGGCCGGGCCGCAAGGCTCGGCCTCAAATTTTTCACCCCGGACGCGCTAAGTTGAGAGGCGCGCGGGGGAATTAGCGATCAACGCACTGCCTGAGGAAGAGGCTGCGGCCGAACCTGAGTACACGCCTGGCTCGGGCGAGGATTTCGAGCGCCTGTACCGGCGGTCGTACAGGAAGATCCTGGTCACGCTCATCGGCATGCTCGGTGACCCCGCGGCCGCTGAGGACTGCACGCAGGAGGCATTCGTGCGAGCCTTCCGGGCCTGGGGCTCATGGCGACCCGGTGCGCCTGCGGAGGCGTGGCTCCACCGCATCGCCATCAACACCGCGGTGTCGCACTGGCGTCGCCAGCGGCTGCGCCAGGTTGGCGAGATCATCAAGCGCATCGGCAGGCCCACGCCGCCAGCGTCGCCGGCGACGATTGCCGAGAACAGCGAGCTCGGCCGCGCGCTGCGGAAGATTCCGGCCAAGCAGGCCGCTGCGCTCGTGCTGCGTCACTACCACGGCTACACGAATCGCGAGATAGGGGCCGCGCTTGGCATACCCGAGCGCACGGTGGCGTCGCGGCTCGCAGCCGCCAAGGCGCGCCTTCGGGTCGAGCTTGCGGACTGGGTGGAATGAGGTTGGGTACTTTTGCGATGGGCGGCGTTTGACTTCGATGGCCCGGGAGATGCGCACTTTCGAGAAGCACCTGGAGGACGAGCTCCACGTCCTGCTCGATACGCAAGCCACCGGGACGATCCCGGCATGGCGCATGCCGGCCCAGAGCGGCCGGCGCGTCATGCCGTTCGTCGGTGGCGCCGGCGTGGCGGTGGGCGCGAAGATCGTGACGGGCGCGGCCATCGCGGTGCTCGCCGCCGGAGCCACCACCGAGATCCTGGTCACGCACAGCGCAAACCCCATCGACTGGGCGCGCAACGTGCAGCAGCAGATCCAACCCAGCACCGGGTCGCAGGGAGGGCCTCACTCGCAGCCGACGTCGGCGGTGCACCCCTCCGCGTCGTCGGTCGGGGTCGGCAGCCCAGCCGTCCCGCCGCGGGTGAGCCCTCCCTCGTTGCCGGCAGTCACGCCGCCTCCACTGCCCTCGTTAACCCCGCTGCCGATCCCGACCCCGAGCACTCCGGCACTGCCCTAGAGGCGGCGGACCTCCCACGTCTGGCTGTCCGGTGTGTCGGTGACGGTCACGCCCATGGCCGCGAGCTCGCTGCGGATTCGATCAGCTGTAGCGAAGTCCTTCGCCGCTCGTGCCTTCTCACGCGACGAAAGCAGGGCTGCAGCCCCCTCGGGCAGCGCCTCGCGCCGGGGCGCGCGCGCGAGGTCGAGCCCGAGCACGCGATCCCATTCGATGAGCACACGGGCCTTGGCGCCCGCTGCGAGGTCCGAGCGAATCAGCGCCGACACGAGAGCCATCGCCGCCGGCAGGTCGAGGTCATTCGCGAGCGCGGCGCGAAAGCGCTCGTCGAAGTCGCCACGCGTGGCATCGGGCGCGGCCGACCATTCGGATACCCGATCGCGCAGCTGGCGGAGTGCGTGATCCGCGCCGCCCATCGCCTCCGCTGAGAAGTTGAGCTTGGTCCGGTACTTCGCCTGCAAGGTCAAGTAGCGGAACGCGAGCGGATCGTAGCCCTGCTCGACCAGCTCGGTGATGCGGAAGAAGTTGCCGGCCGACTTCGACATGCGCGTGCCTGTGAGCATCAGGTGCTCGCCGTGCACCCAGCAGCTCACCACCTGGTGGCCCGTCACACCTTCGGACTGCGCGATCTCCGCCTCGTGGTGCGGAAACACGTTGTCCGACCCGCCGGTGTGAATGTCGAACCGATCGCCCAGCAGAGACATGGACATCGCCGAGCACTCGATGTGCCAGCCCGGGAATCCGGGACCCCACGGGCTCGGCCACACCTGCAGGCGGTGCTCGCCGGCAGCCTTCCACAAGGTGAAGTCGCCGGGATGCCGCTTGCGGGGATCGACCTCGCCGCGGGTCCCTGACAGAAGCTGGTCGGTCGTGTTGCGCGACAGCCGGCCGTAGGTCGGGAAGCTCGCGATGTCGAAGTAGACGGTGCCGCCCGCCTCGTACGCGTGGCCGCGCTCGATGAGCTTGGCGATGATCTCGATCATCTGTGGGATGAAAGCGGTCGCCCGCGGATACTCGCGCGCCGGCCGGATGTTGACCATGTTTGCGTCGTGCATGAACGCTTCGGTGTAGTAGGCGGCGATCTCCTCGGGCGACTTCTTCTCGAGGCGCGCCGACACGAGCATCTTGTCCTCGCCGCGGTCGAATGAGTCGTCGGTGAGGTGGCCGACGTCGGTGATGTTCATCACCTGATGCGTGTTATGGCCGAGGTACTCGAGGGATCGCGTCAGGACGTCGGCGAACATGTAAGTGCGCAGGTTGCCGATATGCGCGTAGCGGTAGACGGTCGGGCCGCAGGTGTAGATCTTCACGCTGCCGGCTTCGAGCGGGCGCAGCTCCTCCTTGCGCCGGGTCATCGTGTTGTAGAGGCGGATGGCGGAGCGCGCGCCCATGGACCGCTCTCTATGCTCCCAGTTGTGCGCGCGCTTCGTCTCAAGGGAGCCTCGGCCAGCGTCGATGACATAAAAGGACGCGTGCTCGTCCACGACCTGAGCCACGAGCTGCGCAAGGGCTCGGTGCTGCGGTCCGAGGACCTCGAGGCGGTGCGGCGCGCAGGCGAGATTCACGTCATCGAGCTGGAGCCCGGCGACGTTCACGAGGATGCCGCCGCCGCGCGACTGGCGGCCGCCCTTTCGAGCTCGGGGCTCGAGGCCCGCCCACCGGTGCAGAGCCAGGCGCGGCTCATCGCCACGTGGCGCGGCCTGGTGCGGGTGCGTGGGGACCTGATCGAAGCCATCAACGAGCTTGGCGGCGTGTCGGTCTTCACGGTCATGGACGGCCAGGCCGTCGCCGAGGGCGAGGAGGTCGCGGGCTGCAAGATCACGCCGGTCGCGGTCCCCGGACGCGTGCTCGATGAAGCCGAGGCCATCATCCGCGACCGCGGCCCGGTCGTCGAGCTGC
>WNFL01402859.1_pt1 | contig 13911 bp, 19 predicted proteins | sample 5400361 | NCBI WGS metagenome assembly WNFL01 (sample SAMN13153351, study PRJNA577476) | soil metagenome | isolation source: 40 cm soil on Douglas fir-dominated hillslope | place: USA:California | collected 2013-09-17
TCGGCCGCGACCGGCGTGTCGGGCCACAGCGCGGGCCGCGTCTTGTTGGTGGTCGCGAGGATGCGCAGGCGTCCCGACTTGATGTGCGGCGTCATGCCGGTGATGCCGTCGATGCCCGCCTGCACCTGGCCGCCGATGATGTCGGTGGCGATCGCCGCCGAGCCCTTGTACGGCACGTGCGTGTACTGGATGCCGGCCATCGTGCGCAGGTGCTCGAACGCGAGGTGCGGGAAGCCGCCCTCGCCGTTGGTCGCCACCGTGAGCTTGCCCGGGTTCGCCTTCGCGTACGCCACCATCTCGCCGATCGACTTGAACGGCGCGTCCGGGTTGGCGACGATGGCGAGGTAGTTGGTGGTGGTGACCGCGATCGGCGCGAAATCCCTCAGCGCGTCGTAGGGCACGTTCTTGCTCGTGTGCGGCAGCACCACCATGTTGCCGCCCTGGACGCAGGCGATGGTGTAGCCGTCGGCCGGCGCCTTGGCGACGAGGTCGAGGCCGAGCATGCCGCTCGCCCCCGGCCGGTTCTCGACGATCACCGTCTGCCCGAGGCGCTCGGTCATCTTCGGCGCGATCAGGCGCGACATGATGTCGGTGGTGTTGCCCGGCGGAAATGGAATGACTATGCGGATGGGTTTGGCGGGATACGCCTGCGAATTTGCGTTTATCAAATAGAAACTGAATATGAAAGCAAGAAAAAATCTCATATCGCGCTCCTACTTTTCGGGAATCACCGGCAACAGCAGGTACGGCGTCTTGTCGAAATGCAGCGTGACCTTGCCGTCGAAGACTTCCGGCGGCCGGTCGGTCGGATCCTCGTGCGTGAACGGCCCGCAGCCTTTCATCGGGTTCTTCATGTTGGAGAGGGTCGCCGCCTCGCCCTCGTGCTCGTAGTCGCGGCCGCGGATGCTGAGCGCAATGCGCCAGCCGGCGGGCACCACGATGCAGGTCGGCCAGATCTCGATATCCAGCGCGACTTCCTTTCCGGGAGTGAGCTTCTGGATTTCATCATGCGTATGCCAGGGCCGGTACGGCAGGCTGAGCTTCGGGTCGAGCTTGCGCTGCGAGGCGCGCAGCCAGCCCTGGCCCACCGGCGTCTTCGGATCGAGCGCGCCCTGGAACAGCACCTCGTTGCCCTTCGGATCGAACACGCGCAGCACCGCGAAGATGTCGGCGTCGGTCGTCGCGGAGGAGATGAAAAGCTTCAGCGCCGACGGGCCCGTGATTTCCGTTTGCTCTTTCACGGTCATCGAAAAAGTAAGCCCTTGACCCATCGGGTCATACGAAACGGTTCCCTCCCCGTCCGGTTCGTTCCGGGGTTCGTGCTGGGAGAGGGTGAGATTCTCGTGAAGATAAAAGCGGGTCCACTGCGTGCGCGCGAGCGGCCATTCATTCTCGTGGCGCTGGACGAACTTTTCGCCGGGGTGGCGCACGTTCAACAACACGCGCGGCTGCTTGTCCCACCCGTTGGGTTTGTTCTTCAAATAAAAATCAAAAAAACGTTTCTGAAGAGCGACCCCGTAATCCGTATAGAACGGCGCCCAGTGGGAGCCGCCGTGGACTTCGAGCCATTTGTTCTTCGAAGCCGAGCGGACGAAGCCTTCGAAGTTTCCGCGGGTGTGCAGGCCCTGCCCGCCCCAGTTCGCTGCGGTCAGCAAAGGCACGGTGACTTTCGAGAGATCGGCGCTGCGCTCGCGGTAATAAGGCCCGTCGAGCTCGCGGGAGAGAAGCTCGCCCCACATGTTCTCTCGATTTTTAATTAAATCGCTTTCAGAAAGCAGCTCCGGGCCGCACACCAGCTCCCCGGTGATGCGGCTCTTCGCGCCCTTCGCGTAGCCGTGCTGCACCGTCTTCACCTGCATCTCCTGCCAGTTCTTGCGGAAGCTGCAGATGATGCCGCCGTGGCGCGCGCCGTCGCGGTAGGCGTCGTTCCAGCCTTCCCAGGCGCAGATGGCGGCGAGATGCGGCGGCTGCGTGGCGGCGGCGCGCCACTGGTTGCTCGCGTAATACGAGATGCCGTTCATCCCCACCTTGCCGCTGCACCAGGGCTGCGCCGCGGCCCATTCGACGCAGAGATGAATGTCGCGCGTCTCGCGCGAGGCGTTGTGGCACAGGTAGCCCGGCGAGCGCCCGGCGCCGCGCGAGTCGACGCGCACCACCGCATAACCGTCGGGCACCCATTTCTCCGGGTCCACGACTTCCCAGTTCTGGTACTTGTTGGAGGAGCCGGCGAGGGCGTCCGGATTCTCCTTCGCCATGATCTCCCACGCGGTCTTGTAGCCGTCCTGGAAGGCGAGGCCCTTGCCGTACGGGCCGTAGGTGAGGATCGCCGGATAGCGGCCCGGTTCAGCCGGGAGGAACACGTCGGCGCGCAGAACGAGGCCGTCGTCCATCGCGACCGGAACATCCCATTCGGTTCTCATCTGCTCGGCGCGCATTGACCCTCGGTGCCATCGAAGCCTACACTCGTTCGCACTGCGGAGGACTCCCATGTCGAACGGATTTCGAAACGCCGGCCGAAGCCTGCTGTGGGTGGCCCTCGCGCTCTGCGCGCTCTCTGCGGCGGCGCAAAAAACCCGGCCCGCGCCTGTGGCCTCGCTCGTCTACGTGACCAACAGCGCCGGCGACAGCATCCACGTCATCGACCCCGCGACCCAGAAAGTGGTGCAGGAAATCAAGGGGATCGAGGCGGCGCACGGCATCGATTTCTCGCCCGACGCGGCGCGCGTGTACGTGAGCAACGAGGCCGACGAGACGCTCGACGTGATCGAGCGCAAGAGCGGCCGGACGCTGCACAAGGTGCGGCTGAGCGGCCATCCGAACAACATCGCGGTCACGAAGGACGGCCGCCGCGTGATCGTCGGCATCGCCGACGACCCGGGCGCGCTCGACGTCATCGACACCTCGTCGATGGAGCTCGTCAAGAGCATCGCGGTGAAGGGCCGCCTGCACAACGTCTACGTCACGCCCGACAACAAGTTCGCGATCACCGGCTCGATCCGCAACAAGATGCTCACGGTGATCGACCTCGCGCTCGACCAGGTCGCGTGGGAGCTCAGGCTCGACGAGGGCGTGCGCCCGATCGCGATCGAGCCCGGCGCCGACGGCGCGACGCGGCGCCTCTACGTGCAGCTGTCGAACCTGAACGGCTTCGCGGTGATCGACTTCGCCGCGCACAAGGAAGTGGCGAGGCTCAAGCTGCCGGACAACGGCTTCGGCGCCGCCGAGCGGCGCCTGGATTCGCCGGCGCACGGCCTGGGCGTCGCCCCCGACGGCAAGACGCTGTGGGTGACGAGCATCCAGGCGAACGCCGTCTACGCGTATTCGCTGCCGGATCTGCAGCCCCTCGGGCATGCGCCGCTGCCCGAGCTCAGGCTGCCGGGACGGGCGCCGATCGGCGCCGTGCCGAACTGGGTCACCTTCACGCCCGACAGCCGGTTCCTCTACATCAGCAACGCCGCGGCGCGCTCGGTCTCGGTGATCGAGACCGGCAGCCTGAAGCTGATCGCGACGATTCCGGTCGGCGAGGTGCCGAAGCGGATCAACACGCTGGTGTTGCGCTAGAGGCGGGCAAGCTTCAGGCGGCTTCGCTTTTCAGCAGCTGCGCCGCGCGCGCCATGCGCCGCGCGACCTCGCGAACGTGGAACACGAGGAGCGCCGCGCAGGCGATCTCGATCGCCATCGTCAGGAGCGGGATCAGGAAGTAGGCCGACCATTCCCAGCCGGACAGCCGCAGGGCGGTGAGAACGCCGTCGCTGATCACCGCGGCGATGAGCCCGCCGGTCGCTATCGCGCACAGCAGGAGGAAACGCCGGATCCGCTCCTGGCATGAAGGAAGGGAAGGCGCCGCAGGGCGGCGGGCGATGTAGGCCCAGCCCGCGATTCCGCCGGCGACGGCGAGCCAGAAGGCGGAGCGGTCGATTATGCCCATCGTTTCGCTGAACTCCTGCGCGTTCTCACACAGCGCCCACTGCGTAAGCTCGTACCACGCGACACGCATCTTCATGGCGACGAAGATGCCGGCGATCACCAGAACGATGGTCACGCCGATTTTGCGCATCCGCTCCGCGAGCGAAGCGGCGGCAAGCTGGGCGGCGATGAGCTGCGGATCGCCGAATCTCGCTATGGCGCGCCGCTGCGCCTCGAGCGGATCGCCCGCCGGGTCGGCGGCGACCGACTCCCACAGATGGTCTTCCACTTCCTGCCGCACGCGGCGCGCGAGCAGCCGATCGAAGCCGAGCTTGTCCGCGAGCGATTCTGCGTATTCGGAGATCACGCGGGACTCTTCCCCGTCCGCGCGCGCCCGAGCAGGCCGCCGATGGCGATCGAGAATTGCTCCCACACCACGCGCTGGTCGGCGAGCGCGCGCTCGCCGCGCCGGGTGAGCGAATAGACGCGCCGCCGCCGCCCGCTGTCGGCGGTCGTCCAGCGGCTCGCGAGCAGGCCCGCCGCCTCCAGGCGATGCAGCGCCGGGTAGACCGTTCCCTCCGGCAGCTCGAACTTCTCGCCGCTGCGGCGCCGGATCTCCTCGATCACCGCGTAGCCGTGCGCCGGGCCCGCCGCGAGCGCCGCGAGCACGATCATGTCCAGGTGGCCCTTCAACATCTCGCCTTCCATACCTCGCATTATTAGGCGTCGACGCCGCGCGGTCAAGCGCGGCTTGACACATAGCGTAGCTAGGCTTAGCATGCCTATGTATAACCCCACCGCAAGGAGCCCGCATGCCGATCGCCAAAGTCTATGTGCCCGAAGACGTCCTCACGCCCGAGCAGCGGCGCGAGATCGTCAAGGGCCTCCACGAAGTCCTGCTGACCGTCGAGAAGCGGCCGCTCAGCTCGCCGACCTACGTGCTGATCAACGAAGTCCCGGCCTGCGACTGGGGCTTTACCGGAAAGGTTGCGACATGAAGACCGATCCGGGCCGCAGGGATTTACTGCTTATGACGGCGGGCGTTGCCGCGGCCGCGGTCGCCGGCACGTCGCCGGTTCGAGCGCAAGCGGCTGCCGCGGCGGACTTCGGCGCGCCGGTGGTGGAGCTCTACGTCCCCGCGGGCGTGCTCACGCTCGAGCAGAAGACCGCCGTGGTGCAAGGCTTCACCGACGTCGTTCTCGGCGCGCTGAAGCTGCCGCCGAATCCGGCGAGGCGGCTATTCATGACGATCATCGAGACGGCCGAGGGCGGCTTCGGCGTCAACGGCCAGGTCTTCACGCCGGCGCGCAAATAGGCCGGCGCTTAGTTCGGCTTCGCGCTGCCGCGCGCCCACTGCGAGAGGACCTTCCACTGCGGGTCGTCCCGCGAGGCGAACTGCCGGCCGCCTGAATGGTAGGCGCTGCCCCCCGCCTCGGGGGCGAGCGGGTGCGTGAGCAGCAGGCCCGCCTGCGGGTCGCCGGGGACGACCAGGCGCGAGGCCATCTCGAAGTTGCGGCGCGACTGCTCCTCGGTCCAGGACTTGCTTCCCGGCGCGAGCGGCTCGAGATGGAAGGCGTTCGCGCTGCGCCCTGAATGGCAGACCACGCAGCGGGTGTGGCCCGCGCGCTTCTCGAGGAACACCGGCTGGACCCGGGTCTTGAAGAATTCGTAGTCGAGCGCCTGCGCCCGGGCCACGGCCGGCGAAAGCGCCACGAAAACGAGCAGGATCGATAAACGCCGCATAGCTCCCCCCTTCCCGGCGTAATCTTAAACCCTCATCCTTAGGCCCTGATGGATGCGACCTTAATCCTGGCGTGGACGAGACCTTAATCCTGGCGCGCGCCCAGTTCGGGCTCAATATCGCGTTCCATATCCTGTTCCCGACGATCAGCATCGGGCTCTCGTGGATGCTGGTGGTCTTCCGGCTGCGCCACGAGCGCGCCGGCAACGAGGCGGAGAAGCGCGCCTGGCTCGCCACGTACAGGCTCTGGGTCAAGGTGTTCGCGCTGACCTTCGCGATGGGGGTGGTGTCGGGCGTGGTGATGAGCTTCCAGTTCGGCACCAACTGGCCCGGCTACATGAACAAGGTCGGCAACATCGCCGGGCCGTTGCTCGCCTACGAGGTGCTCACCGCGTTCATGCTCGAGGCCACCTTCCTCGGCGTGATGCTCTTCGGCATGAACCGCGTGCCCGGCTGGATGCACGTCACGAGCACGATCGGCGTGGCGGCCGGCACCACGATCTCCGCGTTCTGGATCCTCGCGCTCAATTCCTGGATGCACACGCCGGCGGGCCATGTGATGGACGGCGCGGCGCTCGTCGCCGGCAGCTGGCTCGGCGTGATCTTCAATCCGTCGTTCCCGTACCGCTTCGCGCACATGTCGCTCGCCTCGGGCATCACCGCCGCGTTCCTCCTCGCCGGGCTCTCGGCGTGGCGGCTGCTCAGGGCGCCGGAGGATCCAGGCGCGCGCGTGACGCTGCGCTTCGGCGTGCGCATCGCCGCGGTGCTCGTGCCGCTGCAGATCTTCGCCGGCGACCAGCACGGGCTGAACACGCTCGCGCACCAGCCGGCGAAGATCGCCGCGATGGAAGCGCTGTGGCAGACCGAGCGCGGTGCGGCGCTCGTGCTGTTCGCCCTTCCCAACGAGGAAAAGAAGCGGAACGATTTCGCCCTGACCGTCCCCTACGGCGCCTCCCTCATCCTGACCCATGAAAAAACCGGCGAAGTGAAAGGCATCGAAGCCTTCGGCGAGGACCGCCCGCCGGTGGCGCCGCTGTTCTTCGCGTTCCGCGTGATGGTGGGGATGGGAGTGCTGATGCTGCTTTTGGCTTTCACCAGCACGTACCTTCTGAGAAAAAAAGAACTGCCGCCCCGCTGGCTCCTGTGGTGCCTGGCCGGCTTCGCGTTCTCCGGCTGGGTCGCGACGCTCGCCGGCTGGCTGGTGACCGAGATCGGCCGCCAGCCGTGGCTCGTCACGGGAATCCTGCGCACCGCCGATGCCGCGGGGAAGGCCTCCGGCGCGCAGCTCGGCTCGAGCCTGACCGCGTACATCCTTACCTATGCGGCGCTGCTGATTTCGTACATGGTGGTCCTCACCCACCTCGCGGGTAAAGGCGACGGCGGCGGCCTGATGAAAGGCAAGCTCAAGTGAGCGAGTACCCACCTGTCCTTTTCACCGTGCTGCCCCTCGTCTTCACCGGCCTGATGGGCGCCGCGATCCTTGCGTACGTGGTGCTCGACGGCTACGACCTGGGGGTGGGCATGCTGATGCCGGCCGCCACCCCGGAGGAGAAGCAGGTAATGGTGGCCTCGATCGGGCCGTTCTGGGACGCGAACGAGACCTGGCTCGTGCTCGGCATCGGCCTCCTGCTGGTCGCGTTCCCGGTCGCGCACGGCGTGGTGCTCGGCGCGCTCTACTTGCCGGTCGCGGCGATGCTGGTGGGGCTCATGCTGCGCGGCGTCGGCTTCGAGCTGCGCGTGAAGGCGGAAGGCTGGCACCGGGAGCTGTGGAACTGGCTGTTCTGGGCGGGCTCGTTCCTCGCCTCGTTCGCGCAGGGCCTGATGCTCGGGCGCTACATCACCGGCTTCGCGAGCGGCTTCGGCTACTGGCTGTTCGCCATCGTCGTCGGCGGCGCGGTCTGCGGCGGCTACGTTCTGCTGGGCGCGACCTGGCTGGTGCTCAAGTCCGAAGGCGAGCTGCGCCGCAAGGCGATCGCCTGGGCGCGCTGGGGATTGATGTGGGTGGCGCTCGCCGTCGCGCTGGTGTCGATCGTGACGCCGCTCGCGAGCGAGACGGTGCGCGCGAAGTGGTTCAGCTTCCCGAATTTCATCCTGGTCTCGCCGCTTCCGCTCGCGACGCTGCTGTCGGGCATTTTCGTGTGGCGTCTCGCCGCTTCCGCTCGCGACGCTGCTGTCGGGCATTTTCGTGTGGCGCACCCTCGGCAAAAGCGACTGGAAGCCCTTCGCGGGGGCGGTGGCGATCTACGTGCTGTCGTTCCTGGGCCTCGCGTACAGCCTGTTCCCCTATGTGGTGATGGACCGCCTCACCATCTGGCAGGCCGCCGCCCATCCGAGCGCGCTGATCTTCGTGCTCGCCGGCACGCTCGTCGTGCTGCCTTTCATCCTCGGCTACACCGTCTACGTGTACCGGGTCTTCGGCGGCAAGGCGAAGGGCGAAGACGTCTATGAGGGATAAAAGTGCAGAGGGATAAAAGCGCGAGGGATAAAGTGCAGAAGGATAAAAGCGCTGGGATGAAGTTTTGCGCCGTTTTTGCACAGCCTGACACCCGGACCTCGGGCCCGCTGATCTAATCGCTGCTGTGACGCGGGAAAGGTTTCCCGCGTGCGCGTAGTATTGCCGGACATAACGATAAATCGGAGGGGTCCCATGCTCTCGACCAGGGTTCTATCCAGGATCGGCGCCGCGGTTTTCCCGGCGCTTCTCGCCGCCACCGCCGCGGCCGAGCCCGGGATCACCGCCGACAAGATCATCATCGGCCAGGCCGCCGGCTTCACCGGCTCGGTGGCCGGCACGGTCAAGGAGCTGACCGCCGGTGCCCAGGCGTACTTCGACTACGTGAACAAGAAGGGCGGCATCCACGGCCGCAAGATCGTGCTCGAATCGATGGACGACACCTTCGATCCGAAAAAAACTCCTGAGGTCTTCAAGGAGCTGATCACGAAGAAAAACGTCTTCGCCATGTTCCTGTCGCGCGGCACGCCGACCACCGAGTCGAGCTTTGCCGTGCTCGAGGCGGAAAAGGTGCCGCTCATCGGCCCGTCCACCGGCGCGATGTCCATGTACAACCCGCCGCGCAAGTACGTATTTCCGGTGCGCGCCAGCTACCACTCCGAGGGCATCAAGATCATCCCGCAGCTGATCAACATGGGGATCAACCGGATCGCGTTGATGTACGTGGACGACTCCTTCGGCAAGGACGGCCTCGCGGGCCTGCAGCAGGCGATGAAGGACAACAACCTGACGCCGGTGGCGATCGCCAGCCATCCGCGCGGCGGGGTCAAGATCGAGGAGGCGGTCGCGACCATCGCGAAAGCCGATCCGCAGGCGGTCGTCATGGTCACGCTGCTCGACGCGGGCGTCGCGTTCGTGAAGGCGATGAAGAAGACCGGCAAGAACCCGGTGTTGATCACGTTGTCGAACAACAGCTCGAACGCCTTCATCAAGAATCTCGGCGACGACGGCTGGGGCGTCGCGGTGAGCCAGGTCTCGCCGTTTCCATTCTCGCGCACCATGCTGATCACCAAGGAGTTCAACGACGTCATCAGCGGCCGGCAGGACGTCGCGCCCTCTTACTCCTCGATGGAAGGCTTCATCGCGGCGAAGGTCCTGGTGGAAGGGCTGAGGCGCGCCGGCCCGAAGCCGACGCGCGAGAAGCTGATCGCGGCCCTCGAGTCTCTGGAGAAGTTCGACATGGGCGGCGTCGACGTCAGCTACGGGCCCGAGCTCAGGGCCGGCACCAGCTTCATCGACCTCACCATCATCAGCAAAAGCGGCAAGTTCGTGCGTTAGCCGCGGAAGAGGTAGAGTTCGGTCGAGACCCCGACCGGAGATTCCGATGGACCGACGCGACTTCCTGACCCGACTGTCCGCCACCGGCGCCGCCGCCACGCTGGGCGATGCGCTCGCGCAGGCGCCCGCGACCGGTGATGCGCCCGCCACGCCCGCGGCCCCGCCCGGCACCATCGAGAACGATTTCATCAAGAAGGACAAGGCGCCGGCCATGCAGTGGCATTCCGAGCGCCCGCTCACCGGCAGCGTTCCGGCGCACGAGCACGACTTCGAGGTGACGCCCACCGAACGCATGTTCGTGCGCAACAACCTGCTCGTGCCGCAGATCGATCTCAGGAACCATCGCCTCAAGGTCACCGGGCTCGTCGACAAGGACCTCGAGCTCCCGGTGCTCGACCTGCCGAAGATGTTCAAGACGGTGACGATCCAGGGAATGCTGGAGTGCGCCGGCTCGGGCCGCTCGTCGTACCAGCCTGCCGCGAGCGGCACGCCGTGGCTCGCGACCGGCGGCATGGGCTGCCCGCAATGGGGCGGCGTGCGCCTCGCCGACGTGCTGAAGGCCGCCGGCCTGAAGCCGGGCGCGGCGCATGTCGCCGGCCAGGGCGGCGACCCGGGCATGGTGGCCACCGCCGCGCCGGTGATCCGCTCGATCCCGCTGTCGAAAGCGATGGAGGAAAACACCCTCATCGCCTGGGCGATGAACGGCGAGCCGCTGCCCTGGGTGCACGGCCATCCGCTGCGCCTCGTGGTGCCGGGCTGGGTCGGCTCGGCCTCGACCAAATGGCTGCACACGCTCACGGTGCTGGATGCGCCGTTCAAGGGCACGTTCATGAACAGCAGCTACGTCGTGCCGCGGTTCCCGGTCGAGCCGGGGCAGAAAATGCCCGCCGAGACCCTGTCCGCGCAGGCGTGGCCGGTGAAGTCGATCATCACCTCGCCGGCGCCGAATGCGCGCGTCGGCAGCGCGGGCCGCCTGACGGTGCGGGGCCACGCGTGGGTGGGCGAAGGCGCGGTGGAGCGGGTCGAGATCTCGACCGACGAAGGCAAGACCTGGCAGCGCGCCACTCTCGCGCGCGCGAAGGACAAATACGCCTGGCGCAACTTCTCCTACGAGTTCCAGCCGCAGGGCCCCGGCTATCAGACATTCATCGCGCGCGCCTGGGACGACCAGGGCAACGCGCAGCCGGCGGTGTCGACGTGGAATCCGCTGGGCTATTTCTGGAACGGCTGGCACCGGGTGGGGGTTGTCGTTGAGGCTTAGGTTTGCTTTTGCTTTCACATTATTTTTTTTACACGTAGAAGCAAAAGCGCAAGACAGCCTCATCTCCGGTCCCGGCTCCACGCTGACCGAGAACAAGTGCAAGATCTGCCACGAGCTGCAGCACATCCGCCGCTCGAAGCTCTCGCGCGGCGAGTGGGCGGACAACCTGCGCAACATGAAGGAGCGCGGCACGCCGATGGATGACGCCGAGATGGCGCTCATCCTCGACTATCTTTCGACTTACTACGGCCGCGGCGCGGCGCCGGCGGCCGGGCCGGACACGCTCGCGGCGGCGCAGGCGGATCCCGCGAAAAAAATCCTGGATGCGAACGGCTGCAGCGGCTGCCATGCGCTCGAGCAGCGCGTGGTCGGCCCGTCGTTCAGGGAAGTGTCGCTGAAGTACAGGGACGACCCCGCGGCGAAAGACCGGCTGGTCTCGAAGATCCGCCAGGGCGGACAGGGTGTGTGGGGCGCGGTGCCGATGCCGCCGAATCCCGCGGTGAGCGACGCGGATCTCGATGCCGTCGTGATCTGGGTGCTTTCCCGAAAATAAAAGAACTGGAAATGAAAAGGGACCCGAAGGTCCCTTTCGTTGATCGAAGCCCGGCCCGGCTTACGCAGCGCGAGGGATCGGCACCACGAAGTTCTCGCGAACCACGTCCTTGCCGGCGATCATTTCCTCGACGCCGCGGCGCTCCTCGTCGAACACCACCTCGGCCAGCTTGCGCAGCGTGTCGCGCGCTTCGTCGAGCGTGCGCCCGTGCGAGTTCACTCCGGGCAATTCCTCGATGAAGCCGACGTAGCCGTAATTCGCCTTCAGATAAACCGCGGTGAAAGCGATTTTGCCTTGTTCCATTCGCGTCTCCTCGCTGAGCAAGAAGACAGCGTACGCCGATTGGCTTGCAGATGTATTACAAAGGGCGTCTGAATGGCACTTTAAAACTCGTGTGGTCATTCACACGACAAAATTATTGCATCGCGAAAATTTGCTGCGGCGCTCGAATGGAAATGCTGCGGCGCTCCTTTTTGTCTCATTGTCTTTCTATTCTTCGAGAAGATTTTTTTTGTCTTTGACTTTCGTCCACGCATCGGCGTCCGCCGGCGCGGGCTTGCGCTCGATGATCGGTTGCCATTTCTTCGCGAGCTCGGCATTCTTCGCGATGAACTCGTGCTGCGCGTCGGGCACGTCGTCCTCCGCGAAGATCGCCTCGACCGGGCACTCCGGAACGCACAGCGTGCAGTCGATGCATTCGTCCGGGTCGATCACCAGCATGTTCGGCCCCTCCCGGAAGCAGTCGACCGGGCACACGTCGACGCAGTCGGTGTATTTGCATTTGATGCAGGATTCGGTGACCACGTAAGTCATAAGGTTTTTCTAATCAACAGTTTAGGGGACGGCTTGGGAAGGGGGGAGCGCGCCCCCATAATACCGTCTTCGGCAACGCCCCCACGAGGAATCATGAGCAGTCAAGACATCCACCATGTCACCGACGACACATTCGAGCCGGAGGTCCTGAAGTCCGACACTCCGGTGCTGGTCGATTACTGGGCCGAATGGTGCGGCCCCTGCAAGTCGATCGCGCCGATCCTCGACGACATCGCCAAGGAATACGACGGCCGGCTGAAAATCGCCAAGATCAACGTCGATGAGAACCAGCAGGTGCCGGCGAAGTTCGGCATCCGCGGCATCCCGACGCTGATGCTCTTCAAGAACGGCAACGTCGAGGCGACCCGCGTCGGCGCGCTGTCCAAGTCGCAGCTGACCGCCTTTCTTGACAGCAATATCTAAAGGCCTTACGCTTTGACCGCTTCCCCGGCTGTCCGGGGGGCGGTGCTTCAAGAACTTAGTTTTTTAGTAACCCTTAGCAACTTCAGCGCCGGCAGTCCCAGGCGCAAATCCCGAGAATGAGCAGGTCGCCAACGGCCCAGCCGGAAGCAGCGCATCCACCCGCAACCACCGAAGCCCCGGCGGCCACCCCGCCTGCGGCCGCAGGTGCTGGTGGCGTCGCCGTCCCGAACCACCTGTCGGAGTTGAAGACCCTGCACGTCACGCAGCTGGTCGAGATGGCGGTCGGCCACGGCATCGAAAACGCGAGCCGCCTGCGCAAGCAGGACCTGATCTTCGCGCTGCTGAAGAGCCAGGCGAAAAAGGGCGTCTCCATCTTCGGCGACGGCACCCTGGAAGTGCTGCCGGACGGTTTCGGCTTCCTGCGCTCGCCCGACACCTCGTATCTCGCGAGCACCGACGACATCTACGTCTCGCCCTCGCAGATCCGCCGCTTCAACCTGCACACCGGCGATTCCATCGAGGGGGAGATCCGCACCCCGAAGGACGGCGAGCGCTACTTCGCCCTCGTCAAGGTCGACAAGGTCAACAGCGACGTTCCCGAGGCGGCCAAGAACAAGATCCTGTTCGAGAACCTGACGCCGCTGCATCCGGACGAGGCGTTCAAGCTCGAGCGCGAGATCAAGGCGGAAGAGAACATTACCGGGCGCGTGATCGACATCATCGCGCCCATTGGTAAAGGTCAACGAGGGTTGATCGTCAGCCCGCCCAAGGCCGGCAAGACGGTGATGCTGCAGCACATTGCCCACGCCATCGTCTCGAACCATCCCGAGGTCTCCCTCATGGTGCTGCTCATCGACGAGCGGCCGGAGGAAGTGACCGAGATGTCCCGCTCGGTGCGCCGTGCAGGTCGCCGAGATGGTGATCGAGAAGGCGAAGCGCCTGGTCGAGCACAAGAAGGACGTGGTCATCCTGCTCGATTCCATCACCCGCCTCGCCCGCGCCTACAACACCGTGGTGCCCGCCTCCGGCAAGGTGCTCACCGGCGGCGTCGACGCGAACGCCCTGCAGAAGCCCAAGCGGTTTTTCGGCGCCGCTCGCAACATTGAAGAAGGTGGATCGCTGACGATCATAGCGACTGCGCTGATCGACACCGGCAGCCGCATGGACGACGTGATCTACGAGGAATTCAAGGGCACCGGCAACATGGAGATCCACCTCGATCGCCGGATGCACGAGAAGCGCATCTATCCGGCCATCAACGTGAACCGCTCCGGCACGCGGCGCGAGGAGCTGCTGATCGAGGCCCCGCTCCTGCAGAAGGTCTGGGTCCTGAGGAAGCTGCTCTTCCCGATGGACGAGCTCGAGGCGGCCGAATTCCTGATCGACAAGCTGAAAGCCACCAAGTCCAACTCCGAGTTCTTCGA
>WNFL01062677.1_pt1 | contig 13910 bp, 7 predicted proteins | sample 5400361 | NCBI WGS metagenome assembly WNFL01 (sample SAMN13153351, study PRJNA577476) | soil metagenome | isolation source: 40 cm soil on Douglas fir-dominated hillslope | place: USA:California | collected 2013-09-17
CGCCGAGGCGCACGGCTTCGACCTCGACACACCCTGGAAGCAGCTGCCCAAGGCGGCCCAGAAGGTGATCCTGCACGGCAGCGGCGAGCAGCGCTTCGCCGACGAGAAGGGCTGGTCGGGCAAGAAGTTCTCGGGCTCGGTGCGCTGGCAGCGGCGCTTCTCGGGCGTGATCCCGGCGCTGGAGAAGGCCGCGCAGGAGGGCAAGCACAAGCTCTACCTGCAGAAGCTCTTCGCCAGCCAGCGCTGCGAGAGCTGCGCCGGCTCGCGCCTGCGGCCCGAGGCGACCGCGGTGCTGCTCGGAGGAGTCTCGCTGGCCGAACTCTGCGCGCTGCCGATCGAGGAGCTCGGGCCGCGCCTGGACGCGCTCGAGCTCTCGCCGCGCGAGGCGCGCATCGCGCACGACCTCTTGAACGAGGTCCGGCGGCGGATCGAGTTCCTGCTCGAGGTCGGGCTCTCGTACCTGGCGCTCGAGCGCTCGGCCGACACCCTCTCGGGCGGCGAGGCGCAGCGCATCCGCCTGGCGGCGCAGCTCGGCGCGGGACTCTCGGGCGTGCTCTACGTGCTCGACGAGCCCTCGATCGGACTGCATGCACGCGACCACGCGCGCCTGATCGGCGCGCTCGAGCGCCTGCGCGACGGCGGCAACACGGTGGTCGTCGTCGAGCACGACGAGGCGACGCTGCGGGCCTCCGACTGGCTGGTCGACGTGGGGCCGGGTGCCGGGCGGCACGGCGGGCGGATCGTCGCCAGCGGGCCCCCCGAGGATCTGGCGCGGGCCGACACGGCCACGGCGAAGCTCCTGCGCGGCGAACTCGTGCTGCGGCCGGACGGCGCGCGGCGCAAGGGCAACGGCAGGGCGCTCGTGATCCGCGGCGCGCGCGCCTTCAACCTCAAGGACATCGACGTGCGCGTGCCGCTGGGCCTGTTCACCGTCGTGACCGGCGTCTCGGGCTCGGGCAAGTCCTCGCTCGTGCAGCGGATCCTCGAGCGCGCGCTGGCGCGCAAGCTGGGCCGCGAGGCGCCGCCGCCCGAGGACCACGACTCGGTCGAGGGCCTGCAGCTGGTCGACGAACTGATCGCGATCGACGCCGCGCCGATCGGCCGCACGCCGCGCTCGAACCCCGCGACCTACACCGGCGTCTTCGACCCGATCCGCGATCTGTTCGCGCAGCTGCCCGAGGCGCGCATGCGCGGCTACGAGAAGGGCCGCTTCTCGTTCAACGTCGCCGGCGGGCGCTGCGAGGCCTGTGGCGGCGCGGGAGCGAAGTACGTCGAGCTGCAGTTCCTCGCTCCGGTGACCGTGCCCTGCGACGAATGCGGCGGCCAGCGCTTCCAGCTCGAGACGCTCGACGTGCGCTACCAGGGGAAGTCGATCGCCGACGTGCTCGCCCTGACCTGCGAGGAGGCGCTGGCGCTCTTCAAGGACCATCCGAAGATCGCGCGGCCGCTCGAGATCCTGTGCCAGGTGGGTCTCGGCTACCTGACGCTCGGCCAGCCCTCGACCACGATCTCCGGCGGCGAGGCGCAGCGGATCAAGCTCGTGACCGAGCTGCAGAAGCGGCCCAAGGGCCACACGCTCTACGTGCTCGACGAGCCCACGACCGGGCTGCACATGCAGGACGTGCAGAAGCTGGTCGGCGCGCTGCAGCAGCTGGTCGAACTCGGCCACAGCGTGCTGGTGATCGAGCACAACCTCGACCTGGTGCTCGCGGCCGACCACGTGATCGACCTCGGGCCCGAGGCCGGCGCGCTGGGCGGGCGGATCGTCGCCCAGGGCACGCCCGAAGAGGTCGAGGCCTCCGGCTCGCACACGGGCGTCGCGCTGCGAGCGTTCCGCTCGCGCCAGCACTGGAAGCGCAAGTCCGCCGCGCACGTGCACATCGCCGAGCCCGAGCACATCCGCGTCTTCGGCGCGCGCACGCACAACCTCGCCAACGTCTCGGTCGAGATCCCGCGCAACGCGCTGACGGTCGTCACGGGGCCGAGCGGATCGGGCAAGAGCTCGCTGGCGCTGGACACCATCTTCAGCGAAGGACGGCGGCGGTTCGTCGAGTCGCTCTCGACCTACGCGCGCCAGTTCCTGGGCACCAAGGACCGCCCGCCGGTCGACCGCATCGAGGGCCTCGGCCCGAGCGTCGCGGTCGAGGCGAAGGGCCTCTCCTCCTCGCCGCGCTCGACGGTCGCGACCACGACCGAGATCCTCGACCACCTGCGCGTGCTCTGGGCGCGCGCCGGCACGCGCCGCTGCCCGACCCACGGCGGCGTGCTCGAGAAGAGCGATCCCTCGCGGATCGCGCGCGCGATCGTGGCCGATTTCGACGGGCGCGCGGCCTGGATCGCGGCGCCGGTCGCGCCCGGGGCGATCCTGAAAGAGCGCCTGGCGCAGTGGAAGTCGGCCGGCTACGTGCGCGCGCTGCTCGACGGGGCCGAATTGCGGCTCGACGCGCCGTTGCCGGAGCTGGCCGAGGGCGCACGCTTCGAGCTGGTGATCGACCGCCTGACGATCGCCGCGGCCGCGCGCGCGCGCCTCGCCGAGGCCGTCGGCGCGGCCGAGTCGCTCTCGAGCGGCCGCGTGCGCGTACGCACCAAGGACGGCGAGGAACGGATCTACTCGACGCACGGCGCCTGCCCCGAGTGCGACTTCGTGCCCCAGGGCGAGCTCGAACCGCGGCACTTCTCGTTCAACACGCACGTCGGCGCCTGCGAGGAGTGCGACGGCCTGGGCGAGCACCTCTCCTGCGATGCGGAACTGCTGGTCACGCACCCCGAGCTCTCGCTCGAGGACGGTGCGCTGCACACCAAGCTCGGCCGCTACCTCGCCAAGGGCAAGGGCTACTACGAGGGCCTGCTGCGCGCGGTCGCGAAGGCGCACAAGATCGACATCCGCAAGCCCTGGGAAGAGCTCACGCAGGCCGAGCGCGAGCTGCTCGCGAGCGGCAAGGGAGCGCGCGAGAGCTACCACGTCAAGCTCGAGCGCTCGACCGAGAACGCCGAGATCGCCGAGGAGTTCCGCGCCGCCTGGCCGGGCCTGTGCGGCCACGTCGACGCCTGGCACAAGAAGACCGAGGACCCCGAGTGGGCGTCGATCCTCGAGCAGGTGATGCGGCGCCGCACGTGCTCCGCCTGCCTCGGCGAGCGCCTGCGCGGCGAGTTCCGCGCCGTGACCGTCGGCAAGCTGCGGCTCCCGGAGCTCCTGAAGTCCTCTGTGGGCGCGGCGCACGCCTGGTCGCAGGAGCTCGCGGGCAAGCCCAAGCTGGTGCAGAGCGTCGGCGCCGTGGTCGAGGAGATCCGCTCGCGGCTCGGCCTCCTGGACCGCGTCGGCCTCTCCTACCTGACGCTCGACCGCGCGACCGCGACGCTCTCGGGCGGCGAGGCGCGGCGCGTGCGGCTCTCGGCCAGCCTCGGTTCGCAGCTGACCGGCGTGTGCTACGTGCTCGACGAGCCGACGGTCGGCCTGCACGCGCGCGACACGGACGCGCTGACCGACGCGCTGCGCGAGCTCGTGACGCGCGGCAACAGCGTGCTGGTCGTCGAGCACGACCCGGCCGTGATGGAGCGCGCCGACTGGATCGTGGACCTCGGGCCGGGCGCCGGCCGGCAGGGCGGCACGATCGTGGCGAGCTGCCCGCCGGCGGAGTTGCGCGGGCACCCCTCCTCGAAGACCGCCGCGGCGCTGCGCGGCGAGATCGCGCTCTCCCGCGAGGCGCGCGAGAAGGTCCAGGGCCCGCGGCCCGAGCGCGTCGTCCTGAGCGGCGCGAAGCTGCACAACCTCGCCGGCGTCGAACTGGCGTTCGAATTCGGCGCGCTGACCGGCATCTGCGGTCCCTCCGGCTCCGGCAAGTCGACGCTCGTGCTCGACTGCCTGGTGCCGGCGCTGCAGGGCGAGCGGCCGCAGGGGCGCTGGAAGAAACTCGCCGGCCTTTCCGAGGGGACGCGCGTTCTGGTGGTCGACGCTGCGCCCCTCGGCCGCACGCCGGCGAGCATCCCGGCCACGTACACCGGCCTGATGGAACCGCTGCGCGAGCTCTTCGCGCGCACCCCCGAGGCGCGCGCGCGCGGCTTCGACGCCGGGCGCTTCAGCTTCAACAGCCCCAAGGGCCGCTGCGCCGCCTGCGAGGGCAAGGGTTCGACGCGCGTCGAGATGCAGTTCCTGGCCGACCTGTGGCTCGTGTGCGAGGAGTGCAACGGCAAGCGCTATGCGCCCGAGGTGCTCGAGGTGCGCTGGCGCGGCCGCACGATCGCCGACGCGCTCGAGCTCTCCGCGGAGGAGGCGCTCTCCTTCTTCGAGCACCAGCCGGCGCTCGTGCCCGCGCTGCGCACGCTGTGCGACGTCGGGCTCTCCTACCTGCAGCTCGGTCAGAGCTCGACCACGCTCTCGGGCGGCGAGGCCCAGCGCGTCAAGCTGGCCTCGGAGCTCGCGCGCGCCGAGGTCGGCGGCCGCAGCGTGCTGGTCCTGGACGAGCCGACGACCGGCCTCGCGCAATCCGACGTGCAGCATCTGGCGCGCGTGCTCGACCGCCTGGCCGCGCGCGGCGATGCGCTGATCGTGATCGAGCACCACCTGGGCCTGCTGGCGATCTGCGACGAGCTCGTCGAGCTCGGGCCGGGAGGCGGCGCGGCGGGCGGCCGGCTGGTCGCGCGCGGCACGCCGGCCGAGCTGGCGCGCGATCCGGCCTCGATCAGCGGACCCTACCTGGCGCGCGAGCTGCAACCGGCGCGCGCGCGGCGGGCGCGCACCCGGGCGGAGGCGCTGCGATGATGCGCCCCGACAACCCGCTGATCGTCCAGAGCGACCGCTCGCTGATGCTCCACACGGTGCGCGTGCTGGTCGATGCCGGCGGCCGGCCGGTCAAGGACGAGCAGGGCCGGCCCTTGACCGAGGAGCACCCGCGCTTCGCCGAGGCGCGCGACCAGCTGGCGCTCTTCGCCGAGCTGGAGAAGAGCCCGGACTACCTGCACACCTACCGGATCACGCCGATCTCGATCTGGAACGCGGCCGCGATCGGCATGAGCGCCGAGCGCATCGCCGAGATCCTCGAGGACCTCTCCTGCGTGCCGGTGCCGCGCAACGTGCTGCACGAGGTGCGCGAGTGGATCGGGCGCTACGGCCAGCTGCGGATCGAGCGCGTCGAGGGCCAGGACGAGCGCTTCGAGCTCGCCTCGGGCGACCCCAATGCGCTGGCGGACGTGCTCGGCCACGAGGCGATCCGCAAGCTCGTCGTGCGCGAGAACGGGCATGTCTTCCTCGCGCCGCTCTCGCGCGGGACGATCAAGCAGGCGCTGATCAAGATCGGCTACCCGGTCGACGACCGCGGCGGCTACCTGGTCGGCGACAAGCTGGCGATCGAGCTGCGCAAGGACTCGCGCTCGGGCCGGCCCTTCGGCCTGCGCGCCTACCAGTCGAACGCGGCCAAGGCCTTCCACGCCGCCGGCAGCGTGGCGGGCGGGAACGGCGTGATCGTCCTGCCCTGCGGCGCGGGCAAGACCGTCGTCGCGCTGGGCGTGATGAACCTGGTGGGCGAGAAGACGCTCGTCCTGACCACCAACACCGTCGCGGTACGGCAGTGGCGCGAGGAGCTGCTCGACAAGACCAACCTGCGGCCCGACCAGGTGGGCGAGTACACCGGCGACGAGAAGAGCGTCTGCCCGGTGACGATCTCGACCTACCAGATGCTGACCTGGCGGCGCTCGAAGGCCGGCGAGTTCGAGCACTTCAAGCTCTTCTCGCGCGAGAACTGGGGCCTGGTCGTCTACGACGAGGTGCACCTCCTGCCCGCGCCGGTCTTCCGCGTCACGGCCGACCTGCAGGCGCGCCGGCGCCTGGGCCTGACCGCCACGCTGGTGCGCGAGGACGGCAAGGAGGACGAGGTCTTCTGCCTGATCGGGCCCAAGCGCTTCGACGTGCCCTGGAAGGTGCTCGAGGGCCAGGGCTTCATCGCACCCGCGACCTGCGTCGAGGTGCGCGTGCCGCTCGAGCCCAGCCTGCGTTCGATCTACGCCGCCGCGGACGCGCGCGGCAAGTTCCGCGTGGCGAGCGAGAACCCGGCCAAGCTGCCCGTGGTCGAGAAGCTGATCGAACGCCACAAGGGCGCGCACGTGCTGGTCATCGGCCAGTACCTCGACCAGCTGCACGCGCTCGCGCGCCACCTCGAGGCCCCGCTGATCACGGGCAAGACGCCGGTGGCCGAGCGCGAGCGGCTCTACGCCGGCTTCAAGAGCGGCGCGATCCCGCTGCTGGTCGTCTCCAAGGTGGGCAACTTCGCCATCGACCTGCCCGACGCCAACGTCGCGATCCAGATCTCGGGCACGTTCGGCTCGCGGCAGGAGGAGGCCCAGCGCCTGGGGCGCGTGCTGCGCCCGAAGTCGGACGGCTCGGGGGCCGTGTTCTATTCCGTGGTCACGCTCGGATCGCGCGACCAGGACTTCGCCCAGAAGCGCCAGCTGTTCCTGACCGAGCAGGGCTACGCCTATCAGATCGTCGAGAGCCAGGCGCTGGAAGCGCAAGCGAGGAATGCCGCGACATGAGCGAGTCCAACGGGAACGCCGGCAACGGAACCAACGGCCACGCCCGCCCGGCGCGCACGCGCGCCGCGGAGGCCGTGGGCGCGCTGCGCGAGAGCGACCTGCCCGAGCTCTACCGCTTCTGGTCCGGCCAGCGCCAGGGCCGCATCCCCGAGGACCGCGAGCTCCTCCGGCGCCAGGTGCTGGAGTGGATGACCGACGCGCGCATCGTGGCCGAGCGCGTGGGCGGTCTGGGCAAGCGCCTGCAGGCCGTGCTCGAGCACCACCTCGACGCGCCGCGCTACCAGTGCAGCTTCCCCGAGCTGGTCAACGCGCGCTCGCTCTCGTACCTCTCGAGCTACGACCTCGAGGCGTCGCTGCTGGCGCTGCAGCGCCACGCGCTGGTGGTCGAGAGCCGCAGCCAGGCGGCGCTGGAGTACGGGACGCGCGCCTTCGCCGTGCCCGCCGACCTGGGCGACGCGCTGGTGCGCTCGCGGCGCGCGCGGCGGCGCGGCGTGATCGACCTCTTCAGCCTGCGCGGCTACCTCGACCGGCTCTACGACGACCCCGCGCGCGCGGCGCGCACGCCGCCCTCGCGCCAGCGCGAGCTGTACAAGATGTACGTCAACGAGGCCGCGGCCGTGGCCCGCGTCGAGCGCCTGCCGCCCGAGCTGCGCGCGCTGGTCGAGAAGGCCGTGATGGAGTTCGGCGGCATCCTGCCCAAGGGCCTCTACGAGCGCATGGACACCGCCCAGGAGTGGGGCGGCCGCTGCTGGGGCCACGTGCTGGAGGAGTCGCTGGTGGGCACGGTCGAGCGCCTCGACCTCGCGCGCCAGGGCATCCAGCACAACGACGAGACGCTGCTGGTCTTCAACGAGGTCGCGCTGGCCTGGCTGCGGCGCGTGGCCGTGCCCGGCGACCCCGACCGCCCGCACGAGGAGGCCGCGCTGGGCGTGGACCTGGTCTCGAACATCTCGCGCTTCCTGGGCTTCATCCTCGACCACAGCGTGCGCTTCACGGTGCGCGGCGACATCTTCAAGACCACCGAGAAGCGCCTGCTCGAGGAGCTGATCCCCAACCCGGGCCGCGAGCTCTCGCGGGCCGAGGTGCTCGACTTCATCTACGCCTTCGCGCGCCACGAGCGGATCATCGAGTCGACCGGCGAGCGCACGTTCGCCCTGACCGCGCACGGCCGCGACTGGGAGAGCCAGGACCTCGAGCACAAGCTGCGCTCGCTGCTCGACTACGCCATCGAGGAGCGCCCGCAGCCGGGCGAGCATTTCCACCAGGTACGCATGCGCCGGATCCTGATGCGCCTGGTGAAGCGGATCGAGCCCGGCACCTGGTACGACCTGATGTACGGGCCGTTCCTGGCGCGCAACACCTACCTCTGCAGCCTGGACGAGCTCGAGGTCGAGGCGCACTTCGGCGCGCGCCTCTCGGCCGGCCAGTACGTGCCGCACGAGGACGTGCAGCGCATGGCCTGGAACCTGGTCAACTGGGTGCGCCATCGGCTGTACCTGCTGGGGATCGTCGACCTGGGCTACGACAAGACCGGCCGGCCGGTCGCGATGCGCCTGACGCGCAGCGGCGCGCGCCTCCTGGGCCTGGCCGACGACGCGCCGGAGGGCGCGCCGCGCGTGGGCACGCTGGTCGTGACGCCCGACTTCGAGGTGGTGCTCTTCCCGACCGGCGACGACGCCGAGCTGGTCCACGATCTCGACCGCTTCTGCACGCGTGGCGCGACGGGCGCCGTGATGCACTTCCGGATCGACGCGCACTCGGTCCATCGCGCGCTGTCCGAGGGGATGTTCCTGCGCCGGATCCTCAACACGCTCGAGCACCACTCGCGCACGCCGGTGCCGCAGAACGTGCTCTACTCGATCCGCGACTGGGCCCAGCAGGCGGGGCTGATGCAGCTCGGCAGCGACTACGTCGTGCGCGCCGAGGACGCCGAGCTGCTCCGGCGCTTCCAGGCCGACCCGGGGGTCAAGCCGCTCGTGGCCCAGGCGCTGACCGAGCGCGCCGTGCGGCTCAAGCCCGGCTCGACGGCGCGCCGGCTGCAGTCGCTGCTGCGCGACCTCGGCTACCTGGTCGAGCTCGACGAGGGCTGAGGTGCAGATCCCGCTCCCGGTGCTGGTCGCGCTCTCGCCCGGAGACCTGCGCCAGCAGGACGCGCGCGTGTTCCTCGGCCGGGTCGAGCGCGCCGTCGCCGGCGGGCTGGAGGCGCTGGTCCTGCGCGAGCGCGAGCTCTCCGACCGCGCCTACCTCGAGCTCGGCGCGCGGCTGCGGACGCTCGTGCGCACGCTGGTCGTGCACGACCGCGGGCATCTGGTACCGCTGCTCGGCGCCGACGCGCTGCTGCTGGGTTTCCGCTCGCTGCCCCCCTCGGCCGCAGCCACGGGGATCCCGCTGGGTTTCTCGGCCCACGCGCAGGACACGCCGGAGGCGCGCGAGGGGGCCGACTTCCTGCTGCTCGGGCCCGTGCTCGCCACGCCTTCGAAGGCCGGCCTCGTCGAGCCGCTGGGCTTCGAGGCTCTGGCCCACGAGTGCGCGCGCGAGAGGCGGCCGATCTGGGCCATCGGCGGATTGAAACCGGAGCACGCTGGAGCCGTGCGCGCCGCGGGCGCGCGCGGCATGGCCGTGCTCTCGGGCGTGCTCGGCGCGAGCGATCCGGAACGCGCGGCGCGCAGCTACCTGGACGCGTGGGAGCGCTAGTCCATGGCCTGGAGCGAAGACAGCCTGCACCGCTGGCTCGCGCGCACGAGCGCGCCGCACGACGCCGCGGTGCTGCGCGCGCTGCGCGGCCGGCCGGTGGTCTGCTGTGACACGTGCATCGAGGGCGTGCACTTCGAGCGCTCGACCGCGGCCCGCGCGGCGGGCGGCAAGGCCGCGCGCCGGGCGCTCTCGGACCTCGCCGCGAGCGCCGCGTGGCCGCGCGCGCTGCTACTGGCGCTCTCCGCGCCGCGCGCGGCGAGCGAGGCGCGCCTGCGCGGGCTGATCGAGGGCGTGCGCAGCGCTGCGCGGGATGCGGGCGCCGAGCTCGTCGGCGGCGACCTCGCCTGTCACGCCGGTCCGCTGCACCTCTCGGTCAGCGCGCTCGGCGAATACCGGCTTCCGGGAGCTCCGCCGGCCCGCTCGCGCGCGCGCGCCGGCGACCTCGTGCTGCTCAGCGGTCCGGTGGGCGGCAGCCGGCTGGGCCGGCACCTCGTCTTCGAGCCGCGCTTCGCGGAGGGCCGCTTCCTGGCGCGGGCCGGCGCGCACGCGCTGATGGACGTCAGCGACGGCCTGGCCTGGGACCTCTTCCGGCTCGCGCGCGCCGCCGGCGTCGCGCTGGAGCTGGAGCTCGCGCGCGTGCCCGTGCACCGCGACGCGCGGCGTGCCGGTGGCGACGCGCTCGCGCACGCGCTGCACGACGGCGAGGACCACGAGCTCATCGCCTGCATCGCGCCCGCAGACTGGCGCCGCTGTTCGGCCCGCGCGCGGCGCCTGTTCCCGGAGCTCTGCCCGGTCGGTCGCGTGCGGCGCGGAGCCGGGCTCGTGCTGCGCGATGCGCGCGGCGCGACGCGGCGCTGGAAGCCGGGCGCGGGAGGCTGGTCGCATGGCGGGCGTTGAGCGGCGCTTCGTCTCGCGCTCGCCCGAGGCCACCGAGGCGCTCGGCCGCTGGCTGGGCGAGCGCGTCGGACCCGGAACGGTGCTGGCGCTCGACGGCGAGCTCGGCACCGGAAAGACGACGTTCGTGCGCGCGCTCGCACGCGGCCTCGCCGTCGAAGGCCCGGTCACGAGCCCGACCTACGCGCTGCTCCAGACCTACCCGGGCCGGCTCGAGCTGGCGCACTTCGACGCCTGGATGGAGCGCCGCGAGCGTTCGTTCCTGTCGGAGGGCGGCTGGGAGTGGCTCGGCGCGGAGGGCGTGGCGGTCGTGGAATGGGCCGCGCGCGTCGCGGACTGGCTCCCGCCCGAGCGCCTCGCGATCGAATTCGCGCATCGCTCTGTGGAAGAGCGCACGCTGCGCCTCTCCGTGCTCGGCGAAGGGCCCCGGGCGCGCGCGCTGGCCGAACTCGTCGCGTCGATCCCGGCTGTCGCTGGTTTGGAGGAAAGCACGCTGTAGGTCGGGCGCAAGAAGCGCCTCGGCATGTGGCTTGCACCCCCTCTGGTCCTCTATCCTCTGCCCGCGATGATCCCCGCCCGTCTCGCGTTCGCCGCGCTCCTCGTCTGCCTGACCGGATCTTCGGGCCGCGCCAGCGGGTCCCAGGATCCGCCGCCGGCCCAGGCGGATTCGCTCTACGGCGCGGGCAAGGGGCTCGAGCTCACGCTCGAGGGCGCCTGCGAGATCGCGCTGCAGCAGAACCTGGGCTTCGCCTCCGAGGTGCTCAACACCGACCTCGCGCTGTACAACTACCGCGGCAGCTTCGGCACCTTCGACTGGCTCTTCCACGCCGGCGGCGCCTGGACCGACACCAAGGGCCAGGCCCAGAGCGTGTTCGGCGGCGAGGACGTCAACTCGCAGTCCGGGAGCTTCGATTTCACGCGCTTCTTCGACATCGGCGGCACGTTCAAGACCAGCCTCTCGACGGTCAACACCAAGACCAACAGCACGATCACGACGGTCAACCCCTCGACCCACGACCTCGTCTCGCTGACCTACACCCAACCGCTGTTGCGCGGCGCCTGGCGCGAATACAACACCGCGCTGCAGCGCGAGTCCGAGCTCGTCTGGCGCCAGCAGGTCGAGAACGAGCGCGCCGCGCGCCAGAAGCTGCTGCTCGACGTCAGTGTGGCCTACTGGGATCTGGTCGCCGCGCGCGACCAGCTGGACGTCAAGGTCTCGAGCGTCGACCTGGCGAAGGCGCAGGTGGAACAGGAGAAGCGCCGGCTCGATGCCGGAGTCGGGACGCGCCTCGACGTGCTCCAGGCCGAGACGCAGGTCGCGACGCGCGAGCAGGAGCGGCTCGAGGCCGACGTGCGCGTGCGCGGGGCGGCCGACGTGCTGCGCGCGCTGATCTTCCCCGGCAAGGACCCCGACAAGTGGGAGACGGCGATCCTGACCAAGACGCCGCTGCCCGACGAGGTCTCGGCCGGCGACGCTCCGACCTGGACCAGCGCGCTCGACCTGGCGCTCGACCAGCGCGCCGAGCTGCGCGAGCAGCGCATGACGATCGACCTGATGGCCCTGCGCCACGACCTGACGCGCTCGGACAAGCGCCCGCAGCTCAACCTCGAGCTGGGCGCGACCGGCGAGGGCTTCAGCGGCGATTCGGGCACGGCCTTCGACGATGCGCTCTCGTTCAATTTCCCGACGCTCTCGGCGCGGCTGAACGTCTCGATCCCGATCGGGAACACGTCGGCGCGCTGGGCGATGGAGGCGGCCTGGATCAACCTGCGCCGCGCGCGCCTGGACTACGCCCAGATCGAGTCGCGGATCGCGTCCGAGGTGCGCCTGGCCGTGCGCCAGATCCAGTACCAGGCCGAGTCGGTCAAGGCGGCGCGCAAGAGCATCGAGCTCGCGCGCGAGCAGCTCAAGGCCGAGGAGGCCCGGCGCCAGGTCGAGATCACGACCAACTTCCAGGTGCTCCAATTCCAGCAGGACCTGGTCGCGGCGCTCTCCTCGGAGAAGGCGGCGCGGGCCAACTTCGCCAAGGCGCTGACCGTGCTGAAGCACGCCGAGGGGCTGCTGGGGGAAAGGCCGTGAGGGCGAGGGCCCTGGCGCTCGCCGGCGCGCTGCTGTTCGCGACGCTGGTCTTCTGGAAGCTGGGTTGCTCGCGCAACGCACCCGCGCCCGCGGCCGCGCAGGGCGCCGGGAAGCCGACGGGCCTGGCGGCCGACCCGCGCATCAGCTGGCTGCTCGAGAGCCGGACGCGCACCGAGCCGTTCCTGTCCGACACCAGCGACCTCGTCCCGGCGCTGATCAGCAAGCTGGCCAAGGGCCAGTCGGATCCCCTGGCGATGGCCAAGATCGACCTGGCCGCGGCCGGCGAGCGCGCACTGCCCGCACTGCGGCGCTTCTTCGACGCCTGCTACGCCAACGAGGCGCTCGCGGCGCGGCTGATCAACGCGCTCGACACCGCGTCGCTGATGCAACAGGGGCTGGGGCGCCCGATCCTCGTCCGTGGGCTCGACCATCCCGTGGGCAGCGTCCGTCTCGCGGCCTTGCGCGGCCTGGGCAAGCAGGCCCGAGCGGAGGACTTCGAGCGGCTCAAGATCGTCGCCTCGGTCACGGGCTCGGAGGGCTACACGCAGCTGGCCCAGGCGCTCTGGACCTCCGATCCCGCGCGCGTCGTCAGCGAGTTGCCCGTCTGGCTCGACGGTGCGATTCCCGCGCAAGTGGTCCTGCCGCTGGGCCAGCTGCTGCACACGCACACGGATCGCGCCGCGTTGCTGGCGCTCAAGCCGCTGCTGCCCAAGGTGGTGGGCGAGTTCCGCGCGCGCCTCCTGGGCACACTGGCCCTGGCCGGCGACGCCGACAGCCTGGCGGAACTGCGGGCGATGCTGGCCGACCCGCTCGCGACCCAGCGCGAGACCGCAGCGCACGTCGCGCACGAATCGGGCCTGCAGCGCGAGCTGCTCCCGCGCCTGCGCGAGGACGGCTACGTCGCGGTGCGCCTGATCGCCGCCCAGGCGCTGGGCGAGATCCCGCTCGACGACGAGATCCGCGCCGCGCTGCTGACCGCGGCCGGGGATTCCTCCGAGGACGTGCGCGGCCTCGCGCTGCGGGCGCTGGTCGCCGCCCGCGACCCGGCCGGCGAGAACGAGGCGCTCGAGCTGCTCAAGGGTGAGCGCGCCGACCTCGAGCGCGCGCTGCTCGTGCTGCGCGACTCGCTCAAGACGCGCCCCGATCTGGCCGAGCGCGCGCTGGCGGTGCTCGACGGCCTGCGCACGGGCGCGATCGGGCCGCTGCGCGTCGAGAAGAGCTCGATCTGGCGCGCGATCGCGCAGATCCCGCTCGAGGCAGCCGCGCGGATCCTCTTCGGGGAGCTCGAGCATCAGCCCTCGCCCGACCGCCACTTCAGCGCCTTCCGCTGGTTCACGACCCAGATCGGCAACACCGGGCCGGAGGGTTGGCGGCTCGTGCGCGAGCGCTGGGCGCAGGCCAGCGATCCCGCGCAGCGCCTCGACCTGATGAACGCCAGCTGCTACGACCGCGACGAGCCGGGCCGCAAGTTTCTCGAGGAGGCGCTCGAGAGCGGGCGCATGACGCCGCCCGAGCTGCTCTACGCCGCCCAACAACTCGCCACCATGGGCCCGGCCGAGCGCGTGGCGCCGCGGCTGAAGCGCCTGGCCTTGACGGTCGAGGACCGCGCCGTGCGCCCGGCGCTCAACAACCTGCTCTGGACCTGGTACGGGCTGGAGAACTAAGGGATTCTGGTCCCGTTCCCTGTGCGCGCGGTAAGTGGAAGATCCTCCACTGC
>WNFL01126267.1_pt2 | contig 13910 bp, 13 predicted proteins | sample 5400361 | NCBI WGS metagenome assembly WNFL01 (sample SAMN13153351, study PRJNA577476) | soil metagenome | isolation source: 40 cm soil on Douglas fir-dominated hillslope | place: USA:California | collected 2013-09-17
CCCCCGCCGTCTTTGCCGCGTACGTTGGCTAGCTGCCCCTCGCCCAGCCGCACCCGATCGTTCAGATCACTGCTGGCGAACTTGGCTGCCGATCTTTTCAGCGCCACTAAAGTGTGCGCCGTCGGCTCCACCCAACTCGACGTTCCCGGTTTCCACGGCCAGCCCTTCAGGTTCAAATCGCGTTCGGGCTTAAATAGCCCGATGCGCGCCGCCGCGCGAGTCAACAGCCTCGACTCCACGCCTGCCGATCCCAGCAGCCACTTCACGCCCTTCTGAAACGGCTCGCCGAATTCGCCACGCACCGTTGCGATCGTCACGCAGAGTGCCGTCCCCCAGCTCGCGATCGCGACCTCCGCCGATGGCCGCCATCCACCGTCCCGACCTTGCCAGCGCGAGAGCAGCGACCATGCGCGATCCGCCGCCGCCTCACCATGTAGTGCCATCGCCGCGTACGCCGTCGGCTCCAGCCAGGACTGCTTGCCTGCGAAGTATCCCCAGCCGCCGTCCGGATTCTGGCTGCGCCTCAGTGCGTCCAGACGCACCCCGAGATAGGAGTTTTCCACGTACGAATAATCGGCAGTTGCCCGCGTTAGTACACTCTGGTCAAGAGTTTGGTTGCCTCATCGGACGGCCAGACCACTAAGCCCGAAAGAGTTCTCGAGACTACATCGGGTAAATGTGATGTAGGGTGGGCGATCGCCGCGTGCGACACAGCGGCTAAAGGGGCCGGTCCCGATACGTTTTTCGGATTTGTTAAAATCGTCGTCCGCAAACGGATCTGCGTTCATGTGCGGCTTACATGCCCAAGTGCGGGGTGGGATACATCCGCCCGAACACGCGTCGTATCTCAGTCGAGCGTGAGCTTTCCGTCGCGCACGATAGTCTTGTTTCCGACGGTTATCGTTGCGTCCGGAAAGAAGAACCAGCGCCGGTACGTCCCACGCACCGTGCCGCCGATCTCTTCATTGTCTCCGAGACTCATCCGCAGCACGCCTGCTCCGTAGCCGAAATACGGCAGGGTTTTGTTTCCGGGTATCGCCGCCAGCTTCGGATTCGTCCCAATGCCGATTTCGCGGAATTGATTCGCAGCCGGCTTCTTCAGCTCGGCTTCCACCGCCGCCAGGTTCTCGTCCGCCTCCACTTTCGCGATGCGTCCGCTAGTAAACTCCAGCCGGATTCCGCGCGCGATAACCCCGCCGATACGCGCCTCCGGAATCACCATGCGCCCATTGACCGTGCTCTCTTCCGGCGCGACCCGCACCACCCCCGCTGGGAGTTCTACTTCACGATCGACGCGCACCTTCGCGTCCCGCATCCGCAGCGCCGAGGCGTCGCCATCCTGCTTGTTCATCGGACGATTGCCAATGCGGAACGTTAAATCCGTGCCGGCCGGCGTACGAACGCGCACCGTGCCCGATCGCAGGACTACTTCGAGGTTGTCCTGCGTTTTGCGAAGCGCCGCGTAATCGATCTCCAGCGCGTCCTGATACAGCCGGTCGTACTCCGCCGGATGCGCCGTCACCAGCCCGTCCAGCCATCCGGCCAGCATAATTTGTTCGGGGATCGTCACGATGCGAACCCGCTCGCGCACCGGCATCCATAGATACACGTCGGCGTTCTTGAGCGCTTCCGCGAGCGGAGCGTTTTCGAACTTGCCCGGCTCGAGATAGGGAAGTTTCGCCGCGACCACCGCTCCGGCCGCCACGATCCGTTTCTCGAGCGGCGCGGTCATCTCCGCGAAGTAACCGGAATCGTAGCGAATGATCACGCGCTCGCCTTTCGACAGCGCGAGCGATTTCGTGATCCGGTCCGCCATGAGCTCGTAATTCAATTGCGCCGATAGAGGTACGACGATCAGCAGTAATAGTGGGGCCAGCCTTTCCAGGCTGCCGTCGCGCTTCCGCGCGGCGTCGCGCCGGCCGGAAAGTCGGCGGCAGGCAAGCCCGTTTTCGGGTCGAGAATTGCCTGCCCCACTCATCGCACCCTCCGAAACTCGACGTCTTGAAACGTCAGCCCACTTACGCCCGCCGCCGCGTTGATGTGAAACACCACCGGCGAATTATCCAGCCGCCCGTCGCGCGCCTGAAACGTATCGTAATGAAAATGCTCCAACGGGGAATGGTAGCTGGACCATCCCAATGCCAACGTCCCCCCTTCCACCAGAATCCGCCCGTCCCCATAGCCCGCGTCGCGATAAACACCCGCATATTTCCCGAGCTCCAGCGACGGCTTCGTGTTCGCTACCCGTTTCGACTGCCGCTCCTGGACCGCCGCGCGCGACGCCTGCTGCTCTGCGCCGAAATGCGCGATCAGTGTCGCATTCCAGTCGCGCGACGGATACCCATGCAGCGCGTCCAGAATCGACCATCGCAGCGCCTCCGGCATGTTGTCGCTCCCCAGATTAGTCAGCACCACCACGCCCAGCTTCTCGCGCGGCACCAGCGTGATGTTGGCCCGGAACCCGTCGATCGCCCCGCCGTGCGATACCAGGTGCAGCCCGCGATAATCGTGAATCATCCACCCCAGCCCGTAACTCGATTGAATGGTCTCGGGGTTCCAGTTCCGCCCCCAGTCCTCCGGCCGCATGGCCATCTGCGGGGTCTGCATCTCTTGCAGGTTGCGCTCGCTGATCAGCCGTTTGCCTTCGAAGGTCCCGCCGCTTAGTTGCAAACGGACCCAATTCGCCAGGTCTTCCGCGCTCGAATTGATCGCTCCCGCCGGCGCGATGTTGTCCAGATTGCGCCACGGCATCACGCTCAAATCCCCGCCCCGGCCTTTCGTATGCGGACTCGCGTGATCCGGCGCGTGCTCTGCCACGCTGGTCGTCAAGCTGGTGCTGGTCATCTTCAGCGGATCCAGAATCCGCCGCTGAACGAAGTCCTGCCAGCTTCCTCCGGAGGCCCTCCCCACCGCGAACCCCGCCGCTGAGAACATGATGTTCTGGTATTGCCATGCCGCGCGAAAAGGCTTCGACAACTGCACGTATCCGATGCGCCGCAGAATCTCTTCCTGGCTCCACGGCGACCCGTACCAAAGATTGTCGTTGCGGCTCAGCCCGGTCCGATGCGATGCCAGATCGCGCAGCGTCACCTGCTCGCTCGCCAGCGGATCCGACAGCCGGAAAAACTCGATGTGTTTGCGCACCGGATCGTCCCACGTCATCTTGCCGTCGTCGATCAGCATCGCCATCGCCGCCGTGGTGAATGCCTTGGTGGTCGATCCGATCGCGAACACCGTGCGTGGCGTCACCCGATCGTTCGTGCCACGCTCCTTGACGCCGTAGCCTTTGAGCAGCAGCACACGATCCTCTCTTACGATCGCGACCGCGACGCCGGGCGCATTCCAGGCCCGCATCGCGGCCTCCGCCGCTGCGTCGATTCTCTTTGCGTCAAACGCCGCCGGACTGTGCGATTGCGCGCCGGCAAAATTGAGGTACAGGAATGCAGCGAGGACGAAGCGCATGCAATTGATAAGATACCAACACGTGCCGCATGAGGTCCTGAATCAGCCGCCGCCGCTCACCGGCTACAACCTCTTCTCCACCGACCGCGCTTTGCGCGAAGGTGTCGCCCGCGAAGGCGCCGGCTGGGCCTGCGAAGAGTTGCACGAATACGGCCAAAAATCCGGAACCGCCGAAGCGCTCGATTGGGGCGTCGCCGCGAATCAGAATCCGCCCGTGCTCCACACTCATGACCGTTACGGCCATCGGCGCGACGAAGTCGAGTTTCATCCCGCCTGGCACAACGTCATGTCCCTCGCGGTCGAACACCGCATTCATTCCCTTCCGTGGTCCGATTCGCGACCCGGAGCGCACGTCGCCCGCGTCGCCCTCGCCATGCTCGCCTCCGAAATGGAAGCCGGGCACGTCTGCCCCGTCTCCATGACGTACTCGGCCGTGCCAGTCCTGCGCCGCGATCCCGAGCTCGCCGCGGAATGGGAACCGCGCCTCCTCTCCAAGCTCTACGACCCGCGCCTGCTCCCCGCATCTGAGAAAACCGGCGCGCTGATGGGCATGGCCATGACCGAAAAACAGGGTGGCTCCGATGTGCGCGCCAACACTACTCGCGCCGAACACCTGACGGGTCTTGAGTACGCGCTGCAGGGCCACAAGTGGTTCTGCTCCGCGCCCATGTGCGACGCGTTTCTCGTGCTGGCGCAGGCGCCCGGCGGCCTGTCGTGTTTCTTTCTCCCGCGGTGGACTCCCGACGGCAAAAAGAACGCGTTCCACATCCAGCGGCTCAAATCGAAACTCGGCAACCGTTCCAACGCCTCCAGCGAAGTCGAATTCGATGGCGCGTGGGCCCGCAGAATTGGCGACGAAGGCCGCGGCGTTGCGACCATCATCGAAATGGTCCACCACACGCGGCTGGATTGCGTGATGGGCTCGGCCGCGCTCATGCGCCGCGCGCTGGTTGAGGCGGTGCATCATGCGCGCCATCGCCACGCCTTCGGAAAAGCGCTGATCGATCAGCCCGCCATGCAGTGCGTCCTCGCCGACCTCGCGCTCGAATCCGAGGCCGCGACGCTGCTGCTCCTGCGCCTCGCCCGCGCGTTCGATGAAGGCGACCGTCCTCTCGCCCGCCTGGGAGTCGCGGTCGGCAAGTTCTGGGTCGCCAAGCGCACCCCGGTCCACGTCGCCGAAGCACTCGAATGTCTGGGTGGTAACGGATATGTCGAAGAATCAGCCATGCCGCGCCTCTACCGCGAAGCGCCGCTCAACTCGATTTGGGAAGGTTCCGGCAACGTGATCGCGCTCGATGTTCTGCGCGCCCTCGCCAAGGACCCCGGCGCGCTCGACCGCATGCTGGCCGAAATTCGCGAGGCTCGTAATTCCAGCGTCCTCAAGGCCGCGGCCGAAATCGAAGTCGACGTCCGTCACAACCCCGGCGAGCGCGACGCCCGATCCATCGCCGAGCGCCTGGCTCTCGCCCTCCAAGCCTCCCTTATGATTCGCTTCAGCCCGCCCGCGATGTCCGACGCCTTTTGCGCCACACGACTGGACGGTAAGTGGGGCCGGACGTTTGGAACCCTACCCGCCTCGGCCAACGTCCAAGGGATTATCCAGCGACTGGATGTAATCGAGACGACCTAACAAAAGACGTGGTCAAATGAGATCAGGCCGATGACTTTCTGGACGGCATCGCGTCGCTTACTCTGCGGCATCGCCGTCGCCACGGTTGCCCTGGCTTTTCAGAAACCCTTCCGCGTGTACGTCCCCATGGAGGGCTATGACGACATCCCCTTGCCCCCCGATTACAAAGAACCCGGCGAATGGGTGTTTGCCCGCCTGATGTATCCGCCCCATCCCAACGGACTTTTCTCCGGAACCCGCGGGCGCGGCCGCTGGCGCGGTGGCGGCGGCAATTGGCGCGAGGGTTTCTCCAGTTGGACCCAGGATTATCCGCGCGCCGACCGCCATTTCGCGGAGGCCATGCGGCGACTCACCCGCGTGCATGCCCGCTCCGTCGAACAGCCCGTCAACCTCGAAGACGGCGACGATGTCTTCAACTGGCCATGGATGTGCGCCGGCGAAATGGGCGACTGGCAGCTCACCCCCGATATGGCCGCCAAGCTTCGCGATTACCTGCTCCGCGGCGGCTTCCTGATGCTCGACGATTTCTGGGGACCCGAAGAATGGGACCGCTTCTTCGAGAGCATGACGCTGGTCTTTCCCGACCGCCAGATTGTCGAGATCGACGACGACGATCCCATCTTCCACGTGGTCTACGACCTCAAGGACCGCTACCAGATTCTCGGCCGCTGGGGTCTCGGCGGCGGTGGCGGCATGGGCTATCGCGTGGTGGGCACGGTCGCACGCTGGAAGGGAATTTATGACGATCATCATCGCCTGATGGTCGCCATGTGCTTCAACTCAGACGTGGGCGATTCCTGGGAATGGGCCGATGAGCCGAGCTACCCCGAGAAATTCTCCGCGCTCGGAATCCGCATCGGCGTCAACTACGTGATGTACGCGCTGACCCACTAGGCTCGCCGCCCCCGCTTGCGGGTTACGAAAAGGACTGGCGGCCGCACCCGACCGCGTTCCTTACGAGTGACATGTCGCCCCGTGCCGCGTCTATTTCAGACATAAGCATGCCAACACCAACTCCCAAATTTCCGATTCTCTGGTTGCTGATGAGCGTCTGCTTGACTCCGGGCAGCGCCTGGGCTCAGGACTCTAAAGCTTCGAAACCCAGCGCGGATACGCCAGTCGGCATCTGGCGTGGCGAGTCCCTGTGTGCCACCGCGGCACCGTCCTGCCATGACGAGAAGGTGGTGTTCTACATCGATCCCATCGCCGACCAACCCGACTCCATGTTCATCCGGGCCGACAAGATCGTGGAGGGAAAAGCGATCACCATGGGAGCCGGTCCCTGGAAGTACGACCGGATCAAGCACACGCTGGTGATGGAATCCGATCAACGCGTCTGGCTGCTAACCATCAACGGCCAGCGGATCGAGGGGACGCTCACGCTGCCGGACAAGGTTGTATTTCGACGCGTGACGGTTACCAAGGGAAACTGAACCGGCGCGATCTTACGGCCGGATCAGTTGCTCCTTCCCCTCCTGGTTGGTCAGTTTCAAAGATGTGGTCGTGCCTCTGGCTTGGATCGAAACGTAAGCAGGATCGGTATCACCTCCCAATCCCATATTCGACCCGTCTTCCAGCGCTGCAATCTTCACCGTCGGCCGGCCTTTCGAATTGATCAGCCGAAGCAGCACCGTCTCGGGATAACCGGTCGTGCCGTCCGGCATCTTAACCTTGGGATCCGCCGGGAATAGCGTGATGCTCGCCCGGACCCGCCCTTGCTCGTCGACAATTTGGAGCGCGCGCCCGCGCAGCACCGGCGCTACACCTTGCGCTTCGGCTGTCCGTGGACGCGCCAGCGTGTAGATCAGCGCCAGAGTGTTGACGACCGTGACCGCAATCAGGAATTTCTGGAACTTCATTCCGGCAGTATACTGTTTACGGCGCCTCAGGACGCCACCGTGTCCGCGGGAAGGACTGCGTCCGCCTGAGTCGATTGGCAGTTTTCGCTAGTTTCGATGAACTCTTTTCTGCCCGAGCAAGCGGACACCGGGCGCACGAAAGGAGCTCATTGTGAAACCCGACCTACCCGTTCGCAAACTGCGAGCGCACCCGGATATCGATCAACTCAAGCGCCAGGCCAAGGAATTGCTCCAGGCATTTCTCGCCGGTGATCCGACCGCTACCACGGAAGTCAACGCGTACTTCCGTGACGCCGACCCCGCAAGGTTCGCGCTGCACGACGCCCAACTCGTGCTCGCCCGCAGCCACGGTTTCGAGAGCTGGCCCAAGCTCAAAGCGCATGTCGACGGCGTGACCGTCCAGCGCCTCGCCGGGTTCGTGCGTGCCGGCGACGTGCAGCAAGTGCGTGGGATGCTTCGCGCGCGCCCGGAGCTGGCCAATATGCAGATGTCCTATGGCGATGAGCACCGTCCGCTCCACTATGCCGTAATGAACCGCTCGCCCGAAATCACGCGCCTCCTGATGCAACATGGCGCAGATGCGAGACGGGGCATTCACCCACATCGGGACGCCACCACCGCCTTCACCATCGCGACCGAGCGCGGCTACCACGACATCGTCGCGATTATTGAGGAGGAAGAACAGAGCCGCCGCGAGGCCATGACTCCTTCCGAAACCCCGGTGACCAGCCAGCAGGACGACCTCAGTGAAGCCATCGCTCACGGTGACGACGCACGCGCCCTTGCGATGCTCGAAGCCGATGCAACTCTGATCCATGGCGCCGACCGCGAAGGCTGGACGCCGCTGCATCTCGCCTCCGCCGTCCGCAATGCTGACCTGGTGCGCTGGCTGCTCGATCGCGGAGCCGACGTGAAGCGTCGCGGCAAGGATGAACGCACCCCGCTCGATTTCGCCGCGGGAAGCCGCCGCTCGATCGATCCCGAGCAGTTCGCCGCAGTCGCCGCGATGCTCCGTCACGCCGGCGCGGAATTGACCGCCCGCTCGGCCGTCGCACTCGGGGAAGCAGACTGGTTGCGGGCGCGCCACGCCGAAGGGACCTTCGTGAATCCCATCACCTGGGAAGCCGGCGGACTCCTCACCGTGGCCGTCCGCCACAACCGCCCGGATATGCTTGCGCTGCTGCTCCATTTCGGCTTTGATCCCGACGAACGCGCCAGCTCCGGCGAAGGCGCTGGGATCGTCTACTCGCAGGGTTATCCGTTGTGGCACTGCGCGTCGCTGGGCCATCGCGAAATGGCGGAGATGCTGCTTCGCCACGGAGCGAGCTTGAACAAGCATGTCGACTCCAGCGGCTCGCCGGTCTACGCCGCCTACAGCCGCCGCCAGTGGGAAATGGTCGAGTTGTTCAAGCAATACGGTGGCGTGGTCGGTGCGGACACGGTGGCGATCTATCGCCAGACCGATCTGGCGCGCCAGATGCTCGCCGACGACGCGCGCGGAACGCTAGCGGAGGGGATCGTATCGTCCAACCGGACCCTGGCCGAGGATCTTCTGGACTTCGCATGCAGCGGCGGCGCGCCCGAAATCGTGCGCATGGCGCTCCAACGCATCGACTGGCCTCGCGACGACCAACGTTGGTCCTTCTACCTCATGCGGTCCCTCGATTTCTGGAACCACCTCACCTGGCTCTCCTTCGCGCATCCCGAGCTCGACCGCACCACCTACATTGAATGCTTTCGCCAGGTGCTGGAACGCAGCGACGCGAACGTGGTCGGCGCTTTCGGCCGAACTGCGCTGCATGAGGTTGCAGCCATCGGCGACCACGTGACCGCGGAGGAAGCGCCGCCCTTCGTGATCGCGCTGCTGGACGCGGGCGCAAGGATGGACGTACGTGACGAAATCCTGAGAAGCACGCCGCTTGGCTGGGCCTGCCGCTGGGGCCGCGCCGATGTGGTGAAGGTGCTGCTCGAGCGCGGCGCGGATCCGGTGGAAGCGGACGCCGAGCCGTGGGCTCGCCCGCGTGCTTGGGCGGAAAAGATGGGGCACGCGGCCGTGCTCGCCGAACTCGCTAATTTTCCGTAGGCGACTCGACGTGATCGATGACCATCACGGGTGTGGGCTGCTTGCGGCTCTCCAGTTTCAGCCCGATTTGCTCGAGTGCAGCGAAGATGGTGGGTCCCGAGTCGGCGATTTTCTCCACGGATCCATCTCCATCCTTCCCGGCCACGCCTTTCATCCTTACAAAAATGTCGCCCAGGCCAACCACCAGTTGGAAGTCGTACTTGCCGGTCAGTCCGGTTTGATCCACCACAGGCATGTCAATCCCGATGCCTCCCCAGCCGGGCAACTGCTGCGCCAGTTCGGTCATGGTCATGTTCTTGCACTCGCGCCGCCTGGTTACGCCGTCCCTGGCACCCGCGTCCCCTCCCGCCTCCATGCTGCGCCAACTACAGTCCTGCCGTCCTCCAGAGGCCTCTTGGAGTTTCAACGCGCGCTTTCCGGTCGACAACACATACACCGACATCACTTTGTCCTCGTTGTGAAACGCGAACTTAAACCGGTCCGCCAGCAGCGACTGCAACATCAGCCGCAGCATCGGCAAATCCGCGTTGGTGGGGGCTTTGGCGACGATGTCGAAGCGCGAATTCTCCGCCCACTTCGGCACTCCCACGATCGCGTTTTCCTGCACCCCGTACGCCATGACGATCAGCATCTTCACGGTGATCCCCGGGATTTCCGCCCTGCCGCCGGGCAGCAGCCGCGGCTTGCCAGGTTGAACGGCCGCAGGGTTGGCGGGTTTGATGTCGGCGACCTCGAACGCGGGCCGCGCGGGCGACGTTTGGCCGCGTGCCCCGGAGGCAAGCACCAGCGCCAGAATCGGAACGGCTGGAAAGATTCGCATGAGTCTCTTTAGAGTATTGCGGGAAGAGATTTGTTCCCATCCAAAAAAGAAACGGCCGGACTCGATGGAGCCCGGCCGTTCCAACCCTCGGGAGAGGATCTTAGTTGTTTCCGCCGTCGGGACGACGCTTCAGGGTGGGACGCTCGTCCTCGCTGCCCTTGCTGTCCTTGGAATCCTTGTCGCCCGTGCCGCCCGCGCCCGGAGCCTTGCGAAGCTGCGGCCGGTTCAGATCCTGCTTGTCGATCTTGCGGCGATTATGCAGCATGGCCAGCCGATTCTTCACATCGTTGAACTCGGAGGTGGTCACGATGTACTCCGGCTTCTCTTTGAGCATGGACTGGATATTCTTCTGCGCCGCCTGGATGCGATCCTCGTTCAGCGGATGCGTCGAGAAGACTTTCGCCATCGTCCCCGGCTTCTTCTTCTCCATGGACTGAATCTTTTCGAAGAAGTCGACGAACGCTTCCGGGTCGTAGCCGGTTTTGTAGAGATACTGCAAGCCCAGCATGTCCGCTTCCGATTCAAACGCGCGCGAGAACGTCAGGAACCCGATCGGCACCAGCACGCTGGCCGCCTGGCGAATGCCGTAGCCGGTCCAGCCGCCCATGAAAATCAGAGGAATGGTCGCCAGATTCGCAACCTGACCGCGCGTCGCCTGACGCGTGCCGTGCCGCGCCGCCACGTGCGCGATCTCATGCGCCATCACACCGGCCAGTTCCGCCTCGGTGTCCGCTTTGAGGATCAGCCCGGAGTTCACGAAAAAGAATCCGCCCGGCAGCGCGAACGCATTCACGTCTTCGCTGTCGATCACCTTGATCGTGAACGGCACCTTCGCGTCCGAATTGCGTACCAGGTTCTGGCCTACGCGGCTGACGTATTCGGCGATGATCGGATCGTCGATGATCTTCGCCTGCCGTTCCACGTCCTGCGCCAGCGCCTTGCCGAGCCCGATTTCTTTCTCGAGGAGTAGAAGTTGATGCCCTTACCGACGTCCCGATTCCCAATCTCCTCGGGATCCTTTTTCTTGTCGCTGGCCAGCAGAGTGAAAGAGAGCAGCAAGGTGGCTGCAAGACCAAGAATACGGCGCATCGGCAGACTCCTTTTCAGGTACAAGTATACCCTAATAGTTCAAACGTGCCCCGGAGACAAAGGGTTACGGCTAAGTTAGTCTCCTGACAGCTTCTTACGTAACACCGGCCGGTTCGGATCAACCGGCTCCGACTGCCGCCGGTGCAGCAGCGCCTCCAGCTCCGCTTTCACCTCCTCGAACTCCGACGTGTTCACAATGTATTGCGGCTGATCCTTCAACAAACTCTGGATATATTTCTGGACCTGCACGATCCGGTCGCCGGTCGGCGGGTGGGTAGAAAACAGCTTCGAAACCTTGCCTGGGTTGCGCTTCTCGAGCGAATGGATTTTCTCGAAGATGTCCACCATGCCCTCGGGATCGTAACCGCTTTTATAGAGATACTGGATTCCCAGCAAATCGGCTTCGTTTTCGAATCCGCGTGAAAACGCCAGGAACGTGGTCGGCACGATGACGCCCATGCCCTGGCGCGCTCCGTACCCCGCCCAACCGCCCATGAAAATCAGCGGGATGGTGGCGAGTTGCGCGATCTCCGCCCGGCTGGCCTGCTTGGTTCCGTGCCGTGCCGCGCTATGCGCGATCTCATGCGCCATCGCTCCCGCCATCTCGGCCTCGGTCGACGCCGCGAGAATCAGCCCGGTGTTCACGAAAATATGGCCGCCCGGCAAGGTGAGCGCGTTGATTTCCTCGCCCTCGATCAGCTTAAAGATGAACGGAAACTTCGCGTCCGAATTGCGCACCAGGTTCTGACCCACACGGCTCACGAACTCGGAAATGCGCGGGTGGTCGATGATGTGCGCGGATTGCTCCACCTGCTGGGCCATCTGCTTGCCCAACGCGATCTCTTTCTCGATCGAATAGAGATTGATCCCCTTGCTCACATCGCGATTGCCGATCTGGTCGGGATCTTTTTTGGGGTCCTTGTTGCCCTGCGCGCACAGCGGAACCATGCACGTAAGCAGAGCGGTGACGAGCGCAAAACGTCGTCTGGCAAGCATGCGCATTTGACGTATCCTCGGGAGAATGGGTTTCGACCAGTTAGCGTCCTACCGCGATCAGTTCCCCGTCTCGCGCAACCTTATATATCTGAATCACGCCGCGGTCGCGCCGCTGGTTCGACCCGCCGCGGAAGCGATGCAGCACCTCGCCGAAGACGTGCTTCAAAACGGCGCCGCCAATTACCAGCAGTGGCTGGATGCTTACGCGGGTTTGCGCGGCGCGGCCGGGCGCCTGATCAACGCCCTGCCCGACGAGATCGCGTTGATGAAGAACACCTCGGAGGGCATCGCGACCGTCGCGCTCGGGATCGACTGGCGACCCGGCGACCGCATCGTCGCCTTCAAAGAGGAGTTTCCCGCGAATCAGTATCCCTGGCGGCGTCTCGAAAAACAGGGTGTGACGATCGAGTGGCTCTCGGTGACCGATCCGCTGGAGCGTATCGATGCAGCAGCGCGCGGCGCCAGGCTGCTGGCCATCAGCTACGTGCAGTTTCTCACCGGTCATCGTGCCGATCTCGAAGCCATCGGCCGCATCTGCCGATCGCACGGCGCGATTTACTTCGTCGACGCGATTCAGGGACTCGGAGCATTTCCCCTCGACGTCCAGGCCGCGCACATCGACGCGCTCGCCGCCGACGGTCATAAATGGATGGTCGGGCCGGAGGGCTGCGCGATTCTCTACGTGTCGAAGCGCGTGCAGGATCAGATCGAGCCGGTCGAATTCGGCTGGACCAACGTCGCCGGGTTCAACGATTACGGGAGCCGTGAAATGTCGCTGCGCCCGGACGCCGGACGTTACGAGTGCGGGACCTTGAACACCATCGGGATTTTCGGCCTGCGCGCGGCGATTGAGTTTTTGCTCGACGTCGGGATCGAGCGCATCGCGCCGGTGGTCCAAGGGCTCGGCGATCAGATCGACGCTGGCGTTCGCAGCAAAGGATATGAAGTATTGGGCCAGCGCACACTCGCGACCGGCGCGGGAATCGTCAGTTTCCGAAAGGCGGGCACGGACCCGAACGCGGTGGTCGAGCACCTGCGCCAGAATCACATCATCGCCGCGTCGCGAGCCGGATGGGTGCGTGCCTCGCCGCACTTCTATGTGACGGCGGAAGAGATCGAGCGATTTCTCGCCGAGCTGCCGTAGTTACTTCTTCTCGGTGAATGGTGGGACCAGGCTTTTTAGCCTGCAGCCTGCTTTCAGCAGGCTCGGGTACGCCGCCCGGAAGGGCGGCGGCAGCCTGAAAGGCTGGCCCCACTGAGCAACCTTACGGGTCATTTCTTCTCGGTGATCTGGCGGATCGCCTGGTCGAGCACTTTTTCCATCTCGTCCACTCGCGACAGCAGATCCTGCAACCTGCCCTGCTCCGAGCGCAACTGCGCTGTCACTTCCGCCTCCCGAGCGCGGACCTGCTGTTCCATCGTCCCCATAGATGCAAGCTCCTGCTTGCTCCCGCGGACGTCGTGCTCCAGGGCTTGTTGCTCTTTCGGATCGACCGCGCGCGGCAAACGCTCCTCAGCCTCTTTTAGGTGCGCCTCGAGTTGGGTGCGCTGGGCCGTGAACTGGTCCGCACGCGCGCGTATCGAGCTCGCCTCCTGCTCAAGCTGCCGGGTCCGGGCCTCTTGGATCTGAATCCGCTGCAGCGCGATCTGCGTCCGCGCCCCCAGCAGCGTCGAGCGCTCGATCGCCAATCGAAGCTGTTGCACTTCCACGAGCAGGGTTTGAATCGGGTCGGGCGTTTGCGCGAAAGCGGTCGCCGAGAAAAGGGTAATGAGGGTGAGCCATCGCATGCGGCTATCGTAGCGCCGCGGGGCCAGCCTTTTGGGGGCTGCAGAGAAACTTGATCGAGTACCACCACGAACCGTCAGCGGCGCGCGAGCTAGGTGGGGCAGGCGGTTCCGCCTGCCAGGAGTCTTTCAGCAAGCTCGTTATGCCCTAGTAGTGCCGCTTTGACGATTCGTCGCGCCCCCCGA
>WNFL01194312.1_pt1 | contig 13910 bp, 18 predicted proteins | sample 5400361 | NCBI WGS metagenome assembly WNFL01 (sample SAMN13153351, study PRJNA577476) | soil metagenome | isolation source: 40 cm soil on Douglas fir-dominated hillslope | place: USA:California | collected 2013-09-17
TTTTGCGGTTTCCATTTCCTTTCATAGCCTTCGAAGGCTGGAAGCGGTCGATGCGAAAGCTCTACTGGCTGTTTGACAATTACCGCATCACCGGCGCCTTGTTCCGCGTTCTGCCTGCCGCGGAGATGCCGCGCCAGGCCGTGCTCGTTGACAGCGCGGGGCGCGCGCCTTAGGCCCTCTACCCCCGAAAGGAGAACCGCTTGTCCGACGCCGCGCATCCTCGTTTCCTACGCCCCATGAAGGCGCCGGCGGAGAATCGCGGCCAGGTGCTCGAGCTCGGGCCAGAGCATCCGCTTGTCCTGGATTCCGGCAAACGCCTTTCGCCCTTCACCATCGCCTATATGACTTACGGCACGCTGAATGCGGCGCGCTCGAACGCGGTGCTCATCTGTCACGCGCTGTCGGGGGACCAGTTCGTCGCCAGCACCCACCCGGTTACCGGCAAGCCCGGATGGTGGAACTACGCTGTCGGGCCGGGCAAGCCGATCGACACGAACCGGTTCTTTGTGATTTGCGCCAATGTCGTCGGCGGCTGCATGGGCACCACGGGGCCGGGCGAGATCGATCCGGCGACCGGTGAGCCCTATGGGCTTGGTTTCCCGATCGTCACGGTCGGCGACATGGTGCGGGCTCAAGCCATGCTGCTGGATGCGCTGGGGATCGAGCAGCTGCTCTGCGTGCTCGGCGGTTCGATGGGCGGCATGCAGGTGCTGCAATGGGCGGCGGCCTATCCCGAGCGCGTCTATTCCGCCATGCCGATGGCAACGGCTGCACGCCACTCGGCGCAGAACATCGCCTTCCACGAAGTCGGCCGCCAGGCGATCATGGCCGATCCCGATTGGAAGGCCGGCGACTACACACTGGCCGGCGTCAAGCCGTCCAAAGGATTGGCGGTCGCCCGCATGGCCGCGCACATCACCTATCTTTCGGAAGCGGCGCTGCAGCGCAAGTTCGGCCGCGAGCTGCATGACCGCAACGCGCTGTCCTTCGGCTTCGATGCGGATTTCCAGATCGAATCCTATCTGCGCCATCAGGGCATGACCTTCGTCGACCGGTTCGATGCGAATTCCTACCTCTACATCACGCGAGCGATGGATTATTTCGACCTTGCCGGCGATTACGGCGGCGTCCTGGCGGAAGCGTTCCGCGGCACGAAGACGCGTTTTTGTCTGGTCTCTTTCACCAGCGATTGGCTGTTTCCGACCAGCGAGAACAAACGCATCGCGCATGCTCTGAATGCGGCCGGCGCCAATGTCAGCTTTGTCGAAATCGTCAGCGACCGCGGCCATGACGCGTTTCTCCTGGAAGAGCCGGAGCTGTTCGACACCATGCGCGGATTTTTGGGCGCGGCCGCGGCGGTCAAGGGCATTGCATGAATCGCGCGGAAAGGATCATCGCGCCGTCCGCGCTTCGCCCCGACCTTGCTGCCATCGCCGAGATGATTCCGGTCGATGCGCGCGTGCTCGATATCGGCTGCGGCGACGGTTCGCTGTTGGAATATCTGGTGCGCGCGAAGAATGTGGACGGCAGGGGCCTCGAACTCTCACAGCAAAACGTCAATCACTGCGTCGCGCGCGGGCTTTCGGTCGTGCAGGGCGACGCCGATACCGACCTCTCGGAATATCCCTCCGGCATATTCGACATCGTGATCCTTTCTCAGACCATTCAGGCGACGCGCCGGCCCCGCCACGTGCTTCACGAGCTGCTGCGCATCGGCAAGCGCACCATCGTCTCGTTTCCCAATTTCGGCCATTGGCGCATTCGTCTCTCGCTGCTCGTCTCGGGCCGGATGCCGGTGACCAAGACCCTGGGCCATGTGTGGCACGACACGCCCAATATCCACCTCTGCACGATCAATGATTTCCTCGTGTTGGCGCATGAAACCGGCGCGCAGATCGAGCAGGCGCTCGCGCTCATCGACAATCAGCGCACGCGCAAGATGGATCCGGACGCCTGGGGACCCAACCTCATGGCCGAGGGCGCGATCTTCCTGCTGGCCAAGGCCTAGGAGCGTTTTGGATTGGGTGGAATCGAATAATTTTATCCATGTCATTCCCGCGGAGGCGGGCAACTTCACAGCGTTCTTCCAGCGACAACTGATCGTACTTCGTTCCGATCGCAACACCCTAAGCTGGTGTTGCACTTCGTTTGAGAACTCACGGAATCCAGTTTCTTGATAGGGCCCCTGGATGCCCGCGTTCGCGAGCATGACAATCGTGTGTCTTGTTAGAGGGTCGTGGATGCCCGCGGGAATTTATCCTCGGGCCGCGCGATGCGCGGACCTGGGGGCGGGCATGGCAATCGTGTGTTTCGCCCCATTCCGAAAACAACTCTAGTCGCCAGCTTCGTTCGCCTGGGATGTGCCGCTCTTTGAAGTCTCCGCGCGGGATTGGGCGCCATTGGCCATCGCCGGCCGCAGCAAGCCACGGCGCAGCTTGCCGGCGGGCGCCGGAACATAGAGCGCCTTGGTTGCTTCCACGATGTGGACTCCAGCAAGACGCGGCCAGACCCGGTAGCCCAATCGCTCCCATGCCCGGCCGCTGCGCAACGTCCGGCGGCGTCCCATGGGTGGCATGAAAAGGGCGGGCTGCCAGCGTTCGGGACGGAACAGGGATTGTTCCAGAAGGCGTTCCAATTGTCCGCGGCTATAGGGCTGTCCGTGACCGAAGGGCGAGGTTTCCAGCTGTGCCCACAGGCTCGCACGATTGGGAGCCACGACCATGAGGCGGCCGGCCGGGGTCAAAACGCGCCACAGCTCACGCAGGAACGGACGCTGCGCTTCCGCAGCCTCCAGGCCGTGGATCACCAGCACGCAGTCGAACAACGAGTCCGGAAAAGGCAAAGCCAGCTCGTCGACCAGGGTGGTGAGGCTTCGATCCCCCGAACCCCAGGGAAGCGCGCCAAGGCCTTCGGGCGTTGCGGCGATGGTTCGTTCCGCCTCGCCGACCAACGGGCGCAGATAGGGCGCCGCGTAGCCGAAGCCCAAGACGCGCTGTCCGGCGAGATTGGGCCAAGCCTCGCGAATCTGACGGAAGATGAGACGCCGCGCCACCTGGCCGATACGCTCTTCGTAGAATTGTTCCAACGCGTGAACGTCAAGGGCCATGACAAATGCCTAGACCGGCTCGGCTTAGGGTTCAATCCATAGCATGCGGTTGCCCTGCCCCGCCGACTGGCTCAGCATAGGCGCCTCATCGAGCATCGGGAAAGTGTCCGCCATGGCCAGTCTTCAAATCGAGCCCGTTTCCTGCCTGAGGGACAATTACGCCTGGCTCGCCTATGACACGAGCGAGGGCGTGTGCGCCGTCGTCGATCCGTCGGAAGCCGAACCGGTCAGCAACGCTCTGGCGGCGCGCGGATTGACGCTGACCCATATCCTCAACACCCATCATCATCCCGATCATGTCGGCGGCAATCTGGAACTGAAGGCCGCATTCGGCGCCAAGATCGTCGGTCCCGGAAAGGATGAGGCTCGCATCCCCGGTATCGACATCGGCGTGGTCGAGGGTTCGACCTACCGGGTCGGCAGCCATGAGGCGCGCGTGCTGGAAATTCCCGCCCATACACGCGGCCATATCGCGTTCTGGTTCGAAGGCGATGCGGCGGTGTTCACCGGCGATACTTTGTTCGCCATGGGGTGCGGGCGTTTGTTCGAGGGCGATCCGCCCACGATGTGGAAGAGCCTGTCCAAGCTGGTGTCGCTTCCCGACGGCACGCGAGTCTATTGCGGGCATGAATACACCGAAGCCAACGGACGTTTCGCGCTGACCGTCGAACCGAGCAACCCCGATTTGAACGCGCGCATGACGGAGGTGCGGGCGATTCGCTCGGCGGGGCAGCCGACGCTGCCCTCGACCATCGGGCTCGAGAAGAAGACCAATCCGTTCTTGCGGACCCGCTCGGCCGAGATTCGCCGAAACTTGGGTCTGGAAGCCGCCGATGATGTCGAAGTGTTCGCCGAGACTCGCCGGCGCAAGGACAAGTTCTGAGGGTCTTCAGTCCGAGTCGCGGTCTTTCTTGCTACTGCCGCTGACGGTATGAGCCGCGCCACTGATGACATCGCCGGTGACTTCCGCCGTGGTGGAGATGACTGAGCCGGCCACGCTCGCCACCGTGCCGGCAACCGTGCAGCCCGAGAGGACGAGCGCGGCGGCCACGGCAAAGACCAAGGGAATCATACGCATGGGCACTCCTCGAATCCCGCAAATGTCTGCCCAAACGCATGATTCCACAATAGGATCGGGTCAGATGTGATCGGGCGGCGCGGGCGGCGCGCACTCACTCGCAGGTGAAATCATCCCCGAGGGTCATGAATTCGTTCTTGCTCGAGCCGATTTCCCAAGAATGGTTTTCGACATCGGCGGTGACGACGCCGGTGACATCGATCCGGCCGCCGACATGGCAGCGTTCCGCATCGCGCTTCAGGACCTGCATCCACATGCGTGTGCAGGGGGCGGGTCCGGTCAAATCGATATCCGCGGTCTTGAAGGGCTCGGGCGCCGGGTTGATCGCCATGATGGTGCCGCGGATGGTCTCGATGGTCAGATAGTCGTCGGCGCAGGATTGCGCGCGCGAGGGTGAAGTCGGGCTCGAGCCCGTCAGGATGACGGCGATTCCAATCGCGGCGATGACAACGCGCATACCGATCTCTCTCAGGGCCGTCCATTTTCGCCAAAAAGCATGGGGATGCGCAATGGCGCGAGACGGCCGGGTAACGACACTGTAACGTCGCCCGGGAACACGGGGTCTGGGGGGGCCATGGTCATCGGGCATTACGCGGTCGCGATGGCTGCCAAACGCGTTGCTCCCAGGACCTCTTTGGGAACCCTGATCGCGGCGGCGATCTTTCTCGACCTGCTGTGGCCGGTGCTGGTGCTGCTCGGAATCGAGGTCGTAACGGTCACACCGGGGGTGACGCCCGTCACGCCGCTCACTTTCGTTTCCTATCCCTATTCGCACAGCCTGTTGATGAGCGTGGTCTGGGGCCTGCTATTCGCAGGCGGCTATTATGTCGCCCGGCGCTATGTGGCCGGTGTGATCGCGCTCGGGGTGCTCGTCGTCAGCCATTGGGTGTTGGACGCCGTTGTGCATGTGCCCGACCTGCCGCTGACGCCCTGGGGCAGCACCCGGATCGGCCTCGGATTGTGGAATTCGCCATCGCTCACGCTCGGCGTGGAGCTTGGGCTCTTTGCCTTTGGCGCTTTGCTTTATGCCGGCACGTCGAGCCCCCGGGATTCCAAGGGCACTTGGGGCTTGGCCTTGATGATCGCCCTCATGCTGCTCATCTATGTCGCAGCGATTTTCGGACCGCCACCGCCAAGCGCCAGCGTTGTCGCCTGGTCCGACATGGGTCAATGGCTGGTCGTGGCGCTTGCCGGCTGGGTGGACCGTCATCGCCGGGCCAGTTGACGAGAGCGTATGATCTTCACCGTCGGACATTCCAATCATGGCTTCGAGCGTTTCTTGCAGCTGCTCGCGGGCGCGGAAATCACCGCGATTGCGGATGTGCGGTCGAAGCCTCATTCGCGCTGGGCATCGCAATTCAACAAACAGACGCTTGGCGCGGCGCTCGGAGAGAACGATGTCGCCTATGTGTTTCTGGGCAAGGAGCTGGGTGGCCGACCGGAAGATCCGGCGCTTTTGAAGAACGGCAAGCCCGATTACGACGCGATGGCGCGCGCGAAGTCGTTCCGCGATGGAATCGATCGGATCATCGAAGGCGCCAAGACACATCGTATCGCGCTGATGTGCGCCGAACGCGATCCGATTGATTGCCACCGATTTCTGCTGATCGCACGGCATCTCGCTTCGCGCGACATTCCCGTCGCGCATATTCTTGCGAGCGGCGAGGTGGAAGATCAGGAGAAAACCGAAGCGCGCTTCGGCGCACGCAATCCTATCGGCGATCTGTTTGGCGCGTGATGGTTATCGCAAGGCCGTTTTATTCAGCGCGCGGACGCGCGCCGGCTGGGTGGCAGGGTCGTGAAGCATGTCCTCGGGCCGCGCTTCGCGCGGACCCGGGGGCCCTGCCATGGTGATTGAGCTTAATCGAAATCCTTAGACAATTCGGCGCGTGTTTCAGCCGGCACCACGGCCATATGGCCGTAATTGGGATGGGTCAGGCCGAGGATGACGGTTTCGTTCGGATCCTTGAACAATGCGATCTGATCGGGCGTGAAACGAAACCGCACCCAATGGACCGATGAGGTTTTCCCCTCGGGCGTGGTGCGATCCTCGTAATCCGTGGGCGTGGCGGAGATGCGGCTCGCGCCCACAGCCATATAGACGCTGTCTTCGATGCCGGCGAGCTTCAGCAAGGTCGCGGCGCGCCGCGCCGGCTCGTCGATCTCGATCATTAGCGTCGCGATCAGTTCCGAGCCCTGCGGGATCAGAGGATTGTAAACCTCGAGCTCGCCCGCGATCTGTTCCTTGCCGCCCTTCTCGGTGTGCAGCATCTCATGGACCTGGGCGAGCATGGTGTCGAAATTCTCGAAATAGAAGGTCGCATAGGGTCCCACTTCGATCCGCCGGATGCGCTTGACGGGAATAAGGGCGCGCCGACGCTCGCTGCGCTCGCGCGCGTAGATTTCGGGAGCGACAATATCGCGTTCGTCGATGCGATGGTCTTTCGCGGGCATGGCCAACCTCATATCAGCCCATAGGCGTGGGCAAAGACTTCGATGGGATGCTCGGCGGCAGGCGCAGGCAATATCTTGTCATCCTGCGCGGCCAGCTCTCGCGCGCCCTGCACGATATGTTTGCCGGCGAGCGGACAGTCGGAAACCACATGCCCTCGCGCCTGATTGACGAGCTGGCGCATCACCGGCTTGCCGACCTTCATCGCCACGGAGTGGGTTTCCTTCAAAACGCCAAAGGTGCCGCCATGACCCGCGCAGCGCTCGATCACATCAATCGGCGTATCTGGAATGAGGCGCAGCAATTCCGCAGCCTTCGATCCCATGTTCTGCGCGCGTGCGTGACAGGCCATGTGAACGCTGATCCCCTCCGGGAGCGATTTCAGCCCGTCTGGCAGTCCGTGGCGCTTGGATATGTCGATGACATATTCGTCGATGTCGTAGGTGGCTTCGGAAAGTTTTTTGACGTCTTCATTGTCGGGAAGGATCAGCGGCCATCGATGTCGTAGCCTTGCTCGACCAGAGCGATCAATTCCTTCGACACTTTCATGGCTTGCTTGGCGACACGATCGATCTCCCCTTGTTCGAGGAACGGCATGCCGCAGCACCCCGGATAGGCGACGCGCGTCTCGACGCCGACATGATTGAGCACAGCTCGCGCGGCGAGGCCGGTGACGGGCTTGTTGTAATTGACGAAGCAGGTGGCGAAGAGCGCCGCCTTGCGCTGCCCGAAGGCCGGCGCGTTCGCATTGGGCGAAATCGGCGCGCGGCGATCCGATGCGACGAATGTGCGGCTGACGAATTTGGGGAGTTCAGCATGCGCATCGATGCCAAGCGTTTTCTCCATCAGCGGCCGCGTCAGACCGTTGTCCTTGTTCGACGCCCAATTCGCTATCCTCGCGACGGGGCGCATCAGCGTCCCGTTGCGGTCCATTTCCGCCAATTGCCGCGCGGTGAAACTGGTCTTGTTCTCGCGCGCCTCCACCATGCGGTGGCGCAGGAGGAGATGGGGAAAGTCCACTTGCCACGCATGCGGCGGCACGTAAGGACATTTGGTCATGAAACACATATCGCAAAGCGTGCAGGCTTCGGTGACCTTGGAAAAATCCTCGCTCTTCACGCCTTCGACATCTTCGGTCGGATTGTTGTCGATCAGATCAAAAAGACGCGGAAAGGAGTCGCAGAGATTGAAGCAGCGCCGGCAGCCATGGCAGATCTCGAAGACGCGGCGCATCTCGGCGTCGAGCTTGGCGGGATCGTAAAACTCTTCGCTCTGCCATGGGATTGGATGGCGGGTCGGAGCTTCCAGGCTGCCTTCACGGGACATATGAAATCCGGGTTCATGAATCGAGAAAAGGGGAGCGGATCGGGGACCGAGCCGTGCCGATCCCCGTTCGCAAGTTTTTCGCTTTTCGCGACTTACTTATCGAGCGTATCGAGTGCTTTCTGGAAACGGCCGGCGTGGCTCTTCTCGGCTTTGGCCAAGGTTTCGAACCAATCGGCGATTTCGTCGAAGCCCTCCTGACGCGCGGTCCGCGCCATGCCCGGATACATGTCGGTGTATTCATGGGTCTCGCCAGCGATGGCCGAGGCCAGGTTCTTGTTGGTCGGCCCGATCGGCTTGCCCGTCGCGGGATCCCCAACCACTTCGAGGAATTCCAGATGGCCGTGGGCATGGCCAGTCTCGCCCTCCGCCGTGGAGCGGAAAACGACGGCGACATCATTGTAGCCTTCGACGTCGGCCTTCTGCGCGAAATAGAGATAGCGCCGGTTCGCCTGGGACTCGCCCGCGAAAGCCTCTTTCAGATTGTTCTCAGTCTTGCTGCCTTGGAGGGATGCCATGAGTTTCTCCTTTCCCTGAAGATCATCGCGAGGTGACGTGACTTTCCCGCTTTCGACACCAAAGTGCCAATCGGCGCGGCGAGAGTCAATAGTTTAGAATCATTCCAAACAAGAATCTTGCTAGCGCCGCTTTAAGCGCACGATCACATCGACGCGATCTACGCGCGCACCCTGCGGTGGAGAAGGCAGGCCTGCGACTTCGATCGCGTCTCCGTCGATGTCGAGGAGTGTCCCATCATCTTCGCAATAGAAATGGTGGTGATCGCCGATATTGGTGTCGAAATAGGTGCGGGTTCCATCCACCGTCACCTCGCGCAACAGGCCTGCGGCGGTGAATTGGTGCATGCTGTTATAGACCGTCGCGAGCGAGATGGGCACGCCGGCCGCCACGGCTTCTTCATGCAGGGCTTCCGCGCTCACATGGCGGTCGCCCTTGCCAAACAGAAGCTGAGCCAGAGCGAGACGCTGCCGCGTCGGTCTTAAGCCCGCGTTACGAAGCTTTTCGGTATGGTTTTTTGCCCGAGGGCCCAAGTCCTTCTCCCAATTGCTCTTTAGGCTTCGTCCACCAAACCCGCATATCCCTGCCAATTTCCGCAAAATTTGGCGCCAAGACCTTGCGTACAGGCCGATCCAGCCCCATCCTACATGAAATGGGCAGCAAGCAGCCAGCCTATTTAGAATATTTCTAAATAGGGGTGGCGCGATGGGTTTCAAGGACGGGTGTAGCGAAGAGCGCGCCCGGGCGAAATTGGATAAACAAGTGCGAGCCGCCTCGTTCGATTTCCAGGCCCTTCTCGCCTGCGCCCGGGGCGAACTGTTCGGACCGGGAAATGCCAAGCTGCCGCTACCCCCGCTGCTGATGTTCGACAAGATCAGCCATATCTGCGATTTCGGTGGTCTGTTCGGCAAAGGCGAGATCCGCGCGGAATTCGAGATCAAGCCGGACCTTTGGTTCTTCAAGAGCCATTTCAAGGACGATCCCGTGATGCCGGGCTGTTTGGGGCTCGACGCGATGTGGCAGCTCCTGGGATTTTTTCTCGGCTGGCTTGGCGGCATCGGCAAGGGCCGCGCGCTGGGTGTGGGCGAAGTGAAGTTCACGGGGATGGTGCTTCCCTCGGCGAAAGTGGTGAGCTACGCCATAGATCTGAAACGGGTGGTCATGCGGCGGCTTGTGATCGGCATCGCCGATGGCGTGATGAAGGTCGATGGTCAAACCATTTACGAAGCCAAGGACTTGCGCGTCGGACTGTTTGTGGATGGCGGCAATCCGGCGACCGCCTAAAACCGTTCAAAGCGAAAAGAGGAAGGACAAGCGGCCATGAGGCGCGTTGCCGTCACGGGGCTTGGGATCATCTGTCCGATCGGGAACAGCGCGCAGGAAGTCGTCGCGTCTCTGCGTGAAGCCCGCTCGGGAATCACGAGAGCGGAAACTTACAAACGGATGGGCTTTCGCAGCCAGGTCGAGGGCAGCGTCAAGATCGACCTCGACAGCGCGGTGGACCGCCGGGCGCGCCGCTTCATGGGCGACGGCGCGGCTTATAATTTCCTCGCCATGCAGCAGTCGATCACCGATTCAGGGCTCGAAGAAAAGGACATCATCAACGAGCGCACGGGGCTCATCATGGGATCGGGCGGGCCTTCGACGAGGGCGATCGTGGCCGCAGCGGACACCGCACGCAGCGAACCGGTGAAAGGACCCAAACGGGTCGGGCCGTTCGTAGTTCCGAAAGCGATGTCGTCGACCTGTTCGGCGGTGTTGTCCACTTGGTTCAAGATCAAAGGACTTTCCTATTCCATCAGCTCGGCCTGCGCGACCAGCGCCCATTGCATCGGCAATGCCGCGGAACTCATTCAATGGGGCAAGCAGGACATCATGTTTGCCGGCGGCGGCGAGGAACTGGATTGGTCGCTCTCCGTCCTCTTCGATGCGATGGGAGCGATGTCCAGCCATTTCAACGACACGCCCGACCGCGCCAGCCGTGCCTATGACAAGAATCGCGACGGATTCGTCATCGCGGGCGGCGGCGGCTCAGTCGTGCTCGAAGAGTTGGAGCACGCCAAAGCGCGGGGCGCGAAGATCTATGCCGAGCTCGTCGGTTATGGCGCGACCTCCGATGGGCATGACATGGTGGCGCCTTCTGGCGAGGGCGCGGTCAGATGCATGCGCCAGGCGCTCGCGGGCTTGAAGGCCCCGGTGGATTACATCAATGCCCACGGCACATCGACGCCGGTGGGCGACGTCACCGAAATCGCCGCCATGCGCGAAATGTTCGGCAAGAACATTCCGCCGGTGAATTCCACCAAGTCGCTGACCGGCCATTCCCTGGGCGCGGCCGGCGTGCATGAGGCGATTTATTCCATCTTGCAGATGCGAAACGGGTTCATAGCGGAATCGGCGAATATCGAAGAGATTGATCCCGAGCTTTCCGATGCGCCGATCGTGCGCAAGCGCATTGACAATGCGGCACTTGCGACGGTCATGTCGAACAGCTTCGGATTCGGCGGCACCAATGCCTCGCTGGTGTTCCAGCGTATCGATGCTTGAGCCAACCATTCCGGTAGGGTGTAGGGTGACGAATGGTTGAGAGCTCGGTTTCGAAGCCAGGCGGGCTGATGGCGGGCAAACGCGGCCTCATCATGGGCGTCGCGAACGATCATTCCATCGCCTGGGGGATCGCGCGCGCCCTCGCCGCGAACGGCGCCGAGCTTGCCTTCACCTATCAGGGCGAAGCGCAGGGCAAACGTCTGCGCCCGTTGGCGGAAAGCGTCGGTTCACGGCTGGTTCTGCCCTGCGACGTCGGCAGCGATGCCGAGCTGGGGGAGGCGTTTGACGTCTTGCAGCGCCAGTGGGGCCGGCTGGATTTCCTGGTACACGCCATCGCGTTTTCCGACCGCAATGAGCTCAAGGGCCGCTACGTTGAGACGACCCGGCAGAATTTTCTCAGCACACTGAACATATCCTGCTACTCCTTCACCGACGTGGCCCGGCGCGCGGCGGCGATGATGAAGGAGGGCGGCGCGCTGGTGACGCTCACCTTTGAGGGCGCCTCGCGGGTGATGCCCAATTACAATGTGATGGGGGTCGCCAAGGCGGCGCTGGAGGCGAGCGTGCGTTACCTCGCCGCCGATTTGGGCAAGGACAACATCCGCGTCAACGCGATCTCGGCCGGCCCGATGCGCACGCTTGCGGGATCCGCCGTGGGCGACGCGCGCATGGTGTTCAAATGGAACAAGGCGCACAGCCCGCTCAAGAAGAACATCGAGCTGGACCACATCGGCGGGGCCGCGCTCTATCTTCTGTCCGACCTGTCGGGCGGCGTGACGGGCGAGGTGCATTTCGTCGATGGTGGCTACAACGTCGTGGGCATGCCGCCGACAGCCGATCTCAAGGGCTGGATTGCCCCCGACAATGGCAACAACGGCAACGGCAACGGCGATACGGATTAGGCCGTAGTTCAAATCCGCTTCTGCGTTTTTCCTATGGCAGACGCAACGGCTCTAATGTTTCTCATTAAATCGCCGCACGGTGGCGACGAAAAACTCTTCCGCTTGCTGGCGACCATAGGCCAGCACAGATCGGGCGGGTTTCTCGAAAGTGTCGCTGGCCACCTCGAACTCCGAGTCGATGAATGTGGCAATTGGCGCTGGAAGCGGCACCGATCCAAGTTCCCGAGATAGTGCTTTCCTTGAAATAAGTTCCAGTACGATTTCTGCTACATCAGAGGGAGGATCGCATTCTTTGAGCAGTAACGGAAAATGCATGGGAGCCACGGCTTCATCAGGGTGATGGCGAAGCCAACGCAAAGCGGCGGCTGGACGCAGGGCATAGAAGACTTTCTTCTGCGGCACCTCCTGGCCATCACCAAAGTACGTTCGCCTCTGGCGTTGACCTAAATGCAGATAGTGTTGACCGATGAGGCTGCGGTTGGCTACGCGACGCGATAGGGCAAGAAATTCATCTCGGAACTGTTGGTCCGCGCCATAGATGATCGGTGAGGTGAGCCATTCGATGACGACAGCGTTGCCTTTCAGCAGAAGCTTAAGAGCTTTCCCCAAATCCCACCCATTGACATCAAGGACGCTTTCCAAGGGCGTCTCGATGACGTCGCGAGGTGGCCACGGTGACAGATAATCATCGACAGGGCGCACGAAGATGAACCGGCAGTCGTAGTCGCTGTCAGGTGAGGGAAAACCCCATGCTCGACTGCCACTCTCGATAGCAAGAGGAATCGTCACACCGTGGTCGCGCCGGATGTCGGTAAGCCGCGCATCGATTTTCGCGACAGCGACAGAATTCATATATCTTGTCGGTGCGGCTACAACGTCTTCGAGAACGGCGTCACGCATTGGTTCTTCCACCCGGCGCATTTCACCCGCACCGGCCTACGCGCGTTCGGGAGAAGAGTCAGAGCGGTGCGTCAGGGCTTCAGCAGTCGCGGTTCCCAATTCACGAAGCCGGCCCGATTGGGCATCTGCACCTTGGGCAGTGACCCCGCATCGAGCACCGCGTCTTTCGGCACGATGTTGTCGACCGAAAGGATATAGGCCGTGACCGCATAGACCTCATCGTTCTGCAGCGATTGCGGGTTAGTAATCGGCATCGCGCGGCGGATGTAATCGAACACCGTCGTCGCATAGGGCCAATAGGACGCAACCGTCTTCACAGGATTGGCGGTGTTGAGCGAACCGATCCCGCCCACCAACCGGTCGCCGCTCGGCGTGCCTTCCCCATTGGCGCCATGGCAGGCGGCGCATTTCTGCGCGAAGACGGCGGTGCCTTGCGCGACAGAGCCCGAACCCGAAGGCAAGCCCTTGCCATCGGGGGGAATGCTGATGTCGATGCGGGCGATCTCGTCCGCACTCGCGGGCCGGCCCAATTTCGGCGGAGCCGGGGTCGCGGCGAATGCCGAGGCTGCGACGAAAGCTACCACCGTCGCAATGGGCGCTATGCGGCTAGACATAGATGTTGCTCACCTTGCCGTCGCCGGCGACTGCCCAGCTTTGGATGGCGCTGAAATGGAAGTTCTGGCGCGGCGCATATTGCGCGACCCAATCGGCATGCGTCTTCTGGACGACGCCCTTCTCATCCGTGGTGCGACTCATCAGCGTCGCCGGTCCGCCGCTCCACATCCAGGGGAGACGGAAACGCGTCAGCGCTTTGGGCAGCACCGGACCGGTAAGGGCGGCTTCCGTCCAGCTCTTGCCGCCATCGGCGGAAATGTCGACGCGGCGCACGCGGCCCAATCCTGACCAGGCAAGACCGGAGATTTCGTAATAGCCGGCGCCCTGCATATTGACGCCGAAGGATGGTTTCAGGATCACCGATTTGGGTTCCATCTGCAGCATGAATTCCCGCGCCTTGCCGTCGGGCATCAGCTCGGTGTAGCGCGAGGTCTCATCGCGCGTGTACATCGGCGTATCCATCACCTTGAG
>WNFL01112169.1_pt3 | contig 13909 bp, 17 predicted proteins | sample 5400361 | NCBI WGS metagenome assembly WNFL01 (sample SAMN13153351, study PRJNA577476) | soil metagenome | isolation source: 40 cm soil on Douglas fir-dominated hillslope | place: USA:California | collected 2013-09-17
CGCCATCGTCCGCTCGCATCGGGAAAATTGTCGATCCCGGACGCGGCGGTCCTCCTGGCCGGGTGCCTCTTGGCGGGAGCGGGAGTCGTGATGATCCTGCCGCCCTATTTCCAGGCGTCGATCGCGGCCTACTTCCTCCTCACGCTCGCCTATTCCTTTCGACTGAAGGGTGCCGCGATCCTTGACGTGATCTCGCTCGCGGCGCTGTACGCGCTGCGCATCATCGCGGGCGGGTTCGCGATCGCCGCCCCCGTTTCGTTCTGGCTCCTCGCGTTCGCGATGTTCCTCTTCTTCAGCCTCGCTCTCGTCAAGCGCTACGCCGAGCTCATCGCGCTCGACGACGAAGGAATTCGCGATGCGCCCGGGCGCGGCTACGCCGGCCACGACATCCAGCTGATCCTTGCCCTCGGATCGGCGAGCGCCATGGTGAGCGCGCTGGTGCTGGCCCTCTACATCAGCGGCGAGGGCGCGAAGGATCTGTACGCGCGCCCGGAGTTCCTGTGGGTGCTCTGCCCGATGCTTCTCTACTGGATATCGCGCATCTGGCTACTCGCCGCCCGCGGCCAGATGCACGAGGATCCCGTTCTCTTCGCGGTGCGCGACAAGGCGAGCTACGTCGTGGCCGCGGCAGGTGCGCTGGTCGTGTTCCTCGCAACATGAGCGAGGTCCTGGAGTTCGGCTCGTGGGGCCGGGTTTTCTCGCCCTCGCAGCGCATTCAAGGAATGCGCGATCGCTCCCTGCCGTTTGCGCTTCCCGACGGCGAGGGTTCGCTCCTCCCCTACGGCATGGGCCGCAGCTACGGCGATTCGTGTTTGAACGACGGCAACACCTTGGTGCGCGCGCGCGATCTCGACCGCCTGATCGCGTTCGACCCCGGCAGCGGCGTCCTGTGTTGCGAGGCCGGTGTCCTGTTGTCGGAGATCGTGGACTTCGCGCTTCCGCGCGGCTTCTTCCTTCCGGTGACGCCGGGGACCAAGTTCGTGACTCTCGGCGGCGCCATAGCCAACGACGTCCACGGCAAGAACCACCATCGCGACGGCAGCATCGGCCACCATGTCCCGTGCTTCGAATTGCTTCGCTCCGACAGCTCGCGGCGAACCTGCAGCGCCACCGAAACCTCCGATCTTTACCGCGCGACCATCGGCGGGCTCGGGCTCACCGGGCTCATCACCTGGGCGGAAATCCGCCTGGTACCCGTCAAGGGACCCTGGATCCGCCAGCATGCCTGGAGCGCGAGCATTCGTTCGTCGTGGCGTGGCTCGATTGCGCGCCGCGAAAGTCCGGGGACACGCGAGGCGTGATCTTCGCGGGCGACCACGATGAGCGCGAAGGCCCGATCGGGGAATCGTCGCCTCACCGCCTTCCCGTGGAGCCTCCTTTCTCGCTCGTCAACGCCCTCACGCTGCGGGCCTTCAACGAGATGTACTACCGCATGCCCCGGGGAGGCGATGCGAAGCTCGTCGCGTACGACGCTTTCTTCTATCCTCTGGATGGCGTGCAAGACTGGAACCGCGCCTATGGCCCGCGCGGATTCTTCCAGTATCAATGCGTCGTCCCCGAGGGAGCGCCGGGCCGCGGGGCCTTGTCCGAGGTGCTCGCGCGAATTGCCGCGAGCGGGCAAGGTTCGTTCCTCAGCGTGTTGAAGCGATTCGGGTCGATGGCGTCGGCGGGCATGATGTCCTTCCCGCGCCCGGGCTACACGCTCGCGCTGGATTTCCCCAACCGCGGCCCGCGCACGCTGGCGCTTCTCGAAGAGCTCGACGCCGTGGTGATCGCCGCCGGCGGTCGCGTCTACCCCGCCAAGGATTCGCGCATGTCGGCATCGTCGTTCCGCACCTTCTATCCGCAATGGCAGGCCTTCTCCGCCTTCATCGACCCGAGGTTCTCGTCCTCCTTCTGGCGGCGCGTCACCGGCGGCCCGGCGATGGAGCCGCATTCGTGAACATCCTCGTGGTCGGCGCGACTTCGGCGATCGCGGAGGCGACGGCGCGAATCTGGGCCGCGCGCGGAGACAACCTTTACCTCGCCGCACGGCGCGACACGCTCCTCGCCGCCAACGCGGCGGATCTTCGCCTGCGCGGCGCAAAGACGGTTGCCGTCGAGCACTTCGACATCCTCGAGCGCGGGAGCCACGAGGCGATGCTTTCCCGCGCGGAGTCCGCCATCGGCCCGCTCGACTGCGTGCTGGTCGCGCACGGCACCCTCCCCGACCAAGCCGCGTGCCTCGCCGACCCCGAGCTCGCGGTGCGCGAAATCGAGGTCAACGCCGTGTCTACTGCGGCTTTCGTCTTGCGCGTAGCGTCGCGCTTCGAGGCGCGCAGCGCCGGCGTCATCGCGGTCATCACGTCCGTGGCGGGCGTGCGCGGGCGCGCCAGCAACTTCGTCTACGGCTCGGCCAAGGCGCTGGTGTCGACATTGCTGGCGGGCCTTCGCCACCGGCTGCACGCCAAGGGCGTGGCGGTCGTCGACATCCGACCCGGCTTCGTCGACACTCCGATGACGGCGAGCTTTCCCAAGGGAGCGCTGTGGGCCTCGCCGGATCGCGTGGCGAAGGACATCGTCGCCGCCGTCGATCGGCGCGCCTCGGTGGTCTATACGCCGTGGTTCTGGCGCGGGATCATGCTCGTGATCCGCCACATTCCCGAGTCGATCTTCGTGCGCACCAAGCTATGAGGCGCGTGATCGTGACCGGCGCGGCGGGCCTGGTCGGGCAGAACCTGGTGCTCATGTTGAAGGAGCTCGGTTATCGCGACATCGTCGCGATCGACAAGCACGCGGCGAACCTCGAGGTCCTGCGCGGGCTGGTGCCCGAGGCGCGCGTCGTCGTGGCTGACCTGGCCGAGCCGGGAGCGTGGGAAACGCTCTTCGATCCGGATTCGGTCGTGGTCGTCCTGCACGCGCAGATCACCGGCAAGCACGCCGAGCCGTTCGTGCGCAACAACATCGAGGCGACGCGCAGGATGCTGGAAGCGATCGGGCGTCGGGGCGCGAAGTTCCTGGTCCATGTGAGCTCGTCCGTGGTGAACTCGGTGGCCGACGACGACTACACCCGCACCAAGCGCTCGCAGGAGGAGCTCGTGCGGCGCTCGGGGTTTCCCTGGTGCGTCCTGAGGCCGACGCTCATGTTCGGATGGTTCGATCCGAAGCATCTCGGCTGGCTCTCGCGTTTCATGGAAAAGACGCCGGTCTTCCCCATCCCCGGCGACGGGCGCTACATGCGCCAGCCGCTCTACATCCGCGACTTCTGCCGCGCGCTCGCCTGGGCGGTCGAGCAGCGCCCGGATGGGCAGGTCTACGACGTGGTCGGCGCGCAGCGCATCGACTATGTGGACATCATCCGCCTCATCAAGAAAGTGAAGGGCCTCAGGATTGCTATCGTGCACATCCCCGTCTGGCTCTTCGGCGCGCTGCTGAAGACCTACAGCCTCTTTAGTTCCCGCCCGCCCTTCACCGCGGACCAGCTCGAGGCCCTGGCGGCGGGCGACGATTTCAGCGGCGTCGACACCGAGGCCGTGTTCGGCTTTCGGCAGACGGCCTTCGAGGATGCCGTGCGCGAGAGCTACTGCGATCCGCGCTACAGCCATGTGCTGGTGCGCCGATGAGCGATAGCGCGAAGCGCAGTCGCAGCGCCGCCGTATTGGGTGCGGGGCCGATGGGCCTCGCGACCGCGTACGAGCTCCTGAAGGACGGCTGGGCCGTGGACATCTACGAGCGCGACGACCGGATCGGCGGCATGTCGGCCTCCACCAGCCTGGGCGGCCTCAAGATCGAGCGCTACTACCATTTCATCTGCGCGCCCGACAAGACGCTCTTCGAGTACCTGCGCGAGCTCGGCATCGCCGATCGCCTGCGGTGGGTGGAAACGCGCATGGGCTTCTACTTCAATGGAAAGCTGCACGACTGGGGCAATCCCATCGCGCTCCTCAAATTCCCCGGGCTCGATCTGGTCACCAAGATCCGCTATGGGGCACACGTATTCCTCACCAAGGGAATATCGAACTGGACGCCTCTGGACAAGGTCGCGTGCACGGCATGGCTGAAGAAATGGGTCGGAGAGCGCGGCTACGACGTGCTGTGGAGGAGCCTCTTCGAGCTCAAGTTCTTCGAGTACAAGGACAGCCTCTCGGCCGCCTGGCTGGGAACGCGCATCAAGCGCGTGGCGCTTTCGCGCAGCAGCATCTTCAAGGAGCGCCTCGGCTACCTGGAGGGCGGCTCGGACGTGATCCTCGATGCGATCGACGCGAAGATCCGCGGGCTGGGGGGGCGAATCTTCCTCAAGTCCGCCGCGGAGCGCGTCGAGATCGAGGCGGGAACGCTGCGCGGCATCCGCGTGGGCGGGGAGCTGCGCCCCTACGATACCGTCGTGTCGACGATTCCCCTGCCCTACCTCGTGAAGCTGGCTCCCGCGCTACCGCAGGACGAGCGCGCCAAGGTAGCGGCGATCGTGAACATCGGCGTGGTGTGCGCGGTGTTCAAGCTGAAGAATTCCATCACGCGCAATTTCTGGACGAACATCAACGACCCCGCGATCGCGATACCCGGGCTCATCGAGTACTCCAATCTGAATCCGCTGCCGTGCACGGTGGTCTATGCGCCCTTCTACATGCCGGTAACCCATGCGAAATACCGCGAGCCCCCCGAAGTGTTCATCGAGGAGGTGAAGGGTTACCTGAAGCGCCTCAACCCGGACTTCGACGAGGGCTGGGTCCTCGCGGCCAACGCGTTTCGCTACGAGTTCGCGCAGACCGTATGCACGCCGAACTTCTTCGAGGCGCTGCCGCCGATGCGAAGCAAGGTGAGCGGGCTCATCCTCGCCGACACCTCGCACTACTATCCCGAGGACCGCTCGATCTCGGAGAGCATGCGGCTGGGCCGGGAGCTCGCGACACTCGCCCGCACCGCCCGCGGCGGGCAGTGACTCGGCAGTTCCTGCGCTTCCTGGTCGCCGGCGGCGTCGCCGCGGCGGCGAACGTCGTCTCGCGCATGGTGTTCAGCACGTTCCTGGGGCTCGCGGCCGCCGTGGTGCTCGCTTACCTCGTGGGCATGCTGGTCGCGTTCGTGCTCATGCGCTCACAGGTGTTTCCGCCGTCCGAGGCGCCGATCTCCCGACAGCTCGCCGTGTTCGCCAGCGTGAACGTGGTCGCGCTCCTGCAGACGCTCGTCGTGACGCTCGTCCTCGCCCGCTGGCTCCTACCGGCAATAGGCGTTCGACAAGGCGTCGAGGAGATCGCGCACATCGTCGGCGTGTGCGTGCCGGCCGTGACCAGCTATTTCGCTCACAAGCACTTCTCTTTCCGCTGAAGCGCCGCTTCGAGAGCCGCGGCCACGTGCACCTGCTGGCCTTCGGTCAACCCGATCCACATGGGGAGCCGGATCACGCGCTCGCTCACCGAATCGGTGACGGATAGCTCGCCGTGCGTCCGCGCGTAGCGCAAGCCTCCCGGCGACGAGTGCAGCGGCACATAGTGGTGCACTGCGTTTACCCCCTGGTGCTTGAGCTCTTCGAGCACCGATTGTCGCTCCACGCCTGGAGCGACCAGCACGTAGTACATGTGCGCGCAATGGCTGCAATCGGCGGGAATGAGCGGACGCCGCAAGAGCCCCGCCTCCTCGAGGGGGGACAGCAGATCGTGGTATCGCTGCCAAAGTCGCAGGCGCCGGTCGGTGATACTTTCGGCTTCCTGCAGCTGCGCCCAGAGGAATGCGGCGATCACCTCGCCCGGCAGGAAAGACGAACCGATCTCCTGCCAGGTGTACTTGTCCACGCTGCCGCGAAAGAAGCGGCTGCGGTCGGTGCCCTTCTCGCGGATCACTTCCGCCCGCTCGACCAGCGTCGGATCGTTGACCAGCAGGCTGCCGCCCTCCCCCGAGATGACGTTCTTGGTCTCGTGGAAACTGTAGCAGCCGAGATCCCCGATGCCGCCCAGGACCCGGCCCTTGTACCGCGCCATGACGCCCTGGGCGGCGTCTTCCACGACGTGCAGGCCGCGGCGGCGTGCGATCGCCATGATCGCATCCATGTCGCAGGCCACGCCGGCGTAATGCACCGGCACGATCGCCCGGGTGCGATCAGTGATCGCCGCCTCGATCAGGGACTCGTCGATGTTGAGCGTATCCTCGCGAATGTCGACGAACACCGGCACAGCGCCGCGCAGGACGAATGCATTGGCGGTGGAAACGAAGGTATAGGACGGCATGATCACTTCATCGCCCGCCCGGATGTCCAGCAAGATCGCGGTCATCTCCAGCGCGGCGGTGCACGAGTGGGTGAGCAGGGCCTTGGCGCAGCCGGACCGCGCCTCGATCCATTCGTGGCAGCGAGTCGTGAAAGGCCCGTCGCCCGCCAGGCGGCCGATCGAGTGGCACTCGGCAATGTAGCCGAGCTCCTTGCCCGTCATGTACGGCCAGTTGAAGGGAATCCGCTCTTCCATCCTATCGCTCCCGGTCCGAGTCAACTACTGAATATTCTGCAAACACCATCGTCGGGCGTTGGCTCTATAATCACCGATTCTGTACAAGGGGAAAGGGAGAAGAACATGAGGCACCTTCGTTATGTCCTGAAATCGGTGGCCGTTGGGCTGGCCGCGCTCATTCTTGCACCTGCGGCAAGCGCCCAGGCCACCCGGACGTGGGTGTCCGGCGTCGGCGACGACGTGAATCCGTGCAGCCGCACCGCGCCGTGCAAGACCTTCGCGGGCGCGATCTCGAAGACGGCGGCGGGCGGCCTCATCAACGTCCTCGATCCGGGCGGGTTCGGCGCGGTGACGATCACCAAGTCGATCACCATCGAGGGATACCAGGCGCAGGCCGGCGTGCTGGCTTCCGGGGGCCAAAACGGCATCATCGTCAACGGGGCGAACGTCAAGGTGATCCTGCGCAACCTCTCGATCGAGGGGGCGCCGGGCACCGGGCTCAACGGCATCAACTTCATCCAGGGCGCGCAGCTCACGGTGGACCATTGCCGCATCTTCGGCTTCCAGGGGGGGACGGCCAACGGGATCCGCGTCGTAGTCAACGGTTCCGCCAAGGTGATGGTGAAGGACACCGAGATGACGGATAACGGCGTCGGCATCCACCTCGAGACCTCCACCGGTCAGCTGCTCGCGAGCATCGACAACGTGCGCATCGAGGGCATGACCATCAACGGCGTCGAAACAGCGGGGGCGGGCCAGGTGCAAGCGACGATCCGGCACTCGACGATCAACCAGAATACCCAGGACGCCCTTCACGCCGGAAGCAGCCTTTCCGTGATCAATTCGGTGGGCAACGCGCTGTCGTTCAACAACGGAACAGCAGTGAACGCCGCGGTGAGTGGCGCTCTCATCCGCATCTCGGACAACACGATCACCAACAATAGCATCGGAATCGGAATCGCCGCCGGGGCGACCGTCCAATCCGCCGGTGACAACTTGGTCAGCGGCTTCAACAGCTCGGCGACGCCCAACGGCATCTTCACCGTTCAATAGCAATCAGAACGACATGCGCCGGGCCCGAACAGGGCCCGGTTTTTTTTGCCTCCCGTCGGTGGGCCGCTACGATGGCTTGACCGCGCCATCAGGCGCGAGCCGCCCGCCGGAAAGGACGCGCCCAAGTTGATCATTACAACCTCGGCGCCGAGCACCCATTCCAGCGCGCGGTTCATGACCGGCCCGATGCGTAGCTCGTCGGTGGGATCGAAGCGGGTGCCCAGCTTCGCCCGGTGGCGCGAAGCGAGCATCGCCGGCAGCAGCAACGACAAGAAGGAGGTGCTTCAGACGACGCGAAGCCCCGCGCGGCGTACCTTCTCGCGCAGCTCGCGCTCGGTATAGCGGCGCGCGTGGCATGCATACTCATTCGGAGGCGCTCCAAAGCCACCGATGCTGGGGCACCGTAAGGAGCATGCCTCCCCCGGGCCGCAACGCGCGCGCCATCGCGCTGAGAACCTCCTCGTCCTCCTCGATGTGCTCGAGCACGTCGAAGGCTCCGACGGCGCCTAATTCCTCCTCGAAAGACATGCGCCGCGCGTCCATCTGCATGAACGAGGCGCGTGGCGCGCGCTCGGCCGCGAAGCGCAAGCCGTCGCTGAAGAGCTCGCTCGCCGACAGCTTAACTTGCGGAAACGCGGACGCGAGTCCCGACAGGACGAAACCCGTGCCGCAGCCTACTTCGAGAAACGAGCGCGTCGACGGAAAGTATTTTCCCAGCGCCCAGACGATCAGCGCGTTGCGGCCGCGAAACCAGAAGTTGCGCGCTTCGAGCTGCGCCAGCGAGGAGAAATACTCGGCCTTGAAGCCGCCGCCGGATGCGGCCATATCCGGCGCCCACGCGGGGAGGCCGTCGACAAGCGCGAGCCGAAAAGCGCATTGCGGGCATGCGGCCTTGGTGGACGCAAACGCCGCCGAGCAGCTAGGGCAACGGATCATCGGGACGCGCGTATTTCCAGTGCAGGCGCAACCACAGGAGATGGAGCCCGCCGAACCCGATGACGAGGACACTGAATGCGCGCATCGCAAGCGCCCCGGCCTGGGCGAGCGGCGGATCGATCCCATAATTGATGAGCACGCCGGATATGCCCGCCTCCGCGACGCCCAAGCCCGCCGGCACGAAGCTCGCGAGAGTGGCAAGCGTGACCAACGCGAGCAGCCCCAGCAGCTCTATTGCATCCACGTGGACGGAGACGCTGCGCAAGCATGCCTGCCAGGCCGCGGCGACCAGAAGCCAGCCGGCGAAAGTCGCGATCAGGAAGACGATGAACATCGGCAGGGATTGCACGCCAGAACGCATCTGCGCAACGAGCTCGCCCAGCCGGCCCGCCGGCGGCTTCAAGCGAAACAACCGGTACGCGACCACGGGGAGGCAAATCAGCGCCATCGCGACGATTGCGCCACTCATCGGCGAGAGCGCCTTCGTTGCCGCGGATACGATTCCCAACGTCACGACGGCGTACAAGTCGGCCATGCGCTCCAGCACGAGCGCGCTGTAGCCGGGGAGCCGCCCGCCGCCAATGCATTTCCTGAGGAGCTCGACCTTGAGCGCCTCGCCCGATTGAAGCGGCGTCAGCACGGCGAGGCTCAACGCCACCGAGCTGCACAGATACAGCGACAGGAATCTGCATTCCACGCCCATGCCGCGCATCAAGAGACGCCAACGCCACGCGCGCACCCACCAATAAGCGAGCAATGCGGCGCCGCTTCCACCCACGAAGGTCGCGGCATCGATCCGCGAGAGAAGCGGCAATGCCTCGCTCCACTCGAACGTCTTCGCGACGTAGGTGACGGCCGCCGCGAAGAGGGCCATCGCCACCAGGAAGGTCGACAGGCGGCGCCCGTCGCGATTCATTGCGCTCGGCCGTCCACGATCGCCTTGTCGATGACATACAACGGGCGCCCCTTCACCTGGTCGAACACCTTGCCGATGTACAGCGCCGCCACGCCGGTGCTCATGAGGATGAAGCCGCCTATGAGCAGGATCAGCACGGCGAGGCTGGTGAAGCCGGGCAGGATCGAGCGTGTGATGTAAACGTAGAGGTAATACAGCGCGAGCAGGAATCCCGCGAGCGAGATCCAGAAGCCGCCGTACACGATCCAGCGCAGGAGATCGGTGGTCTGGAAGAACACGCCATCGACCGCATGGCGGACCAACGCCGCAATGCTGTAGGAGCTTCGTCCGGCGTACCGCGGGGCATGCGTGTATTCGATGGCGGTCGTGCGAAATCCGAGCCAGTGCAGGATGAACAGGTAGTGCCGGTCGCGGTCGCGAAAGCGCAGGAACGAATCGATCACCTTGCGCGAGATGATGCTGAAGCTGCCGAACTCGCCGTCGAGATGGGTCTTGGCAGCCGCGTTCAGCAATCTGAAGTAGAGGCTCGCGGCAAGGGTCCTGAATGCGGAGTGCTGCTTGCGCTTGCGCCGCGCGAGCACCACGTCGTAGCCTTCCCGGGCCTTCAGGTAAAGGTCGCGGATATTCTCCGGCGGATCCTGCAAGTCGCAATCCATGACGACCGCCCATCGTCCGCGGCTTTTTTCGAGGCCCGCCGTAATGGCGGCATGCTGTCCGAAGTTGCGGCTCAAGCGGTAGGCGCGCACGGCGACGTCGGCGCGTGCCAGCTCCGAAATCACTTCCCAGGAGCCGGCCTCGTCGCAGTCGTCGATCAGCACGATCTCGTAGCTCACCGCAATCGAGCGCATGACGGCCGACGTGCGCTGGTGAAGGATCTCGAGGCTTTCGCGGCAGCCGTAGACGGGCACCACCACGCTGACCTCGATGGCCGGATCGTCATTGCGGTTCACGCTCGCCTCGCTCATCCCTGTCCCCGTCGATACAGTCGTTCTTCTTCCGGCCGATAATAATCGGCCAGGGAGGTGACGACGCGAGTGTAGTAGCCGAGCAGCTGCTGAGTGCGCGGGGCCTGCGCCGCCACGACGCTTTCGCCGAGCGCCCGCACGTAGTCGATCTGCTGCTTGATGAACGAGCGCGTGAACTGGTGGTTGATCGCCAGGCGCTCGCGCCCCGAGGTGTTCTCGCCCGAGGCGTGCAACAGCGTCGAGTCGAAGACGATCATCGAGCCCTCGGCGCAGATCGCCGGTACCGCATTACGCTCGCAGAAAGGGCCATCGGGCTGCATCGCCTGCTGGTGCGTGCCCGGCACCACCCACGTGCACCCGTTGTCCTCGCGAAACGCGTCGATCGCGAACAGCATGTTGATCGACGCCACGTATCCCCCGAGGTACCTGGGAAAATCGCGGTGGTAGCTGTTCTGGAAGACGCGCGGCGCCCGGGAATCGAATGAGGGAAGGATGAAACCGTTCTGCAGGTGGAGGATCGCCGTCTCGGACACCGTCGCATCGACCATGGCCAGGACTTCGGGCAATTCCAGGAATTTCATGAAATGAGGCTCGAAGCGCAGCATCAGCCGCAGGATGCCGAGCTCACCCGCGTCACGCAGCCGCTCTTCACCGACCTCGCGCCGGATGCCTTCTTGCGCCCGGTACATCGCTTCCCGCGTGGTCGCGAGGAACGCCTCGTCGAGCACGCCTTCCACGATGCAGAATCCCTCGTCGCGCACGGCCTGCAGCGCCGGCCTGGTCCAGCCGGGATTGTCCTTGGGTCGCAGCGTAATCAAGTCGCTAGTTTCCCTCTGAGTAGGCGAGGCCGAATCCCGTCGCCCCGTAGCGGTTCCCGTTGTACAGCATGTAGAGCCGGGGGCCATGACGAAAAACGAAGGCGTACTGCAACGATTCGCTATCCCAGCCCGACGACGACACGTCGATCCCGGCCTCATCGTCGCGGCGCTGCCACACCAGACCGTCGGCGGACTCGGCGTAGCCGATTCGATAGGAATCGCCGCGATGGGAATACCACATGCGATAGAGCGACCCTTCCTTGAGCACGCACGGTTTCGCGATGGCGTACTCCGCGCTCGAGCGCGCCCCTATGGACACGCGCCCCTCGCGCGCCCATTGAATGCCGTCGCTCGACTCCGCGTACTTGATCACGTGCGCCATGTCGGCGGCGTCGGGCCCCCAGGCCAGGTTGGATCCGTACCACATGCGCCAGCGGGCGCCTTCGCGCATGACCCAGGGATACGAGATGCTGAAAGGGTCCGCCGGCCCGCGGTCGACGATCGGCGCTGGGGAGATCTTGCGGAAGGGAGCGCCTGGCGCATCGCTCACCGCGAGCCCTATGCTGTTGCGCCAGGGGACCGTCACCCCGAGGTTCCAGCCCACGTAGTAGAGGTAGCGCTCTGCTCCGTGCCGCACGATGCAGCCCGTCGAAGCACCGCTGTCGTCGAAGTGCCCGGCGGAGCCCGGCGCCACCACGGGCTCGCGCGACAGGGTCTCGATCCGATCCGGGCGCGTGATGTCCAGGTCGAGCGATCCGATGTGGGTGCGATTCCGACCGTCCCGGCAGCCGAAGTAGACCCGGAAAAGGTCGCCTTCGAGATGCTCTGCGATCGGCCCCGCCGCATGCGTGCGCATCCAGTCCAAATCTCCCTCGGGACAGAACACGCGCCCCACCTTGGTCCATTTCATCGCCGTGGGTCTTTACAAATCGCGCAGCCGGCTCGCGGGAACTCGCGCCAGCTCGGCGGCAGGCGCGGAGCAGACGCTGTCGTCCGCGAGATCCTTCAGCACCAGCGAACCCGCGCCGATCACGCAGCCCGTTCCGATGGTGATGTGGTCGCGAAGCGTCGCGTTCACGCCGATGAATGAGCGCTCTCCGACGCGTACGCCGCCGGAGATGACCACGTGCGACGTGATGAAGCAGTGATCTCCGATCGCCGAATGGTGTCCCACGTGATTTCCGCTCCAGAGCGTGACGTTGTTGCCGATCGTGGCGAACGGCTGGATGGTGTTGTCCTCCAGGATGAAGCAGTTGTCGCCGATGCGTCCGTCGTTGAGCACCGTAGCGCGCTTGCTCACGTAGCTCGCCAGGGGGTAGCCCATTTCACGCGCCGCCAGATACTTCTCGCGCCGCAGGGAATTGATCCGGGCGTAGCTCACCGCGATGAACATGTCGTGCGCGGCGGCCGGATGGCTCGCGGCGACGCGCTCGAAAGGGACCACGGGAAGGCCATGGAACTCGTCACCTTTCCGGTACTCCTCGTCGACCGTGAATGCGGCCACCTGATAATCGGTCTCGCGCGTGAAATAGAAATGGGCGAGCTCGGCGATGTCGCCTGCCCCGAAGATGACGAGTCGCTTCATGTCGCCTTTCGCACCAGCATCGTGAACTCGTGGAGGCCATAGTCGTGCAGCAGGGCGACGTCCCGAGCATAGCGCCTCTTGCAGAGGTCGAAGAGCCGGCACGGGTCGGCGTAGTAAAGGCAATCGCGCATCCGCTCGCGGTCCGAGTACGAGGTGAGGCAGTTGAACGCGAACCCGCGAATGGAGGCCCGGTCCATGATGTCGAGCATCGCGGTCACGTACCGGAACCACTCGCCCTCGCTGTTGCCGAGGCGGACATTGAAGATGCCGCTCGCCACGCAATAGTCGGAGGGTTGCGGCGGCTCGGCGCTCACGACGAAGCGCGCCCCGGGCGATTCGCCGTGGCGAGCGCGCGCGGCCTCCACCATTTCCGACGATATGTCGCAGCCGACATATCGCATGGTGGGAAAGCGCGGCCGGAGATATTCGAGCATCGCCCCGTAGCCGCAGCCCAGATCGACGAGGCCAAAGGCGGGATCGACGATGATGCGCGCGAGCTGCTCGAAGCGCGCCACCTGGCTCTCGTTGCCGTTCCAGTCGACACCCTGCGGCGTCGGCCCATGCGCGGCGAGCTTGGAGGCATAGTAGGCGGCGACTTCCGAAAGAAGCTTATCCATTGCCGTTTCCGAAGCCCTTCATGAAGCGCCGGGACTCGTGGCCCTCATTGAAGATGAGGTCGAGGACCGTCACGGCATGCTCGAATTGTCCGTGCAGTTGCGTATAGGGCGGATAGCCGGAATAGTCCATGTACGAAACGGTAATGCCTGCGCGGGAAAATAGCGATTCGTCCATGTAATCGCGCGCGGAGGGGCCGCTCAGGTAATGCCCCGCGCCCGCGGATTGGCACAATCCGACCAGCCTTTCGGTCCTGCCGTCGACCAACTCATAATCCATGGAAGCCGTGATGCGGGTGGCGATTCCCAGCAGACGGCATATGGCCTCGATGAAGCGCAAGTTTATGCGACTCAAGTATTCCTCGCCGCAGCCGAGATAGAGCTCCTCGAAAATTTTCCGGTAGTCGCCGAAGTGACGCGCCTTGGCGTAGTTGTGCTGGATGGACTTCCAGTGGATCCGCGCCCAATCGGGATCGCTCACCCGCGTGTCGCGAATCCTCTGGTGATACTTGCCCTTGGTGTCGACCGGGATGGTGATCCACTCGAGCCCGTTCGGCGTCTTTATGCGGTTACGGTTGCGCCAGTCGCGGCGGGTGAACTGCATGTCGT
>WNFL01090624.1_pt2 | contig 13908 bp, 16 predicted proteins | sample 5400361 | NCBI WGS metagenome assembly WNFL01 (sample SAMN13153351, study PRJNA577476) | soil metagenome | isolation source: 40 cm soil on Douglas fir-dominated hillslope | place: USA:California | collected 2013-09-17
TCCCCAGAAGAGCCCCCCGAGTGGCGGCGCGCCCGAGAAAGCGAACGTCCCCAGCAGGACGAGGAACTCGCCGACGAAGCCGTTCAGACCCGGCAACCCGAGCGAGGCCAGCACGAACACACCGAAGAACGTGGTGAACAGCGGCCACATGTTCGCGAGGCCGCCGAGGTCCGCGATCATCCGCCGATGCGTTTTCTCGTACTGAATGCCGACGAAGAGGAAGAGCGCGCCCGTGACGAAACCGTGGTTGAGCATCTGCAGCACGGCGCCGACGCCGCCCTGCACGTTGAGGACGAAGATGCCGAGCGTGACGAAGCCCATATGCGCGACCGATGAGTAGGCCACGAGCTTCTTCAGGTCCTTCTGGACCGCGGAGACGATCGCTCCGTAGAGGATCGCGATCACCGACAAAACGATGAGGACAGGCAGCCACGCCTGGACCCCGAGCGGGAAGAGAGGCAGCCCGAAGCGCAGGAACCCATAGCCGCCGGCCTTCAGCAGGACGCCGGCGAGGACGATTGATCCGGCCGTCGGCGCCTCGACGTGCGCGTCCGGCAGCCACGTGTGGAACGGGACCATCGGCATCTTGATCGCGAAGGCCAGCGCGAACGCCAGGAAGACCCAGAACTGGAAGTCCGCCGGAAAGCGTCCGCGCAGCTCGATGAGGTCGGGCAGCGAGAGCGTCCGCGAGCCCGAGGCGTCGGCCGACTGGATGTAGACGGCGACGATGCCCACGAGCATGAGCAGCGAGCCGGCGAGGGTGAAGATCACGAATTTGAGCGTCGCGTAGATCCTGCGCGGCCCACCCCAGATGCCGATGATCAAATACATGGGCACGAGCATCAACTCGAAGAAGATGTAGAAGAGGAACAGGTCGAGAGCGATGAATACGCCGACCATCCCGACCTCGAGCAGCAGGAATGCGGTCATGTACTCGACGATCCGCGTCTTGATCGCGCCTCCGCTCGAATACAGAACGGAGATGAACGTCAGCAGCGTGGTCATCGGCACGAGCAATACCGAGATGCCATCCACTCCGACGAGATAGCTGATGCCGAGACTCGGAAGCCAGTCGACGCGCTCCACGAGCTGGAAGCCGGCCTCGCCGACATGGAACTGCGTGAGCATCCACAGGGAGACGGCGAGCTCCACGAGCGTCGTCGTTATCGCGACCTGCTTCGCCGCGCGTTCATCGCGCCGGAAGATGAAGAGCGGGATCAGGCCGGCGAGCGGGATCACGATGAGGAGCGAGAGGACGTTCGTCATCGGCCGAGGATCCCTGTGGCGTAGCCGCCGTACGCGACGAGCATGAGGAGCAGGCCCGCAACGATCGTGAGCGCGTAGTTGCCGACGATGCCCGTCTGCACGCGGCGAAGCCCCTGTCCGCCCATCGCGAACGCCCAGCCGAGGCGGTTCGCGAGACCGTCGATGATGTGGATGTCGAATGCCCACGAGGCACCCGCGAACGCGCGGGCCGCCTCGACGAACCGGTGGTCATACAGCTCGTCGACGTAGTACTTGTTCACGAGGACCCGATAGATCGGGCCGGCCGCGCGTGTGAGAGCCGCCGGGTCCGGGCGGTGACGGACGTACATCGAGACGCCGACGGCTATCCCGATGAGGCCGGCGACCACGGACACGACCGCGAGAACGACGATCGTCGCGAGCTCCGGTGCGTGCTCGGCGACGCCGGCGGCCTCGACAACTGGTGCGAGGAAGCTGTGGATGAAGCCCTGCTCCGGCGGGAACCCGATGAGGATGCCGAGGACGGCCGACCCCACGGCGAGCGCGATCAAAGGCAGCGTCATCACGCGCGGCGACTCATGCGCGTGGTCATACAGATGGTGATCGCGCGGCTCACCATAGAAGGTCATCCACAGGGCGCGGGTCACGTAGAACGCCGTGAGGACCGCCGTGATGATTCCGACCGCGTAGAGGACGAGCTGGCCGTTCATGAAGGCGGCGCCGAGTATTTCGTCCTTCGACCAGAAGCCCGCGAGCGGCGGCAGCGCGGCGAGCGCGCCGCCCGCGATGAGCATCGTCCAGAACGTGACCGGCATCTTGCGACGCAGTCCGCCCATCTTGCGCATGTCCTGCTCCCCGCCGAGACCGTGGATCACCGACCCTGACCCGAGGAAGAGGAGCGCCTTGAAGAAGGCGTGCGTCGCGAGGTGGAAGATCGCGGCGACGGGGGCGCCGACCCCCAGCGCGAGGAACATGTATCCGAGCTGGCTCACGGTGGAGTACGCCATCACGCGCTTGATGTCGAACTGCACGAGCGCGATGGTCGCCGCGAAGATCGCGGTGATCGCGCCCACGACGCCGACCACCTGGAGGGACGGGCCTGCGACCTCGAAGAGCGGCATCGAGCGGGCCACCAGATAGACGCCGGAGGTGACCATCGTCGCCGCATGGATGAGGGCCGAGACGGGCGTCGGTCCTTCCATCGCGTCGGGCAGCCATGAGTAGAGCGGGAGCTGTGCCGATTTTCCGGTCGCGCCGAAGAAGAGCGCGACGCAGATGAGCGTGAGCGTGGCCTGGGCGGGGGCGCTCTCCTCAAGCCGTGTAGCCCCAGTCCCCGATACGGTTCATCACGAATGCCTTCTTCGCGGCGTAGTACGGCGCGGGGCGTTCGAACCAGAATCCGATGAGGAGATAGCTGCAGAGGCCGACGCCCTCCCAGCCCACGAACATGAGCAGGTAGTTGTCGGCCATGACGAGGATCAACATCGCGAAGACGAAGAGCGAGAGCCACGTGAAGAAGCGATAGAAGCCCGCGTCGTGCTCCATGTATCCGTTGGAATAGACGAAGATCAGGAACGAGACGACCGTGACCACGAGGAGCATCACCGACGAAAGGGGGTCGATCAGCGCGGACACGTTGACGGAGAACTCCCCGACGGCGATCCATCGGTAGAGCGCGACCACGGTCTGCGTCTTTCCACCGAGCACCTCGAGAAAGACGCCGATCGAAAGGACCGCGGAGAGTCCGACCGCGACGGTCGCGATGACGCCGGTGAGATGGCCGAGCCAGCGGCGTCCGAACAGCCCGTTGATCAGGAAGGCGGCGAGCGGGAACGCCGGGATGAGCCAGACGAGCGCGATCACAGCGTCCTGCCCAATCTCTCGGCTGACGCCGAGGAGACGCGCTCAGGGCTGGTGGACTCGCTCGTCGTCGGCAGGGGCAGGGGCCCCTGAGCGCGAAGCGCGCCGCTCCTCACTCGAGTCATCCCTTCATTTGATGGATCTCGTCGACATCCACCACCGGCCTGTTTCGGTATGCGGAGAGGATGATCCCGAGTCCGACGGCGACTTCGGCGGCCGCGATGACGAAGACGAAGACGACGAAGACGCTGCCGCGCTCGTCGATCGAGCCGTACTTCCGCGAGAAAGCGACGAGCGCGAGGTTCGCCGCGTTCAGCATGAGCTCGACGCACATCAGGATGACCACGGCATTACGACGGACGAGCACGCCCGCGCATCCGGTGAAGAACAGCACCGCGGACACGGCGATGTAGGCGCCGAGAGGGACGGTCATCGGCGGCGCCGCATCGCGGCCTCCTCCGGGTCGTCGCGCCTGGTGAGGACGATCGCGCCGACCATCGCGGCAAGCAGGAGCACCGATGCGATCTCGAAGGGAAACGCGAAGTCCGTGAACACGCTCGTCGCGAGCGCCGGGAGATCGCCGCCGCCCGGCCGGGGCGACGCGGCCGTGAACGAGACCGACCCCACGATCACGATCGGGACGGCGACCGCGGCCACAAACACCGCCGCGAGCGGCGTCTGCTTCTGGAAGAACAGCGGGCGCGGCCTGTCGCTGAGGATGAGCACGGTGATCGCGCCGACGTAGATGAGCACCTGAAAGGCGGCGATCGTTTCCGCGCCGAGGAGAACGAACATCCCCGCCATGCACAGGAACGTGAACGCCATCAGGAGCGCGGCTGCCGTGATCCGATTGAGCATCACGACCGCCACGCCACCGGCGATCACCCCTATCGACAGAAGGGCGAACACCACCGGCTCGATGAAGTCGAACGTCACCTCTTCGTCAGCTGGCCGCGGGGACCGCCGGCGCCGCAGACGCGCGGGCTCGGGCGCGGAGGGTCGCAAGACGCCGGCGCTGGACGAAGGGTATGCCCGCGATGAACAGGACGACGAGCGCCCAGTTCGCGATCGCGATCGGCACCAGGGAGTTGGGGAACGCGAGGGCGAGGACGGCGACCGCGACGATGTTCACGAGCGCCATCGGGATCAGCCCTTTCCAGCAGAAGCTCATCAGCTGGTCGATCCGGAGACGCGGCAGCGTGGCGCGGATCCACATCATCAGCACGATGAACGCGTACACCTTGAGCGTGAACCAAAGGACGCCGAGGAGCGGGATCGCGTCGACGCCCGGTCCCTGCCAGCCCCCGAACCAGAGCGTCGTGATGATGGCGCACACGACAGTGACGTTGCCGTACTCGGAGAGCGCCAGCATCGTGCCCCAGCGCATCCCCGAGTACTCGGTGAGCCAGCCCGCGACGAGCTCGGACTCGGCTTCGGGCAGATCAAACGGTGTGCGGTTTGTCTCGGCGAGCGCCGCGATGAAATAGATGAGGAAGGAGAACGGCAGGACCAGAACGTTGACCAACGGCCCGGCCTGCGAGCGCGTGATGTCGATCATCGAGAGGGACCCGACGACGAGCGCGACCGAGACGAGCGCCAGGATCTGCGGGATCTCATACGAGATGAGCTGACCGGCGGAGCGGAGACCGCCGACAAGGGCGTATTTGTTGTTCGAGGCCCATCCCGCGATGACGATCCCGAGCACGGTCATCGACCCGAGCGTGGTCAGATAGAGAAGTCCGATGTTGAGGTTCGTGCCCACGATGTCCTGGGCGAACGGCAGCACGGCCCACGATGCGAGCATCGGACAGAACACGAGGGCCGGCGCCGCGACGAAGAACCAACCGTCGGTGGCCGCCGCGCGGACGTCCTCCTTCGAAATGAGCTTCAGCGCATCCGCGAACGTCTGGAGGAGGCCGAACGGTCCGACGTGATACGGGCCCAGACGGTCCTGAATGATCGCCTGGATCTTCCGCTCGAGGTAGATCTGGAGGAGCGCACCATTCAGCACGAGGAAAAGCGCGAGACCGACGGCGATGACCAGGCGCAGCGGCGCCCAGATGAGCGGATCGATGCCGAAGGGACCGACGGGCACCGTTACCCTCCCCGCGCGTCGCTGCGCGGCGGCAGGAACGACTTACGCAGCGGATGCCCCGGGAAGCTTTCCTCGAGGAAGATGCGACGAAGATCAGGATGTCCGTCGAACTCGATGCCGAACATGTCGTACGTCTCGCGCTCGCACCAGTTCGCGCCTTCCCACACCGCTGTCAGCGTCGGGACGTGCGGGTCGAGCTCGGTGCACGAGGTGCGCAGCATCACCGAGACCTTCGTGCCGGTACCGCGAACGAACGTCACCGAGCGGAACTCCGCGCCGGTGTCGACCCCAGCGTTGACGGAGTACAGGTCGCACCGAGTACGCGGGTCGTCGCGGACGAACGTCGCGACCTCGACCAGTCGCTCGCGGTCGACGTCGAGCACCAGCATGTCGTGCAACGTCGACACGAGCGCCTTCTCGCCGAGGCGCGACGCGACGTACGTCCGAAGTCCGGCGAGATCGACCGTCGGACGCGGCGCGCTCAGTACCAATTCAGTGCGTCCTTCTTCCACGCGTAGTAGAGGCCGACGACGAGGATCGCGATGAAGACGATGACCTCTATGAGGCCGGTGACGCCAAGCGATCGAAAGAGCACTGCCCACGGAAAAAGAAAGATCACTTCGACGTCGAACACGACGAAGAGCAGGGCGAACACGTAGAAGTGCGTCGGGTAACGGCCCCAAGCCTGGCCGATCGGTTCTTCACCCGATTCGTAGGTGCGGAGCTTTTCCTTCGTGGCCTTCCGCGGAGCGACGAGGCGAGAGAGCGTCAGCAGGACCGTCACGAAGATCGCCCCGACCACGAAGAACGCGAAGACGTAGACGTACGAAAGGCTGTAGTCGGGCACCGAAAGAAGCCTACGTAGGGGTACTCATGCGAGCAAACCGGTGGCGACACCAAACATCCACCGATGCCTTGCTTCCTCCTAGCCCGTTGGTCGGTTGACACATCCGTTGGCTCGGGGTTACGGTGCAGACCTCCCAAAACGTTGAGTACGCAATGCGTACATGCGTGCGGTCGGGAGGTCGGTCAACGAGGCCGATGTGGGGAACGACACGACAGAAACAACGAGCAGTAGGGAGGGACCGCCGGGGTTGGGACAGCAGATGCGACGTTCACAGGCCACGCCTAACCCGAAACGGATCCTTCAACGTCAGGCTCGACTTCTTTCTCTGGGGATCGTCGCGGTCGGCGCGCGAGCCCGTCACCTCTCGTTCGTCGCCCTCGATGAAACGAGCAGCTATCTCGCAGGCCTCGTGGGCGTTCGCGGCCTTCGACTCGCCTTGAACACCTCAGTCGCGGTGCTCGTTCTGTCGCTCCCGTTCGCGGCAACGGCGGCGTCGCGTGCGAGCACAGTCGCTCCATCGATCGGCGCGACGGTGGCGGCCACCAGCGATGTCTCACGCGCCGAGCCGCTCGCGCGCGCGCCCGCCATCGCCGCAAGCCGCAATCCGCAGACCGTCACCGCCGAAGGGACGCGACCGGTGCAAGAGGTCACGATCCACGAGGGCGACACGCTCGCGACGATGGCCAACTACTACAACGTGTCGGTGGAGGCCATCGCGTTCGCGAACGATCTCTCCGACGAACGCGCGCTGCGAATGGGTCAGAAGCTCGTGATCCCGCCGGCTGAAGGCGCGCTCTACACGGTCAAGGACGGCGACACCGTCGAAGCGATCGCGAGCCACTTCAAGGTCGACGCCTCTGTGATCACCACCTACAACCGGTGCACCTTCGAGCCCGAGCAATGCGCCCCCGGTCAGAAGATCTTCGTCCGGGGCGCCGCGCTGCCAGCGCTCCTCGAACCAGAGCGTCCGAATCGTGACGTGTTCGCGGCGGCGCCGCAGGTCGCGCAGCAGCCACGAAACGGCCGCCTCTCGTGGCCCGTCAACGGCGTCATCACGCAGTACTTCTGGTGGGGTCATACCGGCGTCGACGTCGCGGCTCCCTACGGCACTGGACTCGGCGCGGGCGACGATGGAGTCGTGACCGCTACAGGCTGGGTCGCGGTCGGCGGTCTCCGCGTGTGCGTGCAGCACGCCGGCGACCTGACCGTCTGCTACTACCACACGAGCGCGGTGTACGTCAGCGTCGGCCAGCAGGTCGCACGCGGCCAGATCATCGCGGCGATCGGTCTCACGGGCGTCACCACCGGCCCGCACGTCCACTGGGAGTGCAAGGTCGGAAACCAGTTCGTGAGCTGCCTCAGCCTCTAGCCGGCACACCGGACCGCGCGCCCATACTCGACGCGTGTTCTCCGCCGTTCATAGCGATCGTTCCGGTCGTCTCGTGGTGTCGGCCGATTACGCGGCCGCCATGTCGGACGGCAATGCGATCCGCCCGCTGGTCCAGGCGTCGCCGCTCCCAGATGGAGCGGACGTCATCCACCTTTCCGGGCGCGTGGGGATCGGTCTGGACCGCGCCGGCCGCGCGCGGGAGCTCGGCCAGGGCCGCTTCGGGGTCGCCGCGGTCCTTCCTGTCGGCTACCTCCGTATGAGCCTCCCCGCCTATGTGGATGACCTCGGAGCTCCGCCGCTTCGTCCGCGCGCCTATGCGGCGGTGGGAGCCGACCCAAGCGGGCAGCTCGTCGTTTCGGCGGTAGCACTCGACCCGGAGGCAGGCACCGTCGATGAGAGATCCGCACCGGACCTCGCCGCGCATATCACGGCGACCCAGCGCGAACAGCCATCGAGCCGCGTGCTGCGGCAGCTCGCGCGTTGCGCGAAGGACTACCGGTGCCGCGCGGCCGCGAACGCCTTCCTCGGACGTCACGACTGCGCTCTGCCCGTGGCCGCGCCGCGGAACGAGAGACCGCCCGACGTGCTGGTCCTCCACGACGATGCCGACGCGTCGCCAGCAGAACCGGCCGCCTTCCGGCCGACGGCGCGAGAGCTCGCCGACGCGGCGTCGCGGCACCTCGAAGGTGGGGGGACGGTCGTCGCATTTGGTCGGGCGTGTGAGGGCGAGCCGCTCCTGGCCATCCGCCTGGTCGAGGACGCGATCGTCGCGATCCGCGAGCGCACGCGACTGGGAACGATCCATCTCGAGACGAACGGCTCATCGCCGGTCGGACTGCGCAGGTTGTGCGACGCGGGCCTCGACTCGGTCGCCGTCCGCATCGTGTCCGCGCGCGCGGAGACGTACGAGGCCATCCATCGGCCCGACGGTTTCCGGTTCGCCGACGTCCGGGCGTCGATCGGGCACGCGATCGTCGGGAAGGTCTCTCTCGCGCTTCGCGTGCTTGCGCTTCCCGGTCTCACCGATCGACCGCGCGAGCTCGACGCTCTCATCGGGCTCGCCGCGGACCTGCCCGCCGGCAGCGCTCTGGTCCTGACCGATCTGGCCGCGGATCCGCAGCGCGCGGTCGCGGTCGCGCCTTCCGCGGAAGCCGCCGTCGGGATGGACAAGCTCCTCGACCGATTGCGCACGGACGCGGCGCATCTCCGGATCGTCTCGTTGCCGCGACCGCTCGTCCGGCTTTAACCGTGTTCATCGATCGCGTCCGCCTGGTGGTCCGCGGCGGCGACGGCGGCCGGGGCGTCATCTCGTTCCGGCGCGAGGCGCACGTTCCACGCGGAGGTCCCGATGGCGGCGATGGCGGCAAGGGCGGCGACGTCATCCTGCGCGTGGACCCGCAGCTCGGAACGCTCACCGATTTCCGCTTCACCAAACAGATCGACGCGGACGCGGGTAAGCCAGGAAGCGGCCGCAACAGCAGCGGACGGTCGGGTGCCGATCGAGTGCTCCATGTCCCGCCAGGAACGCTCGTGATCGATCGCGAGACAGGCGCGACGGTGGCCGATCTCGTCGCTCCCGCCGAGGAGCTCATCGTGGCGCGCGGCGGCTCCGGGGGGAAAGGGAACTCCCGTTTCGCGACGAGCACCCGTCGCGCGCCGCGCATCGCCGAGGACGGCGGCAAGGGCGAACGCCGAGAGATCGACCTCGAGCTCAAGCTCCTCGCCGACGTGGGGCTCGCGGGTCTGCCGAACGCCGGGAAATCCACACTCCTCGCCGCGCTTACGAGCGCTCGTCCGAAGATCGCGGACTACCCGTTCACGACGCTCACTCCGAATCTCGGCGTGGCGCGCCTCGACGACCGCGAGCTCGTCGTGGCGGACATCCCCGGCTTGATCGAGGGCGCGAGCCGCGGTCTCGGCCTTGGCGAAGAGTTCCTTCGTCACGTCGAACGCACGCGGCTTCTCGTCCATGTGGTCGATGCGTCACGCTCCGATCCACTTCAGGACATCGCGACGATCGACACCGAGCTCGAAAGCTACGGGCACGGGCTCGGGGAGCGCCCGCGGCTCGTCGCGCTGAACAAACTGGACCTCCCTGAGGCGCGCGAGGCCGCGCCGCGCATCGCTGCGGCGCTCGCCGAACGCGGCGTGTCGAGCGTCGCGATATCGGCGGCGGCGCGACAGGGCACCGGCGATCTTCTTCGACAGATCTTCGACCGCTGTCCGCCCCGCGAGGCGCTGGTCCCGACGGCGCCGCGCGAACGGCGCATCGCGTTCGCCGGAGGAGGGCGCGATTGGCACGTGAAGCGCGAGGGAGAAGCGTTCCGGATCGAAGGCGATCGCGTGGTGCGACTCGCATCCGGTCTCGACTGGGAGTCTCCTGACGCTGCGGCGTACTTCCAGCGCCAGCTCATACGCACCGGGATCGAGCGGGAGCTGCGCGCGCTCGGAGCGAAGGAGGGCGACACCGTTCGCATCGGCAGCCTCGAGATGGAGTGGAGCGAACGGGCGGGAGACGAGTGAGCGGGGTCGGGGTATTCGGCGGCACCTTCGATCCGATCCACGTCGGCCATCTGGCGATCGCGAGTGCGGCGCTCGACGAACTTGGGTTGGAGAGCGTCTTCTTCGTTCCCGCCCGTCGCTCGCCGTTGAAGCAGGCAGGGCCTCTGGCAAGCGCAGCGGATCGGCTCGCGATGCTCACCGTGGCGACGGCCGACGAGCCCCGGTTCCGGATCTCCCAGGTCGAGCTCGACCGAGAAGGGCCCTCGTTCACGGTCGACACGCTCGAGGCTCTGCGCGGCGAAGGCCAGCTCTTTCTGATCCTGGGGAGCGACGCGTACGCCGATTTCGAGCGGTGGCGCGACCCGGCGCGGATCCGCAACCTCGCGACGATCGTGCTGGCCGCGAGGCCTGGCGCACCGAATGCACCCGCGGGCGTCCGCATGTTGGACTCTCCGCTTATGGACATCAGCTCCCGAGAGCTCCGCGCCAGGGCCGCGCGCGGCAGGTCGACCGACCTCTCGCCCAGAGCCATGGCTGACGTCGTGGTCGATGCCGCGGGCGACAAGAAGGCCGAGGACATCCTCGTGCTCAACGTTTCGGAGATCACGACCATCGCCGACCTCTTCGTCATCTGCACGGGACGGAGCGAGCGACAGGTGCAGGCGATCGCGGACGCGGTGCGCGAGAAGGCGATCGAGGCAGGCCGCCGACCCGTCGGGGTCGAGGGCTACAACGGAGGCCGCTGGGTGCTGATCGACCTGGGCGACGTCGTGGTGCACGCGTTCGTTCCCGAGGAGCGCCAGCTGTACCGTCTCGAGCGCCTCTGGGGCGACGCGCCCGTCGTGCTGCGGATCGCCTAGCTCGCGCGAGCGCGGATGCGGCGTGTGGGCCGCGTCCAGCGTCGCAGCTGGATCCGTTTGGCGCGCCACGCACGCACCGCCGTCGAAAAGAGGAAGCTCGAACCCGAGGGCGAGCGCCAGGATCGATCCAACTGGATGCAATCCGACCGCGTGCCCCGAAAGGCGCGGCATGAGGACATTCGACTCGAGCTGCTGGATGACGAGGAAGGCGGCCGCCACCCAGAGAATCGCGGGGAACGGCATCGTCGCGGCGACGAGCAACGCGGGGATCGCGCCGGCGATGGGTCCGACCATCGGGATGAGCTCGGCCAGGGCGGCGAACATCGCGAGAAAGAGCGCGTACGGAACCCCGAGAACGAGCAGAGCGATGCCGACGAGCACGCCGATGGAGAGCGCGAGCAGGAGCTGGGCGCGAACGTACGCGCCGAAGACGCGCGAGACCTCTTGGAAGACGCGCCGCACCGCCGGACGGCGCTGTGGCTCGAACGTGCGGAACAGCGCGACGCGCAAACGCCGCTCGTCGAGCAGGAAATAGAAGGTGATGACGAGCACGAGCACTAGGTCGACGAGCGACGACGCCAGCGCGAGTGCCAGACCCGCGGTCCGCTCCGCCATGCCCGCGGCGAGAGGCGCGAACACCTGCCGAAGACTCTCCTGCACGTTCGCCGGCAGCCCGTACAGACCGATCACGATGGGATTCCTTCCCTCGAGTGCGCTCACGAGGTCGGAGAGCTGACTCGAAAGGCGCTCGCCTTCGGTCGCGAGCTGCCACACGAGAAGCCCGGCGAGACCGAGGATGGAGAGCAGCGTTCCGAAGAACACGATCACGACAGACGCACGACGCGGCATCCACCGATCCAATCGGGCCACGAGCGGTGCGAGTGAGATGGTGAGAACCCCGCCGAACGCGGCGATCAGGAGCACATGTGCGAACGGCGCGATGACGTCGACGAGCAGCCGCAGGGAGACGAGGATCCCGAGGAACGCGAGTACCGCGACGAGGACGTACGCCGGCCACCAGTCCACGAGCGACGGGAGTCCCCACCGCCGCGGCGAGAAACGCGCCAGGCCGCTCCGCTGCAGGTCGCTCAGCGGATCAGGCGCGGGGAGAGGATTCACCGCCTGCCCGGACGCAGGGACCGTGCCATGCGGTAACGGCACTGTGTCGGGTACCCTTGACCCAGAAATCGGGGCTGTAGCTCAGCTGGGAGAGCGCATGAATCGCACTCATGAGGTCAGGGGTTCGATCCCCCTCAGCTCCACAGGGTCTAGGAGTCTCGCGGTGGGAGCTTGCTCACACCAGCGACCGACGGCGACCCTGGAAGGCCCAACGGGCCTTACAAGATAGATGGACCGTTTCACCCAAAACGACCCCGAGCGGCAGGCGAACGTCGCGTTCATCCTGATCTTCCTTGGGATCGTCGCGGTCGGCGCTTTGACGATCTGGCTCTTCTACGGAGCGTCCTTCTAGGCAGGCAAGCAGGCGCCAGTTAGCCGGACAAGCGAGCCCGCACCCGTTCGGATCTCGTCCAAAAAGGACGTCTTTGCGCCCAAGCGCCGCTCGGCGTTGCTTGCCGGACAGCACCATTTGCGGACGATTCCGGGTCGGTGGGCTGACAGGCAAGGGGCGGGCTCGTTATCACTTCCGTCACGGTCGCTGTTGCCAGACCGTTACGCGAAGGAGTGCCAATGCTTCGGAGCGCGCTCACCCTCGGGTTCGCCATCGTGGCCATCGCCCTCGGGTCCTCCGCACCCGCTGCGGCGGTCACGACGGTCGAGCGGGCGACGGAAGCGAGGAGCGCCCAGAGCGACCTCATCGCTCTGATCAATGCCTATCGCGCGGGCCACGGCGCTCAGCAGGTCGCGGCAAGCGGTGCGCTGACCAACGCCGCGGCCTGGATGGCAGCCGACATGGCGGCCAAGAACTACATGTCCCACATCTCGTCGGATGGCCGCTCGCCGACACAGCGGATGTCCGGGTTCGGCTATCCAGCCGGGTCCATGTACACCGGTGAGGATCTGGGGGCGGGCTACTCGAGCGCGAACGCGATCCTGGCCGCATGGCAGGCGAGTCCCGCGCACGACGCGATCCTTCTCGGTGCGAATTACAACGCCGTCGGCATCGGTCTCGGGTACAACGCGAACTCGATGTACAAGTGGTACTGGGCTGCGGACTTCGGCGGACCCGGCGGGACCGTGAGGGTCATCGCTCCCGCCGCGCCGCAACCGCAACCCGTCGTCGTGCGCGCGGCGGCTGCCCCGCGAGCGTCCGCTCCGCAACCGGAACCAGAACAGGTCGAAGAGACCGTCGATCCCGAAGCCGCTGCGCAAGCCGCGAAGGCCGCGTTCCTCGAGAGCGTCGGTGCGCGACGCATCGCGCACCTGTTCGTAGTCCTCCAGCGCATGGGCATCATCTAGCCGCCTAACATCCTCCATACAAGGGGGAGTCAAGGATGGCGACGCCCACGCTCCAGAACTTCATTGACGGCCGCTGGCTCGACGCGTCCGGCGGCGGCACGTTCGAGAACACCAATCCCGCGACCGGCGAGTTGATCGCGAACGTCGCGAAGTCAACGACCGCCGACGTAGACCGCGCCGTGGATGCGGCCCGGCGCGCCCTCGACGGTTGGCGTCTCTACCCCGCCCCGAAGCGCGGAGAGATCCTCTATCGCGCCGGCGAGATCATGCTCACGCGCAAGGACGACCTCGCGCGCGAGATGACGCGCGAGATGGGCAAGGTGCTTGCCGAATCCCGCGGCGACGTCCAAGAGGGCATCGACATGACCTACTACATCGCCGGCGAGGGGCGCCGTCAGTTCGGCGACGTCGTGCCGGCGGAGCTTCCCAACAAATGGGCGATGAGCATGCGGCACCCGGTCGGCGTGGTCGCTGCGATCACCCCGTGGAATTTCCCCTTCGCGATACCGACCTGGAAGATCATGCCCGCGCTCATCCTTGGCAACACCATCGTCTTCAAGCCGGCGTCGTACACGCCGCTGCTCGCGGTGCGCCTCGTCGAGATTCTCGAGGAGGCGGGTCTGCCCAAGGGCGTGATCAACCTCGTCCTCGGCTCCGGAGGCGATCTCGGCGACCACATCGTTTCGCATCC
>WNFL01062788.1_pt2 | contig 13905 bp, 14 predicted proteins | sample 5400361 | NCBI WGS metagenome assembly WNFL01 (sample SAMN13153351, study PRJNA577476) | soil metagenome | isolation source: 40 cm soil on Douglas fir-dominated hillslope | place: USA:California | collected 2013-09-17
ATCACCTCGCCGGCCGGCCAGTCGTCGTGATCGGTGATCAGGACATGCTTGCCGAACAGGTCCTGTTCCAGGGCGGCGCGGGCGCCGGAGTCGATGCCCAGGTGAGCCGCAGGTCCTTGGGCTGGCTGCCGTCGAGCTGCCAGGTGACCACGCGCCGCACCCAGGGCTCGCCGGTGATCGCGGCGATGAGGCACACGACGACACTAGGCTCAGCCGGCTTGATGCGGTCGAGACTCGTTCGAACAGGACGACCACTTAGGTTGACGTGTGACTGCAACGGTAGGTCGTGGTGCATACCCAACCCAGTCCGGGCGGCCGCGACCTTTAGCATTGCCAGGTCTGATCTCGATCCCGGCTGTGATCATTGTCGTGCCCATTTGGGGTTGTCGCCGCCGGCGAAGTCGAACACACCGGTGCTGATCGGTCTCGTCCATCGCGCGTCGAGCTAAGATACGCGCCTCAGCCTGTCGATGACCCCGGGCTCGCAGCCGCCCGCCCAGTCGTTCGCACCAAGGATCGACAAGGAGTACGAATGGCACCGCGACCGGACGCCGCCAACGCCGCCCACGCGGGCGCGGCGCATCACCCGCTGGACCCGCTGAGCGCAGAGGAGATCAGGCAGGCGGTCAAGATCCTCCGGGACGACGGGCGCGTGACGGAGGCCATGCGCTTCGTGTCGGTCAGCCTGCACGAGCCGCCGAAAGACGAGATCGCATCGGGCCGCCCGGGGCAGGCGTTCAAGCGAGAGGCCTTCGTCGTGGCTCTCGAACCACAAGAGCACCTGACCTACGAGATGGTCGTCTCGCTCACGGCCGAGTCTGTCCTGTCGTGGCGGCCGGTCCCCGGAGTCCGGGCACCGGTCACGCTTGGCGAGTACGCGGAATGCGAACGCCTGGTCAGAACGGACCACGGGTTCCGGCAGGGCTTGCGACGGCGGGGCATCCACGACCCGGACCAGGTGCTGGTCGAGCCGTGGGGGATCGGAACCTTCACCCGGGATGACGATGCGGGCAGGCGCCTCGTGTGGACGCTGAGCTTCTACCGTGCCGACCCTGGCGATAACCCGTACGCCAAGCCCATTCACGGGCTGCACGCGGTCGTGGATCTCGACGACATGACGGTAGTCCGGGTAGAGGATCTCGGGATCGTTCCGCTCCCCCCTGGCGGCGGGGACTACACAACCGACCGCACGGCCGCACGAGGCGGCCTGAAGCCCATCGAGATCCGCCAGCCTGCGGGCGTGAGCTTCGAAATCAACGGCTGGGAGGTGCGCTGGCAGAAATGGCGCTTCCGGCTGAGCTTCAACGCGCGTGAAGGACTCGTGCTGCATACAGTCGGCTACGAAGACGGCAGCCGGCTGCGTCCGGTCATCCACCGCGCATCCGTCGCCGAACTCGTCGTCCCGTACGGCGACCCCAGGCCCTTCCAGGGATGGCGCAATGCCTTCGACATCGGCGAGTACGGCATCGGCATCATGACGAACTCGCTCGAGCTGGGCTGTGACTGCCTAGGGGAAATCCGGTACTTCGACGCCGAGCTCGCCGACGACCGGGGAGAACCGTACACGATCAAGAACGCCATCTGCCTGCACGAGGAGGACTACGGCATCCTCTGGAAGCATTTCGACGCCGCGCTCAACCATGCCGAGGTGCGCAGGAGCCGACGCCTGGTGGTGTCTTTCATCATCACCGCCGGCAACTACGAATACGGCTTCTACTGGTACTTCTACCAGGACGGTGCCATCGAGCTCGAAATCAAGCTGACCGGCATCGTGCTGACCGCGGCCCTCGCGCCCGGGGAGACCAGCGACTACGGAACGGTCATCGCCCCCCAGACCCTCGCCACGCACCACCAGCACTTCTTCAGCGTCCGGCTCGACATGGCAGTCGACGGGCCTGCCAATTCGGTCTATGAGATAGAGACCGAGGCCGTGCCGATCGGGCCAGGCAACCCCTACGGCAACGCCTTCCGGCCACGGCGGACCCTGCTGCGGACCGAATCAGAAGCCCAGCGGCTGATCAACACCCTCACAGCCCGGCACTGGCTTGTGGTGAACCCGAACGTCACCAACGCCTTGGGCCAGCCAACCGGCTACAAGCTGGTGCCGCAAGGCAACGTTCTCCCGTTCGCGCACGAGGAGGCCTCTGTCATCCGGCGCGGCGGGTTCATGACCCGGCATCTGTGGGTGACGCCGTTTGCCGCGGGCGAGCGGTTCCCCGCCGGGGAGTACCCAAACCAGCATCCCGGCGGGGCCGGCCTCCCGGAATGGACCAAAGCTGACCGTCCCATCGAGAACGCCGACATCGTGCTGTGGTATACCCTCGGCAGCCATCACATCCCGCGGCCGGAGGACTGGCCGGTGATGCCGGTCGAGCGAGTCGGATTCGCCCTCAAACCGTTCGGTTTCTTCGACGCCAACCCGTCCGTGGATGTGCCGGCGCCTCACGCTGACGACCCCGGGCAAGCGCCTGCGACCGCTACTGCCACTGACTCCGACGGCGGAGACCACCCAGGCCGGATCAGGTTGCCGGATGGTTAAAGCAATAGCAAGGAGGCAAAGATGGAGGAACTATCCGCGGCCGTGACAGCGGCAGCACCCGGCGCCCCAGAAGAGCACGGGACAAGGCTTCGCAACAATGCGCTGAACCTGATGGGCAACGTAGGCATGGCACTCGGCTCGGCCGCGCCGACCGCTTAGATTGCGCTGACACTGGCCGCCATCGTCGCAGCGAGTTCCTATGCGAGCCGGTCGCCATCCTCATCATCGGGCTGCCCCTGCTCGGGATCGCCGCCGCCTTCAAGCGGCTGACCCGGTGGCACGTGAACTGCGGGGCCACCTACCAGTGGGGCGCCCGGGCCATCTCTCCCTACGACGGCTTCATGGTGGGCTGGCTGATCTTCCTCGCCTACTTCGTCGGCGTCGTCTCGATCTGCCTGCCGATCGGCCCGTACCTGATCTCAACGTTCGGCAACGCTCAGAGCCGCCTCGGCGAGGCCATCATCGGATCAGCTGCCGTCGGCGCAGTGACCGTCGTGGCTTATTTCGGCATCCGCGTAGCCGCTGGGTCCAGTGGGTCCTGATCGCGATGGAGTACATCGGCATCACCATCCTCGCCGTTTTCTGCCTAGTCGCCGTCTTCGGCCACCACGCAGGCTCCGTCTCGTTCTCAGGTAGATGGTTCTCATGGACTTCCCTCGGCGGTGTCAGCGGCTTCATCGGCGCCTCCCTCATCGCCGTATACATGTTCAGCGGCTGCGAGCCTCCGCCAATTAATCGCCGATCACGCTATCGGGCCGCCAGATCGGGTGGTCGTCGTCCGGAATGCCAGGGCGGGTTTGCATCTCAGTGACCTTGCTCACGTTTGCCTCTTGTGCCAGGCCTTCACGGAACTGTACGATCGTACAGTTTTAAGCGATCGGATCGGAACGGCGGGCTGGCGTTGGCGTTGACGGACGCGGTGGGCCATTCAAGGGACGGGCTGGGCGCCGACCAGGCGCCAGCGAGCGTGGCCCGGCTCGAGGACCTGGTGATCCAGTTCCGCCGCGGCCCGCGCACCGTGCATGCACTGCGCGGGGTCAGTTTCTCGATTGCCCGAGGCGAGATCGTGGGCCTGGTCGGTGAGTCGGGCTCGGGCAAGACAGTGCTCGGGCTCGCCCTGCTGGGACTCCTGCCGGCCAAGCCTGCCCCGTTCGTGCGCGGACAGGTCATTGTGGGCGGGTCGGACATGCTGGCCGCTTCGGCCGCTGACCGGCGGCGCATCCGTCGGACTCAGCTGGGGGCGGTATTTCAAGATCCGATGACATCGCTTAATCCGACCATGCGGATCGGACGTCAGGTCGAGGAGGTCGCGCGGTCCCGGCGGGAGGCCATCCGCCTGCTTGAGGCTGTGGGCCTTCCCGATGCGGGCGCACGGCTCAGGAGCTTCCCGCATGAGCTGTCCGGCGGCATGCGTCAGCGTGTCATGATCGCGATGGCGGTCGCGACAAGCCCGGCGCTCATAGTTGCCGACGAGCCCACCACGGCGCTCGATGTAACAGTCCAGGCTCAGGTTCTTGACCTGCTGAAAAGCCTGCGTGATGAGTTCGGCTGCTCGCTGCTGCTAATCACGCACGATCTTGGCGTAGCGTCCGAGATCGCTGACCGGGTCGTCGTGCTGTACGGCGGGCGGGTCGCGGAGATCGGTGCGACCAGTCAGATGCTGACCAGGCCGCAGCATCCCTATACGGCCGCCCTGCTGCAGACCAGGCTGGAGGCCCCCGCCGACCGCAGTCGACCGTTGCGGACGCTCACCGGAGAGCCGCCCGATGCCAGCGCGCCGCCGCCCGGCTGTCCGTTCGCGCCGCGATGCCCGCTGCGGATCGACGATTGCACCACGGCGCTGCCGGATCTGGCGTGGACTGGATCGCGGGCGACGGCCTGCATCAGAGCCGATGCCATGGACCAGGCCGCCCTGATGGCCGAGCCCGCCAGTTGGCCCGAAGTTCCGGTTCAGCCGGACACGGCGTTGGTCCGGATCCGGCAGCTAGAGAAGACCTTTGCCATCCGCACCTTGAACCGCAGGCGGACTGTGCTGCACGCGCTGCGCGGCGTGGATCTTGAGATAGCTGCTGGCGAGGCCGTGGCGTTGGTCGGGGAGAGCGGCTCCGGCAAGACGACCCTGCTCCGGACGATCGCCGGCCTGTACACGCCCGATCACGGCGAGGTGAGCACCGCGGCGGACGCGCGGCCGCAGATTGTGTATCAGGACGCCGGGGCCTCGCTCACGCCATGGCTCACCGTCGGCGAACTGCTGGAGGAGAGGATCGGCTTCCGCGGCGTGCCCAGGCGGGACCGCAGGGAGAAAGTGGCTGCGGTGCTGGGCCAGCTCGGCTTGAGCGAGGATCTGGCCAGGGTCCGCGCGAGCCAGCTGTCTGGCGGCCAGCGCCAGCGAGTAGCACTCGCCCGGGCTGTCATCGGTAATCCTCGGCTCCTTCTCTGCGACGAGCCAACCAGCGCGCTTGATGCCTCGCTGGCCGCGACCGTGCTGAACCTGATCGGAACCATCCGCCGCGAGCTTGGCATATCAGTGTTGTTCGTCACCCACGATCTTGCTGCAGCGTCCGCGGTGGCCGACCGGATTGCCGTCCTCTATCTGGGCCGGATCGTGGAGATCGGACCTTCGGCCGACGTGATCAGCCAGGCCCGGCATCCCTACACCAGGACATTGCTCGCGTCGCTGCCCCGGCCGGGGCGTGCCCCGCAGCCGGGCCAGGGTGAGGCCGCCAGCCCGCTGGCGCCGCCGGACGGCTGCGCGTTTCACCCGCGGTGCCCCGTGGCGATTCCGGCCTGCAGGTCCCGAGTGGCGAAGCTAGTCCTAATCCAGCCCGCTCACCTGGCGGACTGCATTCATCTGGAGCGCCAATGAGCCTGACAGTCGAAGCAGCGCCGGATGGCATCGCTGACCGGATGACGGGACTGGCGGGCCGCGGGGCGCGAAGCTGGTGGGCTGTGCTCGCGCTTGGCACTGCCGTGATCATTATCGCTCCGGTGTTCGCGCCCTACGGGCCCACCCAGGCGGTCGCGCCACCGTTCCTGCCGCCAGGGGCGCGGGTTTTGTTCGGCACCGACGACGTAGGCCATGACGTGCTGTCCAGGGTGCTATTCGGAATGCGCAGCACCTGGATCGCGGCGCTCATAGTGATCAGCATCGGGGTGCTTATCGGAGGAGCGATCGGAACGGTCGCCGGGCTCGCCGCCGGCTGGCTGGATAACCTGCTGATGCGCGTTACCGATGGGTTCCTGGCGCTGCCAGGACCAGTTCTCGCCATCGCGATCACGGCGTCCATCGGCCCCTCGTTCGAGCACACGCTGATCGCGATCTCGATCGTGTGGTGGCCGTACTATGCCCGGATCGTCCGCGGAGAGGTGCGAGCCCTGGCCGCCCGACCGTTCGTCGAAGCCGCTAGACACGGCTCGCGGATCAGCGTATGGCGGCTCGCGGTTCGGCACGTCCTGCCCGGCGCGGCGCCTGCGGTCATCGTGGCCGCGAGCTTGGACGTTGGCAATCTGATCCTTATGCTGGCCGGCCTCTCCTTCCTCGGCCTTGGCGCGCCAGCGCCGGCCCCGGAGCTTGGCGGGATGACCGCGCAGGGGCTGTCGTACTTGCTGACGTCGTGGTGGATCCCGATCATGCCGGGGCTCGCGGTGCTCGCACTGGCCCTGGGCTCGAACTTCCTCGGTGACGGAATCCGGAACGCGATGGGAGGACGCGGATGACCCGCCTGATCGTCAGGCGGCTGGTATCGGCCGTGGTCATCATCATCGTGCTGACCGGTGTGCTGTTCGTGCTGCAGCAGACATCGCACACGAATCCCATCCGGCTCCTGGTCGGGGCAAACGCGCCGCAGAGCGTCGTGCAAGCGGCGAGGCACCGCCTCGGATATGACCAGCCGGTCGTCGTCCAGTACGGCCGCTACCTGCGTCACCTGGCCAGAGGAAACTTCGGTATCTCGCTCAGGACGCATGACACGGTGGGCGCCGATATTGCCACATTCCTGCCGGCGACGGTTGAGCTGGCCCTCTTCGGAATGCTGGTCGCGGCCGTTCTCGCCGTGATCATCGGGATTGGCACCGCGGGCGGGTGGCATGGCTCCGGAGCCGTTAAGTTCGTCACCGTAGCGCTGGCGTCGGCGCCGCCGTTCTTCCTCGCGATCGGCGGCATCCTCATATTCGCGCACCGCTTGACCTGGCTGCCGGCTACCGGCCAGACAAGCTACCTGAACCCGCCGGCAGGGCCCACGGGCCTGCTGGTCGTTGACGCCCTCCTGCACGGCGAACCCGGCCTTGCGCTCGATGCTCTCCGGCACCTCGTGCTTCCGGGATTGTGCATCGCGGTCGGCCCGGCGGTGTCAGTCGGCCGGGTGCTCCGCTCCAGCATGCAGACAGCGCTGGCATCTGACTACGTGCGGACGGCACGCGCCAAAGGCAGGCCCGAGTTCTCGATCCTGTTCCGCCATGCCCTGCGCAACGCCCTCACCGCGCCGCTGGCCATGACCGGGCTGCAGGTCGGCCTGCTGTTCGCCGGCGACATCATCGTCGAGACCGTCTTCGCCTGGCCGGGCATCGGCCTGTATGTCGACCAGAGCATCCCCAGCGGCGACTTCCCGGCCATCGCGGGCGTCACGCTGCTCCTCGGCGTCGGTTACGTCGTAATCAACACAGCGGTCGACTTGCTCCAGGTGGCGGCAGATCCGCGGATCGCCGCCTCATGATCAGCGCTTGAGTAACTAAGGAGTCACCATGATCGGAAAGAGAGCCTTCACCGTCATCTTCGCCGCCGGCCTTGCGGCGGGCCTGACGGCATGCAGCTCGGGTGCTCCCTCCAGCAGCGCTGGAGGAAGCACCTACAGCTCACATGTGCTCCGGTCGGCATTCAGCGCAGGGCTGTCTCCGCTCGACCCGGACACCTACTACGAGGCGGAGGGACTGGCTATCACCACGGCGGCCTATCAGACCCTGCTGTCGTACCGGCCCAACTCAAGCCAGCTCGAAGGATTGCTGGCGACCAGCTGGAGCGTCTCGCCAGACGGCCTGACTTACACCTTCCAGCTACGGCCTGGTGTTCGCTTCTCCGACGGCACGCCGTTCAACTCCGCGGCCGTCAAGGCTACCTTCGAGCGCCGCATCACCATGAAGGGCGGGCCCTCATACATGCTGGCCGAGGTTTCCTCGATGGACACACCCAGCCCGCACACGTTCGTGGTCCACCTCAAGCAGCCGGTTGCTCCGTTCCTCAACTACCTGGCTTCGCCCTACGGGCCGCTGATGACAAGCCCGGCCGCGGTGGCCCAGCACGCCGCGAGCAGCGATCACGCGGCCGGCTGGCTCGCCGATCACACCGCAGGCACCGGCCCCTATGTGCTCGCGTCAGTCCGCAAGGGCGTCGGCTACGTGCTGGCATATAACAAGGACTACTGGGGCCCCAAGCCATACTTCACCAAGATCGTCTTCTCGATTGTCCCGGACTTCTCCACCCAGCTGCTGGAGCTAGAGAACGGCCAGCTCGATATGGTCTTGCACGGGCTGTCGACCCAGGAGTACCAGTCACTGGCGGCAAACTCGAAATACACGGTGGTCAACCCGCCGGCCCTGTTCAAGGCTCAGGTGTGGATCAACCCGGCATCGGCGGTATTCGGTCCGATGGGCGCACGGCGAGGACTGCAGGCAGCACTCAACGTCAAGCAGCTCACAAACCAGGTATTCGGCACACGGGGCATGGCGTCGACCCAGTTCTACCCCGCAGGCATGCTGCCCAACGGAGCCGTCCCGGATAGCCCGGCCTACCACCCGGCGCTGCTGCCAGCCGCCGTGTCAGGGGACAAGGGCAAGAAGGTCGTCATTGGCTACTACGGGGACAACAGCCTCCAGCAGCTCGCTGACCACATCCAGGTGACCCTGCAGAATGCAGGCCTGAACGCCACCGTGCAGCCGGAGAATCCCGCGCAGGTCTTCGCCCTGCCCACCACTCCGTCCGCGCGTCCCGACCTGCTCGTGGCCTCGATGAATCCCGACGCGGCGCAGGTAGACACGTGGTCGCGGATCTATCAGTACACCAACGGCGCAGTAAACTTCCTCGGCTGTCACCTCTCGAGCGCCGACCACACGCTCAACCAAGCTCTGGTGAACCCGAGCCCGGCGAGGTCCCGGGCCCAGTACGCCGCAGCCGGCGATCTCTACCGGAACTCGCTGTGCTGGATCAACATCGCTGACGTCCACGACACGATCGCGGCACGGGCAGGGCTCTGCGGCTGGAGTCATCAGCTGCCGTGGGTCTTCGTGACCGAATTCGCCACCCTCCGGCCCTGCACGCGATGACGCCAGCCCACTTTCCTGGCGTCGCTGGGCTCATCGAGGAGGAGCTCGCCCGATTCCGCGACACCCATCCCGCATCGGCTGGTTTGCACGATACAGCGCCGGCTTCGCTGCTCTCCGGAGTGCCAATGCAGTGGATGGTGCACTGGCCGGGCAGCTACCCGATTTACGTCCAGCATGCGGCAGGCGGCCACTTGGTCGACGTCGACGGTCATGACTACGTGGACTTCTGCCTGGGCGACAGCGGCGCGATGGCCGGGCACTCGCCTGGCGAGGTCATCGCTGCCGCCACGGCCCGGCTGGCCCGCGGCGTGACATTCATGCTGCCGACCGCGGATGCGATAGCAGCGGCCGAGCACCTTGCCCGCCGCTTCGGCCTGCCCATATGGCAGTTCACCCTGTCAGCCACGGACGCCAACCGGGCGGCGATCAGGTATGCCCGCGGACTCACCAGGCGGCCGAAGATCCTCATCTTCAACCACAGCTACCACGGCGGTGTCGACGAGACCTTCGCCACTCTCGATCATGGTTCGGTGGTGTCGCCGGCTACCTCTCTGGGGCCGCCCGTCGATCCCGCAGTCACCACGAACGTCGCGGAGTTCAACGACATCGGTGCGGTCGAGGGAGCACTGGCGGCAGGCGACATCGCCGCCGTGCTCACCGAGCCGGCGCTGACCAACGCCGGAATCGTGCTGCCCGAGCCGGGCTTCCACGCCGCGCTGCGGCACCTCACCCGGGCAAACGGCAGCCTGCTGATCCTGGATGAGACGCACACGCTGTGCTGCGGGCCGGGCGGGTACACCCGCGAGTATCAGCTCGAGCCGGACATTGTCGTGGTCGGCAAGGCAATCGCAGGCGGGCTGCCGGCGGGTGCCTACGGCTTCACCGCCGAACTCGGGGCGCAGGCCGCTGAAGCAACCCCGGCGGACAACTCGGACTCGCCTGGCGTCGGCGGAACGCTAGCTGCCAACGCCCTGTCCATGGCCGCCGTGCGCGCCACCCTCGAGACCGCTCTGACCGACGCATCGTTCGCCAGAACGATCCCGCTTGCCAGCCGCTGGGCAGACGGCGTCCGACGCGCATGCGCAGCCCACGGCATCGAATGGCACGTGATACAGCTTGGCTGCCGGGCAGAGTTCCAGTTCAGCCCGGCCGCATTCGCGACCGGCGCCGATGCCATCGCAGCCAAGGAACCGGCGCTCGAGCGATTCCTGCATCTGTTCGCCCTGAACCGCGGCGTCCTGCTCACGCCGTTTCACAATATGGCGCTCATGTGCCCCGAGCACTCCGAGGCTGATGTAGACCGCCATTCGGCTGTCTTCGATGCAGCGCTGACCCGACTATCGGAGACGAACATTGGCTGATTCTGTACTCGTCGTCACCTGCCCCACACATGACGGCCATGCGCCGTCGGTGGAAGTTCAATGCGGGGTCGCGATTCCAGCATTCGACCGCGTTGAGCGGATGACCTCTATCCTGTCGGCCCTCAGCCGTGACAGCTCGCTCGAGTACGCGGAGCCGCGGCAATTTGGCCTGCGGCCCATCGCCAGAGTGCACGACGAAGGCATGATCTCCTGTCTTGCCACCGCGTGGGATGAAAGTGCCGGCATCCGTCCAGGCGGATCCGATCAGGCGTTCGCCGACACCTTCTGCCATGAGGCCCTGCGCGAAGGGCTCGGGCCGCTCCCCGAGGACGCCGGCCACATCTCTCGCGAGCTCGGCCGGTACTGCTTCGACACCATCACAGGGGTTGGCGCCCGGACATTCGAGGCGGCGGCTGGAGCGGTCAACACGATCCTGACAGCAGCCGAACTGGTCAGCCAGTCCGATGCCGCCACAGCGCCATGCGCCATTGCCCTGTGCCGGCCGCCCGGCCACCACGTGACCAGGCGGGTATGCGGAGGCGGGTGCTACTTCAACAATGTGGCTATCGCAGCCCAGTGGCTCCTGGATCACGGGGCAACTCGGATAGCGGTGCTAGACCTCGACTTCCACCACGGCAACGGGACACAGTCGCTGTTCTATGACCGCCCAGACGTCCGCTACGTCAGCATCCACGGGGATCCACGGCGCTGCTATCCCTATTTCACCGGCTACCCCGACGAGCGAGGCTCAGGGGCAGGCCGCGGCCACAACGTCAACATCACGCTGCCGGCCGGAACCGAGACAGCAGGGTACCTCGATTCACTCGGCCAGGCCCTGGAGGCCGTGGACCGCAGCCACGCTGAGTTTCTGCTGGTATCCCTGGGATTCGACACCTTCCACGGAGACCCAGCCGGTGACGCAAGGCTCCGCACCGAGGACTACCGCGCGATCGCAGCCGCAGTGGGTCAGCTATCCCTTCCCATCGTGGCAGCGCTGGAGGGCGGATACTGCGTCGCTGAGCTCGGCGACAATCTAAGCTCCTGGATCGGAGGAATCCGCCGGTGACCTCGAGCAGGGGAAACCGCAGGCTAGGTACCGAGCCGCCGCTCCAGGGCCGCGTCGCCCTGGTAACGGGCGGATCCAGGGGAATCGGCCGCGGAATTGCCGAGCACCTGCTCGGCTCCGGCGCATCTGTGGTGATGACATCCACCTCAGCCGAGGGCGACACCGTGGCAGAACAGCTCAGCGACCGCTACGGCGCGGCAGTCGCACACCTGCACGGAGACGTCCGGGACCGAACCTGCGTCCGCGGATGGGTCAGCGACGCGATCAGCCGGTACGGCCGGCTAGACATCGCCGTGGCGAACGCCGGTATCGAGCGCGGCCGGGCATTCCTCGACATGACCGAGACCGACTGGACCGACGTGATCGACGTGAACCTCACCGGCGCGTTTCACACCGTCCAGCTCGCCGCCCGGCAGATGCGAGAACAAGGCGGCCGCATTGTCGTTATCGCGTCGACGAACTCCTTCTACGTCGAATCGCACATCACTTCATACAACGCCGCCAAGGCCGGCATGCTCGGGCTGGTCCGCAGCGCCGCTCTTGAGCTCGCGGAGCTCGGGATCACGGTCAACGCCGTAGCGCCCGGGCTTGTCAGCACCAGGATGACCCAGGCTCTGGTCAATCACCCGGTCCACGCAGGGAACTATCTGACCCACATACCGATGGGTCGCTTCGGAACCCCCGACGACATCGCGGCTGCCGTCGGCTACCTGGTATCGCCCGGCTCCGCCTGGGTCACCGGGCAGTGCATCGTCGTTGACGGCGGCCAGACAATTGGCATGCAGCTCCCCGCAGAGACGGTAGAGGCGCCGTGACGCACTTCGCCAAAACCGATGCCACCGGCGCAGGCGGCCGGCCACTGAGCCTGCGCGGAAAGAAGCGCAAGGCTGAGATCCTCGATGCGGTACTGACAATCGTAGGGCGAGACGGGATGGCAGGGCTTAGCATGCGAGCGCTCGCTGCCGAGGCCGACATCCCGCTCGGCGCAACCACCTACTACTTCACCACCAAGTCAGAGCTCGTGGCCGAGGCCTTCCGGCGGCATGCCGCCCGGGAGACCGAGCGGGTGCTGGCGGTGGCGCTCAACCTGCCGCCCGAGCCTACCGCTTTGCAGCTGGCCGACCAGCTCACGAGCTTCCTGATCCAGGGCCTCACGGACCGGCGGCTACCGCTAATCGCCGAGTATGAACTGCTGGTAGAGGCGACCAGGGACGACGACCTGGCCACTTTGTCGCGATCGTGGCTGAATATCATGCAGGACGAGCTGAAGAGCGTGATGATAAGACTCGGTTCGCCATCACCGGAGGTGGACGTCGACGTCCTGCTAGGGCTGCTCGCCGGTCTTGAGGTAGACCATCTCTCCGGTGAGCCGACCGCAGCTGAGCGCGCCCATATTCGGACGGTAGTCCGGCGAACGGTGATGGCCCTCTTTCCGGCCCTGGATGGACCACGCTCGAAAGAGTAAGAGCGGTTGAAACCACGATATTGTCAGTTTCAGAATTTCTCAATTGTTATGATTGATGATCATATGACCGAGCCACGGGCGCTCGCCAGTTGGCGCTGGGCGCAACCTGCATTGCCTGGCCGCGGAGTCGGACATGGGCCGCCACAGCGGAAGGCGTCATCTGTGGCCGCCGAACAGGGCGGTGTCGACACTCATGCCCGCTCTCGGGCTTGGGATCCAATCGGGCTAGTGCGCAGCGAGCCGGCTAAGCGTCGTTCTGCGGGCTGGGCCACGGACGACTTGCCCGCCAACGCCAGCTGCGTAGTCCGCGACCACTCTGCGCGCCATCGACCCGGGCAATCGGTTCGCGCTCATCCGATGGTGGAAAGTCCGGCACGGAGTTGGTTCAGGCCTTCGTAGATGCCGGTCCCGTGTCGTGGTCATCACGGCACCGTTGCCGCTGACCCACCCGTTGGGCCTTCGTTCCACACGTACTGGTCACTCTTCGAGTAGAACAGCAATGTGTCGTGCACTGGCCCATATCTGCGGGCGCTTGAATGCGCGCTCGTGCGTTTCCAGGTGATCTCACTTCGAAAGTTTTGTATCCCAAAGACTTCGTCGAGCACTATCTTGACAAGATGAGATACATTGGGATCGACGTGGACGTAAAGACTGCCCGACTCTTTGAGCAATTCCTGGAAGGCAATCGCCATGCCATAGAACCACTCAAGGTAGCTATCAAGCCCTGCTCCCCAGGTGTCTCTATATGCCTTGACTTCGATCATCGATTGGCTGCTTGACGAAGTCAGCGTCTTCTATTCGGACCGGCAGCGACAAATATTGACCAGTGGCAAATGGCGGATCGATATAGATCATATTGAGTTGCCCAGCAAACTCAGACAACAGGGCGGGCAAGACGTACTTTTTGTCGCGCCATATGAGACGGTTTCTCCAGTCGCTCGGGCTGTCGGCCGCGAACAGGTCTAGGGTGCGCTGGCGATCCCTGAGCTGATTCATTTACCGTCTCAACTGTCCTGAAACGGCAAGCGTATACGAGGGGGAATGGCGCGCTTACCTGACGCGTCGTACTTCCCCTCCCAGATAAGCTCAGGCATTGTGGATTCCCAATTTCGCTTTGCTGTGGTGTGGATGAGTTGGCCTTGGTTCAGTTAGACGATGC
>WNFL01062898.1_pt1 | contig 13904 bp, 24 predicted proteins | sample 5400361 | NCBI WGS metagenome assembly WNFL01 (sample SAMN13153351, study PRJNA577476) | soil metagenome | isolation source: 40 cm soil on Douglas fir-dominated hillslope | place: USA:California | collected 2013-09-17
CTACCGGCACGATTTCGGAAAGGCCCGGCCGCTCTTGGTTGCATCGTCAGACGGGCGCCACTTGTTCATCCTCGGCGGAGGATACAAAGTGACCAACGACGGTATCGTTGGCTAACTTCAACAAGGAGCGCACGAAATGAGCGGACTAGAGGTCATGGTGGTCAACCCGCACCGGCTGCGGAACGCAAAAGGCCACTTCATCAAGGGCCGGAAGTTCAGGAAGAACCCGAGCAAGAAACGGCACGCGAAGAAACACCACGCGCGCCGCTCCAATCCGCACGCGCTCGCCGGCATGCTCGCCGGCAAGGCCACGCGCGGCCGTCGTCGCTACCACAAAAATCCGTTCGGTGACACGCTCGCGGCGATGCTCGCCCCTGTCGCCGGCGGCGCCGTGACTCTCGGCGTGGACGCGCTGATAGGCTACGCGACGCAGAGCCGCCCGGACATTCAACTGAAACTGCAAACGGGCGCCGCGCGTCCGCTGCTCGAAGCGGCGACGGGCCTACTGCTCGGCGCCGTCGCGGCTGCGATGAAGCAACCGAAGATCGGCGCCTATCTCGCCGCCGGCGGGCTGTCCGTCGCCGGGTACAACGCGCTGCGCTTGCTCGTGGTGAAGATGATCCCCGACGCACCGCTACCGCTCGGCGAAGCCGAGGAGTATCCCGCGCTTTCGTTCTACAACCCGAACGAGATAGTGCACAACGGCGGCATGGGACGCTCGGCGATGGAAGGCGGCGACGCGATGAGCGAGTACATGCGCGACAGCAACATGGGCGCGTTCCTGCAAGAGGGACTCGGCGATGATGCCGACATGCAGGAGTACGGCTTCGAGGGCTAGCCAAGCCCGTCCACGACAACCGCTAGCCGTTACGCGATCGCGCAGCGGCTAGCGTTTGGAACTTCCCCCTAATCAACTGAGAGGGCATGACCATGAAATCGTTTCTCCGTAACAACCTGTTGCTCGTGGCCGTCGTCGCGGCCGTCGTTGTTCTCGCGCTCGCCGGCGATCCGTCGCTTGCGAACTCGCTGCCCGTCGCCGGGCTCGCGTTCGGGATCACGAAAAAGAACTTCGACGACTACAAGGTAACGCGCCAAGGCGACAAGGAAGCGCTGCGCTGGAGTCTGTACGACACGCAGACCTACGTTGCCGCCGGACAGGCGCAGCTCTCGTTCTTCAAGACCGCCCAGGGCGGCGCGAAGCCGGTAGATCAGAGCAACATGGACCTCGCCGGGCAGATTCAAGCGGGATGGATATTCCGCGCGAAGTTCATCGAGCTTCGCTTTACCCCTGGCGTGTCCCCGGCCGTCACGTCCGCGGCGTCCGCCATTCCGCAGTACGTCAACGACGTGTTCACGTTCTCGGAAAACGGCTGGCTCAACTTCAAGGTGTCCCAAAAGGATATCGTGATCGACGCGCCGTTGGGCATCTTCCCGCCGCTGACGCGCCTGTATGGGTTCGCCGGCGACACCGGCACCTTTGCCGCGGGGACGGAAATCAACGTGAACTATGCACAGACGGCCGGAAAGCCGTTCGTGCTCGATCCGGTGGTAACGATCGCGCCGAATCAAGCCTTCGTGTTCACGCTGAACTGGAACCCGATCATCGCGCTTCCCTCGGGCGCGAACGGAAAAGTAGTGGCGAAGCTTGTAGGCCAACTGGCGCGGGATATCTGAGCGCGGCTGTTGTCGAAAATCCCCGCGGGCGCGCGGCGTCAGACGTGGCGCCCGCGGGGTTTGTGGTTCAAAGTGAAGTGTCCCAGGCGGGGACGAAAGGAAAACGGCAATGCTCATACTCCGACGCGCTCAAATCTACACGCTGAAGTTCGGCCCGCTCGCCGCGGGCGGCGGCAAGGATCAGCAAAAATTCCAGGTCGATACGGAATACGATTTCGAGCTTTACAAGCTCACGGCCTACGTGTTCGACGCGAACGGTATCGGCGTGCTCGAAACCCAGTGGCCGCATATCACGACGGTTCTACAGGACGGGACCACAAAGCAAGCTCTCACGTCCGATGAGACACCCATTCGCAACGTGTTCGGCGTAGGCCCGCTGCCGCACACGTTCAAGGAAAAGCACGTGGTGAAGGGCGGCGCGACGTTCTTCGCGTCGCTGACCAACAACGCGGCGGCGATCGCCTTCAGCGTGTATCTGAGCTTTGAGGGAATCTTGATCGTTAAGGGCGTCAATCCCGAGCCGACCAGATGAACAGGCGCTTCCAGCTCGCCCGGCGCGCCACGCTCGCCGAGCTTCCCGAGGAACACGAGCAAGTCATTAGCGGTCCGGGCACAACCGGCGCCGGCGGCGGGAAAACGCAGCAGCAGCCGGCGCAGTTCGCGCCGGCGCGCGGCCCGGTCACGATCACGCGCGGCGCGTTCTTCGTGCTGAACGGCGTCATTCCCGGCAGCGGCGCCGCGATGCTGTTGCCGGCGAACCGGAAGCGGATTTATTTCGAGTTCTCGAATGAGAGCTTCGCAACTCCGGTGCGGATCAACTTCGGCGGCAACGCCAGCAACTCGGCGGGCGTGCGCGTGCCGCCGGGCGCTACGCGCGTTTGGGACGTGGTTTGCCCAATCGACGGCATCTACATCTTCAGCACCGCGCCGGGCGAGCCGTGGTCCCTGACCGAAGGCAACCAAATCTAAAGCGCCGGGCTCTCGTGGGCTACGGCCTGTTTACCTACTTCCTGCCGGATGCCGCGATCCCGAATCACGGCTATCTGCCCGGATGGCCGCGCTTCAAGCGCGTGCTCAACGACGGGCGCACCGGCGAAATTCTGAAACTGATCCTTGTTCCGAAGGGCGCGCCCGGAGCGGGGACAATCTACGCGATCGGCCGCACCGTCGGCGCGACAAGCGGTATCTGGAAAAAAGCCGCAGGCGCCGCGGCAACCGCGCCGTTCCAGTTCGTGCTATCCAACATCAACGAGCAAAACCTAGTCGCCGGCGGCATCTTGGCGAACGGGAACCTGATCGTTGCCGGCAACGGCGCGACGTTCGGCGGGAACACAACGCATACGTGGATCAGCGGGGACGGCGGCGTGACGTTCAACCCGCCGGGGAATCTCGCCGCCGTTGAACTCGCGGACGGCGTAGCGAACCGAAATAAAAGCGGCGTTGCCGTCAAGGGGAACACGATCGTTCTTGCCTACGGCGGCGCAATCCGCATCGCGCGATCCGTGGACGCCGGCGCAACGTGGGTGACTCGAATTCCGCCGATCGGCAACGGATACGTGGACGGCCCGCCGTTGAGCTACGGGTTCAACGGGCGGCTGTTCATGCACCCAGGCTTTACCGTGGCCGTCCGCATTTCCGACGACGACGGGGAAACGTGGACGGAGACACTTCAAAACGGGCCGGGCTCGCTGCGCTCGATCGCGCACAACGCCGAAAAGGGGACGATCGTAGTAGGCCGCGGCCCGGTTCAAATCACGTCGGACAACGGCGCAAGCTGGAAACAACTGATCGAGCCGCCGGGCGCGGCGAACCCGTTTGCAAGTGGGATCGTGGCCTTCCCCAACGGGCGCTTCCTCACGATCGGCAACGTAGGCAACGGGGATGATCTGATCCCGCCGGGGTTCAACGACGGCGGCACTACGGCGTTCGGGGACGCGCTGTTGCGTGTCCCCTACCCGATCCAGATATCCGCCAACGCGGGCGGGGACAACGGCGCCTGCCTGTTGTACGATCGCGGCGTGCTGTACGCAGCCGGGCTGAACAACGTTGACCTTACGAGCGACATATCCGTGTCGCTGGATTTCGGCTGATGGAGCGGCGCACCGGAGCGTTGCTCGCGGCCGGCGTGGTGTTCGGTAGCATCGCGTTGTACCTGTGGATGCGGAAGGGCGCTAGCGATACGACGTCGGCGCCGTCGAGTGAATCTGAACAAGAGGCGGGCACCGTGGAAAAACTGACTGCAACATTCGGCGGACGCATGAGCGGCCCGCGATGGGATCGCTTGACGCCCGAGGCGAAGGCGAAGGCGACCGAGCTACTGAACGCCGCCCAGGCTCAAGGTCTGGACGTGATGTTCTGGGACGGATGGCGCGATCCCGAGGAAGAAAAAAAGCACATAGCGGACGGCACATCGAAACTGAAAGACCCGCTGAACACGCTGCACGCCTGGGGCACCGCGTTCGATATCGTGTTTCGTAACGCGATCGGCGGGCCGACGTGGCCGCCATCCAATGATCCGCGCTGGAGACAGCTTGCCGAGCTTGGCGCGAACCTGGGGCTGTTCTCGGGCGGGCTGACGTGGGGATGGGACTGGCCGCACTTCCAGCTTGCCGGGATCACGGCGGCGGACTTGCGCGCGCGCTACGGCAGCGACTTCCTGGCCTACTTGACGGACTCCGGGGCGACTGTGGCATGATGATCGCGGAAGGGGTGACACGATGAACATTCTGCAAATGGTGCTCGGGTTCTTCTCGGGCGGCGCCGGCCGCACCGTCGGGACTGCCGTTGCGAACGGATCGGCGTTGCTCGCGCTCGCGCCGCTCGTGTACTGGTACGACAAACACAACGCCGACGTTGCCGTGACGTTCTCGCTGTCTTACGCGCAGCTCGCGCTTGTGTGCCTTGTTGGGTTCTTCATCATCAAGGTAGTTCACTACACGCCGCCGCGTCCGCCGCTCTGATGGACCTGGGCACACTCACGGAGCTAGTTTCCGGCTTGAAGGAAGGCGGCGCCGTCGCTAACGTGTTCATCCTGGCCGCGCTCTGGTCACTCGATCGCCGCATCCTGAAAATAGAGTTCCGGCTTGGCACGCGCGGCGAGCGGCGCCGCGACTCTCACGACAACAACGGAAAGGACTGAACCATGCGCGATGTAGAACAGCACCTAGACGACGCCGAGGAACACGCCCGCATCGGCAACCCGCACCTTGCTATCGGCTCGATCGCGGCCGGCTTCCGTCAACTACTCGCGGCGATCGCGCCGAACGCCGCCGTGATCGCTGACGCCGCCGGCGTGCCCGACGTGGCCGGGAAGATCGCCGAGAGCTTCGCGCAGATGCGCGACGCGCTGGACGAAGCCGAACAGCACGCGGCCGACGGCAACCCCGGCCTTGCCGTTCCGGTCATTACTCGCGCGCTGTCCGATCTGGCGGCGTTGCTCGATCAGCTCACGGCCCAGGACAAGCCGCGCCGGGTGCGGCGCACCTAACACCCGTCCCTCCCTCGGGTGCGCGACCTCCCGCCCCGTCCGGGGCGTGGATTAGTCGCTTTAGACGGCCCGCCGGGCGACTGGTGGGCCGTTCTTTTTACCGGGCGCCGTGTGACGGAGTGCACGCCCGGACTGTGCACAAAGTCACATTTGCTCGAGCGCGAACGCTAGCGGCGGGATCTATCCGCTAGCCGCCGGCGGGATCCGCGCAGGGGCTAGCACTTTGCCCGGCCGGAACGATCGCTAGCCTTTACAGCGGCCGCGGGAACCGCTAGCATGTTGTCGATCGCCAAACCGCTAGCCTGCGCTCGATCGACGCCGCACCAGGTGGCCGCGCTAGCGACTCTGCCGGCGAACTGACAAGGGGGAATCATGGCAAGGATCGTCTTTACGTTGACCACGGCACAGGTCAAGGCTCTGCTGCACGTGTCGAAGAACCACGCCGCCGACTACGGCGACTATGGCGCAACCCGCGGGCTCGTGGATCGCGGGCTAGTGTCGAAGGCGCCCGAGAAAAAAGCGCGCCGCCGGCGCGGCTACTACTACAGTTTCCGCGACGGGTACAAGCTCACCACGGCCGGCAAGCACGCCGTCGGCGTGATTCGCGCTCTCAAGCTGGACAAACTGCCCGAGCCGGTGACGGCGACGGCGACGACAAAGGGGGAATGACCAATGGAAACGACGAAGGCAATACTGATCGAGCTACAAAAAGCGCTCTGCGACGGCTACGCGGAACAGCTCGGGAAACTCCCGATCAAGAAAGCGATTCGCGGAGCGCTGATTGACGGCTTCACCGACGGATGCCGGCAAGGGATTCAGCACACCGTAAAGATGCTCGGCGTAGAAGTGAAAGAGTGACCGTGGCGCCGCCGCGGCCGTACCCGTCGCTGCTCGATCGCGTGCGGGCGAACTGTGAAGTGTTGCCGTGGTCAGGCTGTTGGATATGGATGGGCGCGACAGTCACGAATCGCCGCGGCGTGCGCTACGGGAAAATGACGATCCGCCGGAAGCACGGCCGCAAAAAGGGCAAGGTGCGTTCGGTGCTCGTTCATCGCGTCGTGTTGGCGGAAGTCAAGGGCGTAGCGCTCTGGCGGATCGTAACGGGGATGCACTCGTGCGACGTGTCGCTTTGCGAAGCGCCGCATCATCTGCGCTCGGGCACCTACAGCGCGAACCTGCGCGACTGCTGGAACAAGGGAAGGCGGACACGATGAACAGAAAACGCAAGCGTAGCCGGCGCGCGCGGCGCGTCTATCGTCCGCGGCTCGTGGCGATCGCCACGCGGGCGCGCTTCGATCTGGCGCGGCACGGCCGGCTGTTCGCGCTCGCCGCGCTCGTGCTGAACGAGCGCGCCGCCGCCCGCGACGCCGAAGTGTTCGCGCTGCTCAGGTGCGGCGTGTTCAACATGCGCGACGCGATCCGCGCGCTACTGACGCGCGACGAAGGCGAAAATTCAACGTGGGCCGAAGCGGCTCTAATCCGCGACGAATACCGCACCCGCCCGGAAGGCGGGGAATCGCAGCATTGAAGGGGGATCATCATGGCAGTAGAAAAGCGCCGCGGGTGCGGCTACAGGAAAATGGGCGGGTTGTATCTCGTATCGGGCAAGCTCGGCGCGCCGTGCTGTCGGCTTCCGTTGCCGCTGCACGTGTGCCCGACGTGCTCACAGGGAATCAAACAGGCGCGCGGGTGGGCGTGGATTGATCCGGTCAAGCTATTCGGCTCGGAAAACTCGCCGCCTACGTGCTTCGGCTCGGCGATATGGGCAGCGTGCCCGCTCGGCGACGTGGGCGGGAAGATCGGCAACGCGGCCGGCCTGTTGTGGATCGGCGGCAAGTTCTACCCGACCACGGAGAGCTTTGCCCAGGAAGCCGCGGCGCTCGGAGTCTCGCGGCGCATTGGCGCGCTGCCGCGCGGGTTCGTCGTCGGGAAAACTTGGGTGTTCCTGGCGCACGCGAAGGCGTGTCTAGCAGATAGGCCGTGCGCGGACGGCGAGGACTCGCCGGGCGTGTTCCGCGTGTTCCTGCCCGAGCGGATAGAAAAAATTGTGAAGCTCTCAGAGTTCAACATCATTGCAGCGATTCAAGCTCGAAAGGGCAGCGTGATCGCGCTAGACCTGAACGCCGAGAGCTTCGCGGAGTTCTTGCCGCTGACGCCGGCGGAAGTGTTGCGCGTGGTCGAGAGCTTCAACTCCGACACGCGACGGGGGATCACGTGGGTTCCGGTGCCTGACGACGATCCCGACCACCAGGGCACCGTTCACGACGACGACGAAACCAACGGAGGGAATCATGTTCAAGCGATTGATGGTTGAGCTAGCCGCGCGCGCGCGGGAATTCTGGCGATGGGCGACGACGATAGACGGAATCGAGTTCGTGCGCGACGGCCCGCCGCGCTACTGGCGGCTGCGCGATCTACTCGGCTCGCCCGATCCGGCTTACCTGCGCGACGGCATGCGCGCCTGTTACGAATGTTGGCGCGACTCTCACAACACGCCGGGGCTGCAATTCTCCGCGGCCGTCGGGGTCTGTGTTGAGTGCACCGGGAAAGCCGGGCGCACCGCGGAGGTGTTCTTCGCTCGGGACTCCTGGGCCGCTCTCCAGGGCAACTACCGCGACATACAGCGGCACCGGCGCGCGATCCAAACCGAAATGCACGAGCACGCCGCGCGCGCGGAGGTATGGAGCAACGGCCGCTGTCAGGCGTGGCCGGCGTATCAGGAAGCAATCTCCCGCTTCAACGCGCTCTGCCATCAGCAGCTCGGCGACGGGAGGGGCGAATGAGCGCGCCGCGTTTGCCGTTCGTGTCCGCTACCGGGCATCCCCTCATTGACGGCTATCTGAAAGACGTGGGCGAGCCGATCGCCGAGGCGGCATCGGCGCTGCTCAAGCTCAACGAATCGCGCGAGCGCTCGCTTGCGTTCACGGCGCTCTGTGAGGCGCTGCTGTGGACGAACCAAGCCGCGCTCTCCGACTCGCAAGAAAGCCGCATCCTGACGCCGCAAGGCCCGCGGCTGTCGTGACAACCTGGGCGCCGCTCGCGCGCCCAGGCTTCCCCACTCCCTACCACCTATCCCCACTCCCGATCGCGCCGCCGGCGTGATCCTGGCGCGCCGGCGCGCTCGATCCCGGCCGCTTGACGCCCGCCCGAGCACGTTTTTAGTGTTCAGGATACACTTCGCCGGGCAAGTCAACCCGACAGGAGGGAAATCCCAATGAAGGCCGAAACCGTAAGCAAGGCGATCCGCGGCAACGACGACAACACGCTGCGGCTCGTGATCCCGAAGGCGATCCGCGAGCACATGGGTTTGAAGGCCGGGCAGCGTGTTCTATGGGTTCCGCGCGCGAACGGCGTCGTTGTGTTAAGCAACGTCGAGGACGTGTTGGCGCTGGCGATCAACGACGCCGGCAAGAGAGCGAACGCCGGGGCCGATCATGACGCGCCGCGCGCAGGTTGACCGAGGGGAAGTAGTTACCGCGAACACACACGCCGCGCACTTGAAGTCTCAGGGCTGGCTTCGCGTTGACGCCGGCGACCTGTCGCGCTTGCGAGCCGCCGGGAAGTATGACGACTTCGAGCTTGCATCCTGGGCGACGGGTGTAGTGCGCGAGGGACGGCTAACAAAAATAAAGTGGGAACTCTGGCGACGGCCGCGCGCGAAGCCGAACGATCGTTCGGCGCCGGCGGGATCGGAGCGCGCGCCATGATGATCCATCATTGCCACGCCAACGACTGCCCGACGCCGACCGATCCGGCGTTGTTCATGTGCCGGCCGCACTGGTACATGCTGCCGAAGGAAATGCGAGCGGCGATCTGGAAAGCCTACCGCGACGCGCCGACGGGCCGCGGGCGCAACCGCGCGTATCTCACCGCGTGCGCTGCGGCCGTGGAGTTCATCGCCGAGCGCGAGGGAAAAAACGAGCGCAATAGTTACCGCGCGATTCTCAACCTGCCGAACGGGTGCACGTCATGACCACAGACGCCTACGTGAAAACGCCCGACTTCCGCGTGCTGATGATGCTGTCGCGGCTCTGCACTCGATTCGAGAAAACGTGGGTAGTTCCCCGACAGCAAACGTTGCTCGAAATGATCCAGCGATTTACGGGGCGCTCGATGTCAAAGCGCACGCTCTCGCGCCACGTGGGCGCGCTCGTGCGCGACGGATGGCTGAAGCACCGGCTGCGACACCGGCCGCGGCCCGACGGTACGGGCCTACAGTGCCGCTCTAGCCTCTACGTGTTGACCAATCGGACGATGAAATGGCTGCGCTCCCTGGGGACAACTCTGTGGGAAAAATGTGCACAAGTCGCCAAGTCGCTGTCGGATATAGGGGTGACAATCCTGGCAGAAAGTACCAACCCAAGCCTATACCTTAACCCAACTCCAGCGGCGCACGCGCCGCCCAGTACGAAGGCACGCCGTAACCGGCGCGCCTAACCCCTGATCGAGGCGCGCGAGAGCGCGCCAGCAACGCCCGCGGCCCAAAATCCCGTCCGCGGCAACCCTCCCGCCGGCGCCGATCGCGCAAGCGCTAGCGAAATTCGCCTGTCAGAAGGCAAAGCGCAAGGAACGTGCCCGAGTTTGCGAACGCGCTGCGCGACGTGTACCCTGTCGCCAACATGGGCGCCAACGACACAGCGGCAACGCAACCCCCGAGCGCGCGGCTTCTCGATCAGCTCCAAGCCGAGGTTCGACGGGTTGAAACGTTGGGGCGCATGGATCAGCTCGCCGCGGTTCCCCGGATTCTCGCCTTGCAGCTCTCGTTCAACCGGGCGATCCTCACCGAGCTTGACGCACTGGCGCGCCGGACGGACTTCGCGCCAAAACCAGGGGGAACACCGTGACCAAATCCACGAGCAAGGCCGGGCGCAACGCCGGCACCGACGACGACGCGCTGTTGGGCGAAGCATCTGATCCAGCGGCCGACGATCTGTTGGGCGCGATCGAGGAAGTAAGCGAGAGCGGCGCCGGCGGCACCGTCCGCACCGAGCGCTTGAACAGCGAGCGCAAGTGGGAATTCTGCGCGGAGGACGATGCCGGCATGTTCTCCCTGCGCGACATTCACGACGCATGGGGCGGCGGCACGTTTCGTTTTACCGTCCGCAACCACAAGCGCCAATACCAGCACAGCAGCCGGCGCGTGCTCGCCGGCGAGCCGCGCTCGCCGCGATCGGCCGCGGCGCCGAGCGCGCCCGCGCAAGACGCCGGCGGCGTTGATCCGGTGCGGATCATCAAGGAAGCGCTCGCCGAACAGACCAAGCAAATCGTCGCCGTGCTCGCGCACCGGCCGGCCGTGCCGTCACTCACGGAGCGCGTCGCGGAACTAACGGCGCTGCGCGATCTAGTCATGCCGGCGGCGGCGCCCGCGAACGGCGGCGCGTCGCAAGCGCTCGAAATGATAAAGCTCGCGCGCGAGTTTGCGGCCGAAGGCGAAACAGACGGATGGTCGATCCTGGCGCGCGCGCTGGAAAAATTCAGCGAGCCGGCGGCGGCGATGCTCACGCGCGCCGCGCAGTCGAGAGGCACGCCGGCCGCGGCGCCCGCGCGAGTTCCGGCGCCGGCCGCGGCGCCCGCGATCAACGGCACGCCGCGACCGATGCCGGCCGCGAAAAACAAAACCGATCTGGCCGGCTTCCTTCAACTGCTGATTGACCGCGCGGAAGCGAAAGCCGACCCTGACTTGTGGGCCGCGGCGCTCGTGGATATTGTGCCGCCGGAAGAACTCGCCGACTTCGTGCGCCACGACGATCCGTTGTCGGAAATGGCTTTGCTCGATCCGCGCGTAACACTTCACGCCGAATGGTTCGGCGCCGTGCTCGATCTACTGCGGGAACACTTCGCCGCCGATGCTACTGGAACGGGGACAGAGACAGACGCCGACAGCGACGCTCGGGCTACTTCCTAGCGGCGCCAAAGGCACACGCGCGACGCTGCGACTCATGCAGCGGCTCGTTCGTACTGCCATGCGCGACACGCGGCAATTCCCGATCTTGCGCCGCGTGACGATCCAGGCGACGCGACGCCTTCCACAAAAAGACAAGCGCGGGGAACTCGCGGCGCTGTTCGATTTCGTGCAGAACCGAATCCGCTACATCAACGATCCGCGCGGCATCGAGACACTTCAGACGCCGCTTGAAACCTTACAGCTCGGCGCCGGCGACTGCGACGACAAGGCGATGCTGCTGGCGACGCTCGCCGAGCTTGCCGGCTACGCGACGCGCTTCGTGGCGATCGGCAACGATCCCGAGCGCTTCTCGCACGTGTACATCGAGGTCAAGTGGGGCGATGGGTGGTTGCCGATGGACGCGACCGAACCGCACGGCCCAGGATGGGCGCCGCCGGGCGCGTTCGCCCGGATGATCGAGCACGTTTGAAAAGGAGCTTCACATGTACCTGAACGGGATTACGGCCGCACAGATGGAGCGCGCGCAGCTCGGCGCGCTCGGGAAATCGCGCTTCAAAAAGCTAGCGTCGCGCGTGTCGAGCATTGCGAAGAAACCGCTGAAGCTGGTCATGAAGATCACGCCCAAGCCGTTGCAGAAGATCGTACAGGCAACCATCGTAAGGCCGACGGAAAAACTGATTGACATTCACGAAAAAGTCGCCGTTGCCACGCTGATAAACCCGCTGGAAAAAACACAGCAGCTCTCGAAAAAGCTCGTGCACTCGCCGCGCTTTCGGAAGATTCTGCGCGCCGTGGTCATTGCCGTCGTGGTTTATTTCTCGTTCGGCACGGCGCTCGCCTGGGTGGCCGCGAACCCGACGCTCGTGACCGGCATCGCCAGCCTTGTTCTGAAAATGCGGAACCAAAAGCAAGGCGTGAACGATCCCGAGGCGGACGCCGCGGCGGCGCAAGGTGAGCGCGATATCCGCGACCAACTCCGCGCCGCCGGCTACAGCGACGCCCAGGCGGATCAGGCGATAGCGAACCTGCGCGCGGGCATGCAACCCGACAAGGCGCTTGAGTCTATCGGCCCGCCGGCGAATCGTCCCGCGCCCGCTGTCGTGTCCGCGCCGGCGCCGAGCGCGCCGACGTTCACGCCGGAAGGCGAGCCGATCTACAGCACGCCCGTCTATCGTCCGATGCCGGCCGCAGTTCCGAAAATGTTTGCAAGCGAGAGCAGCGGCGGCGGCGGCGGAAGTTCGCGCAGCGACGAAGCACCCGCCGCGCCGGGCGCGCCGGCGCCGGCGAAAGCGGGCGGCTTGCCGTCGTGGGCGATACCTGCGACACTGACCGCGATCGGCATTGCCGCGCACGCCTTGTTTTAATTCACGGAGGTTCACATGTTCATAGAACCACTCGCAGGACTCGGGCGCCGCGGCTTCGCTTCGCGGATCAAGAAAATTGCGGGCGTCGCACGTCCGCCGATGCCGGGCGGGCGTCCGTTCAAGCCGCCGATCCCCGGCGGCTTCACAAAGTACAACCCGATGCCGGCGCGATATCGCCGCTTCGCGCCCGCGGGGCTCTCGGGCATGCCGACAAAATCCGGCGTCGAGTTCCTCGCCTGGGTGAAGGAAAACGAACCGCTCGCCTGGGCGGCGATCGTCAAGCGCGTGCCGGCCGCGGCGCTCGCCGTGCAGAAGGCCGGGCCGGGCATGCAGGGGATCGGACTCGGGCAGGATGAACTTGTAAGCGAACCGTCGGAAGGATTCGACTGGGGCGGGCTCGTGTCGAAAGCCGTTCAGGCGGGCACCGGGTTGTTGCAGCTCGTGCAGAACCAAACCGTGTTCAAGGCGAATCTACAGCGAGCGCAAGCGGGCAAGCCGCTGATAACGCCGTCGCAGGTTTCGCAGATGCAAACGCCGGTGCGCGCGGCCGTCGGACTGGACACCGACACGCGCCGCATGATTACGCTTCTCGCCGTCGGCGCCGGCGTGCTCGCCGTCGGGGGTGTCGGGATCATGGCCTTTGCGCGCCGCGGCCCGTCGCACCATCGGCGCCACATGTGAGCGGCGATCATGCCGCGCGCGCTGAACACCGTTACGAACACCGGCCGCGTTCTTGATCGTCGCGGGCGGATCGTCGGCCGACTGAGCCGGCGCGAGCTTGCCGCGATGCACGTCCGCGCGCGCGAAGCGCGCCGCGCTGGACTGGGCGCCGCCTTCGATCCTAGCGAATCGTTCGGCGCCGAAGTGTACGAGCTACTGCACCCCGGCCGCGTTCAGGAAGAATATCGCGCCGTCGGCAAAGAGGCGCCGAGCGTGTCCGATATCATGACGGGCGCCGCGAGTGCCGCCGCCGCGAACGTCGAAAAGGGCGCGGCCGATCTGGCGAGCGGAATCTTGAGCGCGGGCAAGTGGATCATCGTGGGCCTTGTCGTCGTCGGCGGAATCATCGCCGTGTCGCATCTACCGATCGCATGGCACAACGTTCCCCGAGAAAAGCAATGAAGCGCAAGCGCAAAGCGCTAGCGCGGCGTCGAGCTCGGGGAAGGGCTAGCGTATCGCCGCGGGTGAAGCGCAACCCCGCGCCGGCGCCGAACGCCGCGCTGCGCGAAGCGATCGAGCGCTTTACCGGCTTCCGCGCGCAGCCGCCGAAATCCATCCGGCGCGAGCGCATCCCGACGCCGGGCAGGGTGGTATTTGAACTCGGCGAGCTTCTTATGGTAGGCTACGCAACAGTTCGAGCCGGCAAGCGCTACAACTACCGGCACGATTTCGGAAAGGCCCGGCCGCTCTTGGTTGCATCGTCAGACGGGCGCCACTTGTTCATCCTCGGCGGAGGATACAAAGTGACCAACGA
>WNFL01206094.1_pt2 | contig 13902 bp, 16 predicted proteins | sample 5400361 | NCBI WGS metagenome assembly WNFL01 (sample SAMN13153351, study PRJNA577476) | soil metagenome | isolation source: 40 cm soil on Douglas fir-dominated hillslope | place: USA:California | collected 2013-09-17
CGATCGGAATTCCAGCCGGCGAAAGATCGCGACAAAAATCATCGCCGTGAATCCGAGCGCGGTTGCGGCCTGGACGCCGCCCGGTGCCAGACTCCCGGTCGCCATCACGGCAATCGCAAGCCCAAGTGAGGCGAGAGTAAGAAGGATCAGCGGCCACATCGATGAATTTTCCATATTTCGCCGGCTCAAATGTCGTTCGATCGCCATGATGATGGTCGCGCCGTTTGCCAGCGTGGCCAGGGCCGCAATCGCCACAAAGGCCGTGGCGGCCTCACGCACGATACGGTTGAACGCACCTTGCTGACCGATCAAAACTTCGACGGCCATGAATGTCGCGACCGTGCTCAAGACGTAGAACATGGTCTCCGCCCGTTGCCGGTCCCGTGCGACGATGGTGGCGGCCACGGTCAGGGCCAGCATTGTCAGATAGGTGACGAGGCTTCGCAGCGTGGCGCCAGGATCGACGCTGATATGACCCAAGGACGAAGCTTTGCCCAACGTGGCGGAGGCCGTCGACCAGACCGGATTTCCCAACCATGAAGCTGGCAGGGGCACGACCTGCAGAACCATCCAGAGGATCGGAAACAGCATCGCCAACGATAATCGCCGTAGCGATTGTGCTGCTGTGACGACGTCGGCCTCGGGACGAGGGCAGCTCCCACCAGGATGACCGCTACGCCCAGGGGGACGACATGGCGGGCGAATCCCTCAGGCGCCATCGCAAGGGCGGGGATGGCGGCGAGCAGAACTATCAGGAGACGGGAAGCAATAGGCAAGTTCTTGAAACTTCGGGCGAAACCATGGATGGGTGCGCCACTTTAGTCGGAAAGCACGGCGCCGGAGGCGACGACTATCGCATACAGGAAGCTGAACGCCAAACCTGGCATCTGTAACGAAGAGGCATTCCTGGCGCTGCCGCGGTCACGGCAATGACGTGTTGTGCCGGGAAAGAGCGCGGAGATCGCGATCTCAGCGCGCCTGATCAATCGAGCGGCGCTTGTAAAGCACAGCGACCGAGGCGCGGCGGGAAGATCGCGCTACCAACGGCGAGCGCAGCGTCACCAGCGTGCTTTGTGCGAACAGGCCGAACGCGTATCCGAATTGCGGTACGATCCCGACGAGGAGGCTGTTGCCGCATGCGGTCAGGAAGCTGCCGCCAGACCCAAGCGCTGCGGTCATCGCGATGATGATCCCAAGCAGTGTGACAGGGATAAGAATCCAGACGCGAAAGCTGAAGGCCAGCACCGCGCCGACGAGAAATGAAAAAAAGATGGTACCCGGGATCATAATTTTGCCTCCGGGATCACTTTTTCACCTTGGGTGCTAAAAAACCGTGAAAGGGTTCCCGCAGTTCCGGGTCATCTCCCGGTACGGTTTATCATTTTCCCGCGCAGTATGCAGTATGGAGAGAGCGCGCGCAGGGCGTCGGACAACCCGTGGATCGGCATCGTTCCCTTGATCGGAGCAGGCTCGGTCGCGATTTCTATGCCTAGTTCGCCGATGTTCTGCCATTCTCGGGCGGCGAGACGCGAGGCCGATTGGGGCAGCAGCAGGGCTTCTCCGCGTTGGGTAGCGGACGCTTCGAACTGAACCTTGCTGGCGCTCTCTTTTTTGTCATGAAGCGTAATTAATTATGAAGCGGCTCCGTCTTGACGTCCTGCTTGTTACTTTGGCAAGCACCACATCATTAAAACTTGAACTATTGCAGCGCGCATTTTCAACACAAAACGTTGTTTTATACGGACTGGTTAACTTGAGCTTGCCCCTTCGGTCTTGGAGGTGAGGATGTTGGTCCCTGAGAGTTCAGTCAACAAGGGTGCACCCGAGCGCATGACGACTAGCGGACTGATAGCGAATCCATCCGGAGCGGCGACGCAGGTCCTTCCCCGCATGGCGCAAGATGCCTCGCTCCCGCTCGGGCGACCGGGTTCGAAAATCAAGGTTCCGTACGCCGCGCTTCAACACCTTCTGGCCTTTGTCGACGCTTCCCTGATCATCCTGGCCAGCGTCGTCGGCGGCGGGCTCTACCAGCTCGTCGCCAATGGCGATTTCACGAATGCCGGTCAGTTGCTCGGCGCCGGAATTATCGCGGCCTTGCTCTACGTGCTGATCGGTCAGTCGGGTGGGTTCTACGATCTTCGCATCGCCTTCTCGAAGCGGAGGAAGGACGCCGGCCGCATCTTCGCGCAATGGTCGCTCGTGACCCTGTTGCTGACGCTGTTGGCTTTTCTGATGAAGAGCGGCGCGGTGTTCTCGCGCGGATCTATCCTCTGTTTCGGATCGCTGGCGCTTGTCCTGCTGCTGGCATGCCGTCAATTTTCGAAGCGCGTGGTCGCGGCCGCGGTGACCGACGGCCAGGTGCAGGGCCGACTCGCGATCGTGCTTGGGACACGCGAAGAGCTTGCCGCGCTTGGCATGGAAGACCTGCTGGAGCGATTCGGCTTGACCGAAGTCGAGCGGGTGGTGTTTCCCAGCGACAGGAATAATCGGTTCGCCATGACGGAAGACGAATCATCCTCGCTGGACCAGGCGCTCGCCGTGGCGCGGGATCGCGGCGTCGACGGGATCGTGCTGGCATTTCCATGGAACGATACCCGCAAGCTCGAGCTGGTCCGCGACCGCCTGCGCATCTCGCCGCTCCCGGTTCAGTTGGTCCCTGACCGGCGGATTCGTTCGCTGGTGGAAAATCCTTCGTTCCGGCTTCGCAAATCGCTTTCGATCGAAATTCAACGCGGACCGCTGTCGCGCATGGACCAAATGTGGAAACGTCTCGTCGACATCGTGGGCGCCTCACTGGGCCTGATCATCCTGGCGCCTTTGATGTTGCTGAGCGCGGTGGCGATCAGGGGCGATTCGCCCGGGCCGGTTTTCTTCCGCCAGCGGCGGAATGGGTTCAACACCAAGCAGTTTTCGATATTCAAGTTTAGAACGCGGTCATGGAGGATGGCGCCGCGGTCGTACAGGCGAGGCGCATTGACTCACGAGTGACCAGAGTTGGCAGGGTACTCCGGCGGTCAAGCATCGACGAGGTGCCTCAGTTGTTAAACGTCCTGAGGGGAGAAATGTCGCTGGTAGGGCCAAGGCCTCATGCCATTGCCCATGACGATCATTACGGCGATCTGCTCTCGGATTATGCCTTCCGGAATCACGTCAAGCCTGGAATTACCGGCTGGGCCCAAGTCAACGGCTATAGAGGAGAGACGGCGCGGGTCGAACAAATGAAGGGACGCGTCGATTGCGATCTCTGGTATATCAACAATTGGAGTCTGATGCTCGACTTCAAGATACTGTTCCTGACCTGCCTTGAACTTACTCGTCGGCGCAACGCTTACTAGCCGTAGCTACCTCGAGTTCTAGCCACTACCTGTAACCCCGCTGCAACACGCATTGACTTAGTTGGGGATTTTAGCGACGTCTGACCGTGGAACTTGGGGGAATTGGTGTGAGGCGTGGCGTGTTGCTGAGGGGGCTGATGATCCTCGTCCTGCTGTGTTCAGCAGGGTGTTCAATCATGCCCATGTCGGGGCCTGAAGATCACGCGATCAAGAGTGAGATCACGAGGTCAGGTCCGGACTACGGCCTCGTGAAGCTGACCCCGACTGTGGTCGATATTCTGAAGGAATACGGCCCCGGCGCGATCGCTGGGTCGTTTCCTGATCGCCGGCCGCCGCCAGGCATCAAGTTTGGGATCGGCGACACCGTGGCGGTATCGATCTTCGAAGCTGCCGCAGGAGGCTTGTTTATCCCGGCAGAGGCCGGCGTGCGGCCGGGCAACTTCGTGGCCTTGCCAAACCAGAACGTTGATTTGAACGGCTACATCAGCGTTCCCTATGCGGGCGCCGTCAAAGCCAACGGGCGGACACCACGCGAGGTTCAGCAGGACATCGTCAAGGCGATCGGTAACCGTGCTATCGAACCTCAAGTCGTCATCTCGCTGATCACGCAAAACACCTCGCTCATAAGCGTGCTGGGCGAAGTGAGAACGCCAGCCCGTCTGACGGCGAATGCGGCCGGCGAGCGGATCCTTGACTTGATTGCGCGCGCCGGCGGCCTAACGGGGCCGGGCTGGGAGAGCTGGGTGACGCTGGAGCGCGCTGGCAAGCGTGCCACGGTTCCGTTCGGAGCCTTGGTGTATCAGCCAGCCAACAATGTTGGGTTCACCCCGGCGACTCCATATATGTCTATCGCGAACCGCAGATATTCCTCTCCTTTGGGGCGTTCGGTGGGGGAGGAAGTTTAGGGGCGACGCAGGCTCAGATCTCGTTCGATATGTGGAAGATCAGCATGGCGCAGGCCGATGGCCAAAGCGGGCGGCCTGGCTGATGGGCAGGCGGAGCCCGCTGGTGTCTATGTCTACCGTCGCGAGCCACGCGAACTCGCAGAACGGCTGGGCGTCGACTGTTCCAAATTCGTCGGACCGCTGGTGCCCGTAGTCTACAATGCGGATTTCCGCGACCCGGCGGCGTTCTTTCTGGCGAGCCAGTTTGAGATGCAGGACAAGGACGTATTGTTTGCGGCGAACGCCGCAACGGTGGACACCGCCAAGTTCCTGCAGTTCGTTTGTCTCGTGATCGGGACCGCCAACGACACAATTATTATCGACGGCCCTTGCGGTCTGCGACGGTTGTTTCCTCGACCGCGGGAGCGTTCTTTGACTCGGGAACACGCAGGCGGCCTAGGTGGTGTGGACTCTAGGGATTGATCGGGATAGGGGGACGTCTCCTCCTATACCACCGGGCATACGGGTCCGTACCGCGGCGGTTCGACTGAGTTAAGCTGGCCCAGAAACCAGTATTCGGGGGAGACCGAGAGCGTCAAAGAAGTGGTTGCGCAGGGCGTGCTGGAGCGCCGGGTGCCCGGACATTCGCCAGAGGCCCGTCTGCGTAATAGTTTTCGTATGGGTCGAGCGAATAAATTGTCGGCATTGAGCTAGCTCGCGGGAATCGGTGCGATCGAACCTTTGGAAGGCTCCACTCGTCCGGTCCGGCTTGGTTCATACAGTTGTATCTGTGCCCATTCCTCGGCTACAAGGCCACAACTCCTTCGTCGCGCTCGCCTTTGTCATCGGTTCCAGTGGCCATATTTCCGAGCTTATCCCAGGCAATAGTGTGCGAGATCGGTACTTTGTACGGCCTGCATCTCGACGAAGCTGATGATGGTTGCTCAGATCTGGGACGTGAGTGACGAGGGAATGGCGAGCCGAAATATGAAAAAGGAGATGTTGGCTAACAATACTGCCAGTGCTGGGAGCATCTTTTGGCGGATTCTAGTCCAACTACTTATCCCCCCAGCGCTTATTGTCTGGTGGGGGGCGGAGCGCTATGGGGAATGGCTGTACATAACTTCGCTGCCGACGCTTCTTTCAGTTGCCGACCTCGGATTTTCCGACGCGGCAGCGTCGCTGATGACAATGGAAATCGCAAAAGGAAATAGATCCGAGGCATCGAGGATATTCCAATCGATATCTGCAATGACGCTCGTCATGTGCGTGCTTTTGATTGTGGCAGGCCTGCCGTTGCTATTTATTGATCGGCTCAAGATCGGGATGGCGCAATTCGACGAAGAGGCGCTTGCTACAGCCTTCATCTTTGTATGTTATTCTTCGCTTTTGGTTTTATCGAAGCTGTTTCTTTCTTGCCTGCGGGCTGGCCGACGCTACGCTGAATCCACCCTGATCTATGACGCGTTGCAGTTCCTGGAAGGTGTGGGCCTCCTCGGCGCGGCCTACCTGGGAAAATCGTTTGTGTTCTGCGGTTTTGTGTACCTCACGTTGAGAATAGTCAACGTTGCGGCCCTCGTTGCCATGATCCTTCGAACAATGCGTTGGCTGCCGTGGGGAGTAAGTTTGTTTGACATGAGGGCCATACGCGAGTTGCTGCCGCCGGCTCTCGCAGGCATGGCCATGCCTGTTGCGCTGGCGCTGAACTTTCAGGGAATGATCTGGATTGCTGCGAGCGCGATCGGGCCGGCGGCTGCCGCAGTGTTTTCCACAGTGCGTACGGCAAGCCGCGTGATCATCCAGATGATTGGCATATTCAGTCGAGCGGCAATGCCTATTTACTCGGCTAGCGTCGCGGTAAATAATGAGCGCTCCCGCGACATAATCGAGCGGATTGATCGCCTTCTGACATACTTCCTGCTGATCCCCGGCTGTGTGGCCTTTGGTCTCTTCGGCCGTCAGTTGGTCAGCATCTGGACGCGCGGACACATCGATCCGTCGGCCGTTTTCGTCTGGCTGATAGCTATGAGCGCGCTTTTTCACGGCCTCTGGGTTTTCAAAACCAATCTTTTGATTTCCATCAACAAGCATGTCAAATTCGGCGTCGCAGTGGTGTTGCTGACGTCTGTGTTTACCCTTCTCGGACTTCCGTCGGCAATGTTCTTTGGCGTGAATGGCCTTGCCGCAGATCTGGTCGTCCTTGAGTTCGCAACATTCATTGCTTTCGTTCTTCTGAATAGCCAGTTCAGCCCGATGCGCCAGAGCATCTACGGTACGCTAAGTTGATAGCATCAGCTGAGGATGTCGATCTGTCACGGCTTTCGGCTGAGATCGTCATCGTTGGAGGTGGCGCGGTTGGTTTGCTCGCCGCGGTTTACCTGGCATCCCGCAAGGTCAAGGTGGTGGTGTTGGAAGCTGGTCCAGTGCAGCTCGACCAGGCGTCCCAATCGATCTTTGAATCGGCCGTTAGCAGCGGCCGGAAGCATATCGGCATATACCAGGGCCGTTTTCGTGCGCTCGGCGGCACAACTAATTTTTGGGGCGGACAATTGGTTCGCTTCGATTCCCTTGTTTTTTCGCCGCGGCCGTGGGTTTCCGAAGGGAGTTGGCCGCTGGGGATCGACGCCATCGAGCCCTTCTATAAGGAGTGTGAAGCGCTGCTCGATGTGCCGACCGAGCTAAATGAGGATGAGAAGGTAATTGCCGAGGTAAAGCCTCCTGACGAGTTTCGCGACAACGATCTCAAGTATTTCTTTACACGATGGTTGACGGAAAAAAATTTCCGCTTTCGCTTCGCTCGGGTCTTGGCGTCCAACGAGTATGTGACGGTCGTTACGCGCGCGCCGGTGACAAGCTTGAGACTGGGGCCGGATCTGCGCAACGTCGCGGCGGTTGTGGTTAGGGGCCCGCAGGGGCCTGTCGAAGTCGCCGCGCGCTATTTTGCGCTTGCCAATGGAACGATCGAATTAGTGAGGCTGCTGCAACATCGGACAGCCGATGGCGGGATGGCCCCATGGTCCGACAATCGATGGCTTGGGAGAGGCTTCATGGATCACCTGGAGGGCACCATCGCCACCCTTGCCCCGATCAATCGAAAATTGTTTCGCGCCCTGTTCAATAACGTTTTTATTAAGGGCATGAAGCTGCAGCCTCGCTTGAAATTGGCTGAAGAGCTGCAGAGTCGGGATAAACTGCTCGGTGCCGCACTCCACGTCAAATTCGACACTGAGCTGGAAGAGCATGTCCAGAACGCAAAGATCTTCATTTCGGGCCTGTTGAAGGGACGTTTTTCGGATCCCAAGAAGATCCTGCCGGAGTTCTGGGCGGCGATGCGGCTAGGTTTTCCGATGGCGTGGCATTACGTCGTGAACCGAAGCATATGGTCGCCTTCAGGAGGCAATATCCAGATAAGAGTGATGCTCGAGCATGCGCCTCTTGGCGACAGTACGATCAAGCTGACAGAAAAGCGGGACGAGAACGGAATGCAACTTCCCGAGCTGAAATGGACGATTTCGACCGAACGGGAAATCAAGACCATTCAGACGGTGGCTAGGCTTGCCAAGCAATACTTCGAGAGCCGCAACGTCGCGAGAGTGACGATCCTGGAAGACGTAATTGCGGGTGGGTCCAATTTGCTCGAATCCTTTGTCGACACGTTTCATCATATGGGAGGCGCCCGCATGGCTCGTTCCGAGCTGGATGGATTTGTTGATCCGATGTCGCGGGTGTTTGGCAGCGAAAATCTATACCTTATGGGAGCGGCTATATTCCCCGTTTCCGGCTTTGCGAATCCGACCTTCACAGCAATGGCGCTCGCGCTGCGTACTGCTGAAAAGATCAAGCAGCGCCTGGTTCTACAATGAAGCCTGTAGATCTTGGAGGAGAAACGCACTCGCAGCGAATTGGCTTCGGATGCTCCCATATCACAGGCGGATTTGAAGCACGTTCAAATATTCGGGTGTTGCGTGCGGCGTACGATCTTGGAGTGAGACACTTCGATACAGCACCTCTATATGGGCATGGTACATCGGAGGAAATAGTGGGCCACGCGTTTCGCCGAGACCGCCACAAAGTGACTATCGCGACTAAAATTGGCATTCCGCACGGAACTCTGAGCTACAAAAGCCAATTTGTTCGATTATTGGCAACTCCCCTACGCCGATGGACTCCTGGAATTTCGAAATTCGCCGCCGGAAAAATGTATTCGACGCCGCCACGCACGGACTTTTCGCCTGCATCGATCGAGCGGTCGCTTGATAAATCACTAGTGAAGCTAAAAACCGACTATGTTGACATTCTCCTTCTGCACGAGGTTCGCGTCAAAGACATTTCGGACGAACTTCTTACTAAGCTAGGGCGCTTGGTTATCGAAGGTAAGGTTCGTCGGCTTGGTATAGGTACAAACATACAAAGCATGAGGGAGATTCAGGAGAAAGGATACGAGTTCGAGGTATACCAAAGACCGTGGTCGGTCTTTGTTCCTGACGAGGGCCTGTTCGCAGACCGTTACCGAATTTTTCATGGCAGTATCTTGAGCGCGGCAGCGACCATCAGGGAAAAACTGCGCGCCGATCCGAGGTTTTGCCGTCAACTGCAAGAGCTTAGCGGCTTGGAGTTCCGATCGACAGACGATATCGGCAAAATCCTGTTGTTAGCAGCAGTCTCGGCAAATCCTCACGGCCTCGCGCTCTTCAGCTCCAAAGTACAGACCAGAATTGCGTCTTACGTGAAATTTGTGACCGAAAATCCACCTGCCAAACTCGGATATCAGCTCGCAACAGCAATTCGAGGCAATCTTTAGCTTCGGCTTCAAGATTCAGAAAGCGCCGCGATGCCTGAACATGGCCTAGGACAGTTTGATAAGATCTACGTGTACGGGGCGCGCAATCCGATCCATTACTCAGGCTCACCTTATTATTTTATGCAAAGCCTGCGGGAGGTCTTACACGATAAGGAACGGTCGTTCGTTTGCCCGATACCGCTGAAACGCCTGAGAGAAATGTGGCCGAGCTACATATGGTGGGCTCTTAAGGCTCGGACCATCGAACCTCCTGCTTTCTTTTTTTCAGAGGAATACCATCAAGCAAGCCTTGCCGAAATACCTGTCCATATCGGAGGTGACACTGCGGTTATTAGCTTTACCGATTTGCTGGCGCCCTCGATTCTCGAGAAGCTTCGTTCCGCAAACAATCGCCATTTCTATATATACCGAGATGCAACGTACATTCAGCTTTTGGATGATTTTAAGTACGGCAGAACGATTGTGGGGCAAAAAAGAACGGATTTGATCGCGAGGGAAACCGAGATGTACCATCTCGCGCGGCGACTCTTTGTTTTCGACAGCGTAATCAAAGACATTTTGATCAGCCGATATAAAATTGAAGAGGCTAAAATTTGCGTAGCGGGGCGCGGATTGAATATGTCGAGAGCCGAATTTGAAATGGCTGCTGCCGTCCGGCATGCGAACCGAAGTTCATCAGACGGGCCCATTGTTTTCACCATCATTGGTAAGGATGCCCGCAGGAAAGGCGTTTATCAAGTTATCGAAGCTATCGATGCGCTGTCATTCGGCGAAAAAAACGGATCAGATTGCGAATTGTTGGTCCAGCCCGGGGATCGATTCCCAAACGAGACTATCTGGAGCGGTTCGGATTTGTATCCAACAAACAAAAATTGTTAGAGATTTTAGGTACCACCGACGTTAGTGTATTGATGTCTTCGGCGGAAGGGGGCGTCGCAGGTAGTCTGCGCGAATTTACGTGTCTTGGTGTTCCCTGTTGGGTTGCCTGGTTACCTCAATATGCAGGGGGGCTCGATGAACGGTTAGTCTTCAAAGAACGATTTCCGCTAGTACTTAGAAATATGACGCAAACGTTGCGGGAGATACTATCACATTCTACTGAAGCACGTTCGCAAAAAGGGACGCAGGGTTTCGGGTACGTGGGTTGGATCCAGCAGGCCAAAACTGTCTGTAGATATATGGAATTAGACTCTTGAAGTTTGGAGGAAAGTTTCCGGAATTGCGCCAAGTCTTTGTGATTGTAGCTGGCGGTGGCCTTTGAACGCCCACTGATTCATGAGGACGCCCGTTCCAAGTTGGAGGATTGGCGCAGATGCTACAATGAAGAGCGCCCGCATGGCGCTATCGAGCAACGACCCCCAATATTGTTGCACCGCTATGATGGCGGAGCACACCATCGTAGCCTGGCCGGAAAACTCCAGCTTCCGGCGGTCTGGAGAATGGTTTCAGCCGAATGAAATCAGGACTCTACCCATCGGCGAATGGTGGGGCTCAGGTCGCGATGGCGACGGTCGTTTCGCCCCGAGCCGAAGGATGCCACCGGGCAACAAAGCAACAAACGGTCGCCGTACCAGCGATGGTGGTCGCGGAATCGGGGACGCCTCCTGATCCGGCAGGTCGGCCGGCTGCGGGGCGCTCGAGATCGAGTTTGCCGGAGCTCGGATGCGGATCACCGGCGCGGTTGACGCGGCGACGCTAAAGGCAACGGTCGCGGCGCCGGCTGACGGACGGCCGCGATAATCCCCATTGCGTCGGGCGTGCGGGTGTGGATTGCGACCGGCCAAACCGATATGCCGCGGCATCAACTCGCTGGCGGTGCTGGTACAGGAAGCCGTCAGGCGCGACCCGCACGGCGGCGATCTCTACGTTTGGGACGATGGGCTGGGCATGTCGCTCTAAGCCAAGCGGCTCGAACGCGGCCGTTTTCTGTGGCCGTCGCCGGCTGACGGTGTCGTGAGCATCACTCCAGCCCACAGCTTGGCTACTTGCTCGAGGGCATTGACTGGCGGATGCCGCAACACACGTGAAGACCGCAGGCGGCCGGCTGATCGCTGGGATTTGAATCGATAAATCGATCGGCAGTTCGGATAGGGGATAGGGACGGCAGATTGTGATTCTCTCGTCGGCGATAGGCGCCGATGATTCTCTCCCCGACGATGTGGTCACGCTGAAGGCGATGCTGCGCGCTGAGCGGGCGGCCAGGTTGGCCGCGGAAGCAGAGGCCTAGCCGCGGACATTGCTGATCGAGAAGCTCAAACTTACGATCAAGAAGCTCCGGCACAAGCAGTTCGGACGTCCTCAGAGCGCGGAGCATTGCTGGATCAGCTCGAGCTGCAACTCGCCGGTCTGGAGGAGACCGCCGCGCAAGCCGAGACCGCGGCGCAATGGCCGCAGCTGACAAGATTACGGTCGCCCCCTTCGAGCGCCGGTCAAGCGGTCAAGCGCATCGATGTTCTGTTCGCCACCGAACGCGAGATCAACGGTCTTGTTGCGCAAGAACGCCGCCTGCGCGTGCGCCAGGACCGTAGTCGCGCGTTCATCACAAAGCTGCAGACTGGTTACGTGAGCACGTGAGCAGCGCGCCAGGCTCTCCAAGAACAACGATACGATCAAGGCGATCAATTACTGCCTAAGCCGCTGGGATGCATTCACCCGCTCCTCGGTGACGGGCGCCTTGTGCATGCCGAACAATGCTGTTGAACGTGAGCTTCGGGCCGTCGCTGAAGAAGAAATTGGACCTTCGCGGGCTCCGATCAGGGCGGCCGGCGTGCGGCTCAACGACATCGATCCACGAGCCTGGCTTGCCAACGCGCACCAGGGGCCGTTGCCGGATGCGTACCTTGATTCGGCCAAAGTGGACATAGATACGAGTTCTCCTTATGCTTACTCTAGATGTCGTAGTCTACTCTACGTCAGAGGTGCTCAATGCGTTCGGACCTTCCAATTTTGATCCGTTGTGCCTTTTTGTGGAACAAGCATGGATTTCGAGCAAGAGCTGCCGTTCCGCGCTTGATTGGCAGACATTTGGCTGGCAACAAGCCCGTATTTATCGAGACCGCTTCAGGAGCCAAGCTAAGCGTCGATTTTAATAATCTTGATACTTACGCGGCGATTTATAATCATGCCGGAACATGGGATGGGCACGTCATGCGCGTCTGCCACGAATTGTTGCGAGACCGCAACGTGTTTTACGACATTGGGTCAAATACTGGCATTTTCGCGATCGACGCAGGCATCAAATTCAAAACTATCAAAGGATATGCTTTTGAACCTCAAGCCGATCAGGCGGACGCGATACAGCAAAGTATCATCGATAACGGGCTGCGGACCGTCTTCTGCATCAAGTGCATGTTGGGGGAGAGTGATGGGACCGGCGAATTGTACCTGACAAGCCATTCGATACACGCGTCAAGCATTCCGAGAGAGGGCAGGTTCCGAAAAATCGAAGTATCTATGCGTACTATCGACTCCTTGTCGCGGGATGCGATTTTGGATGATCCGGACGTCGTCAAAATCGATGTTGAGGGAGGCGAAATGGCCGTTTTTCGCGGAGCCCGCGAGACCTTTTCTAGATCGACTCCAAGCATCGTATTTGAGGCTGACGAGAACCTCCACCGCTTTGATATAGACCCAAATGCACTGCTCGAAATGATCGCTACTTTTGGAGAATACCGATTTTTTGAAATCGACAAGCGCGGTGCGCTGAACTCGATCGCACGGATTGAGAACGAGGGTAATTTCCTGGCTCTATCTGCTCGCCATGAGCTTCCGCGAAATCTGCTGCCTGAGTGCTTTTAACCCCAGCCACCACCCTTTCCGCCAAATTTCGGCGGATGCCCGGTTCCAGTCACGAAACATTCCCGGTGGAGGCTTTCTGGTTCGGACATCACGGCGCAATAAAACGGAAAACGAGTTGGAAGCGAGCAACGCGATGATGGAGCGACTGGGGATTTTGTACGCTGACCCGCGTGACGCTGGCCGTGCGCACGTAGTCAGTCGCCGCAATTTCACCACAGGCGCGGCGGCCTTCGCAATCAATGTAGGCCTGTCGCGCGACGCTGAAGCAATCACCGCGTTGCAGGGAATTGTTCCTCAAGGTGCAGCTGCGCTCGGATACACCAACAAAGTCATTGATCTGGTTCCGACCGTAGACGACATCGCGCCGGGCCGGACAGGCAATTACGCGTTGTTCGATAGCATGTTTTACGATCCAAATCCGCCAGACAAAAGCCGCTATGCTATGGAGAACGGGGTCCTCAAAATCCCGATGGGCAAACAGGTCGTAACCCAGAGCCGTAACAGCACGCAGGGAACTCTACCGTACCTGACTGGTGCGATCGGCTTTTATATGGAATTCGATGTTCATCTTTCTGACAATCACCCGGACCACTGGCCTGCGGTTTGGGCGATGCCGCAAGAACATGACCTGAGGCAAAGTGATCACTACGCCGGCGATCCCCCACGTTATGAGCGCTGGATGGAATTGGACGTAGATGAAGGCGGCTTCGGGCCTGGCACGCTCTCAAGTGTGATCGACTGGCAGGGCATATATGATGCCCGCAACCAACAGTACTGGCGGGACTATCCTACCGACACCGTCCGCGGCAGCGTTGTTACAAACCGGATAGACAGGGGCGCTCTCGACCGAACCCAGCGCCACACCTTCGGGGCAAGCTATGAACCCGGCACGGGTCTAATTCGCTGGTATCTAGATGATCGCCTGATATTCACGGCGTCGGCTCCCGCCATCGCAGCACAACAACATTTTTATATGATTGTGGGCGCACAGACCCACGGCGGCAATGTACCGTACAACATCTATCTCCACCGAATACGGGCGTATACGCCGTAAGACGGCGTTCCCGCATTGGGCGCATGCCAA
>WNFL01294163.1_pt4 | contig 13898 bp, 17 predicted proteins | sample 5400361 | NCBI WGS metagenome assembly WNFL01 (sample SAMN13153351, study PRJNA577476) | soil metagenome | isolation source: 40 cm soil on Douglas fir-dominated hillslope | place: USA:California | collected 2013-09-17
GCTCATCTGCAGCGCCAAAAAACCGGCATGCGCTTTGGTCGAGAACGGTCCGGGCGGCGAGGCTCCGACGTCCAGAAGTGCGACGCCCCTGCCCGCTGCCAGTCGCTGGTAGCCGCTATAGGGCGCGTGGGCGAAGGGCCGGCCCGTCATCTCCTCGCGCTCCAGCAGCGTATCGAGCTCGCCGGAATCGCATTCGCCTCCGCCGTTGAACGGAGCGAGCGCGCCGTCTCCGAGCCGGAAGAAGCGCAGCATCGGCGCCATGCGATCGAGCGCCACGCGCAACTCGGGCGACTTGCGGCGGGTCTCGTCGAGCGCGTCCTGCACCATGAGAAGCGTGCGAAATGCCTCGAGCAGCGCTTCGGGCGAGCGGCTGACGTGACCGCCATCGGGAAGAATCTGACGGCCGATCTCGACGTTAAGTCGCTTCAGCCCGATAGTCGCGTAAAGCTCATCGTCAAGACAAAGACCGGCGAGCGCGAGGGCGGCCGCGGCGTTAAACCGCGGCATGCCGTCGGGGGCCTCTGTGAGCGTGCGCGCAAGCATGCGGGTCTGGTCCCGCAAAGAGCGGAACAGTCGCGCCCGCCACGGAGTGTCCGCGGCAGCAAGAAAGAAGCCGCCATGAGAAAATAGATTGATGAAGCGCTCCGCGATGACATCCGGCTGCCACGCGGGAAGCGTGTAGTTGGCGTTTCGATTGAGCCAATGCTGCGTGAGCTTGGAGGCAAAATCGCGCGCGTGCTCGTTGCCGACCGATTTCAAGTGGCGCAACCATTCGAAGCCGTGAAGCGCCGCGGCATAAGAAGCGCTCGGCATCTTGCGGTCGAAGATCGACCCCTGGCGGATTTCTACGAGCTCGCCGGCAAAACGAAACCGGCCGCGGAAATATCCGTCGGCCTCTTCGAGACGCGCGGGACGAGAATCGAAGGGCTGAACGCAAACGCGATCGGGAATCCTGCCGCGCAGCGTCATCCGGTAAAGGGAGCCCTGCCGCAATCGGACCGCCAATGTCTGAAACGCGCGGCTAAGGGCTGCGTGCGAGGCCTCCGGCAGTACGGCCTTGCGCGGAGGCTTGGGCGCGCGCCGAGGCTCGACCGCGAATTCCTCGGCGGCCTGATCGAGATTATCCGCGGAGACGAGCGATATTGCCGGCATAGTCGGCGTGCCTTTTCCCACTCTTCGAGGTTTCGCCCTGAAACACCGCCGTGCCGGCGACAAGGACATCGGCGCCTGCACGCACGGCTTCAGCCGCCGTTTCGGGATTCACTCCGCCGTCGACCTCGAGCATGACCTCGCGTTTGGATGCGGCGATGCGCTCGCGTACGGCGGCGATCTTCGGCAGCTGGCTGGAGATGAACGCCTGGCCGCCGAAGCCGGGATTGACCGTCATGACCAGGATGAGGTCGAGCAAGTCGAATACCGGGTCGAGAACCTCGACCGGCGTCCCCGGATTGAGCACATAGCCCGCTTTCTTCCCGAGCGAACGGATGAGCTGCAGCGTGCGATGGGGATGCGGTCCCGATTCCGGATGGATGCTGATGATGTCGGCGCCGACTTCGGCGAAGGCGGAAATGTAGGGGTCGGCGGGCGCGATCATGAGATGGCAGTCGAACGGGAGCTTCGAGTGGGGCCGAAGAGCTTTCACCACCACGGGTCCGATCGTCAGGTTGGGAACGAAGTGCCCGTCCATCACGTCGATGTGGATGAAATCGGCGCCTGCGCGCGTGACCGCTTCCACCTCATCTCCCAAACGCGAGAAGTCCGCCGAGAGGATGGACGGCGCAATGCGAACGGCAGGCCGACGCTTTGCCATGACTTGAAACTATGTGCGCGATTCGAGCCAATGCGACAAGGCCAAGCAGATGGCCATGAACACGCTCGAGCTTGTCCGAGAGAAACCCGCGCGGCGCGAAAAAACCGCACAGGTTGATCAAGTGGCGCAGTTGACTTGCCCCCTCCCCCTCCTACACTCCTCTCCCCACGGAACTATTTCAGCCAGGATTTCCCCATGGACGAGGGCTCTCACAGCCCAGGAACGGCAGCACGGCCGGTCGGGCAGTTAAAGCCGCGCCCCCTATCGCCGCATTTGCAGATCTACAGCTGGCCGCTGACCATGGCCGCCTCGATCACCCACCGGCTAACGGGAGTGGCGCTTGCGGGCGGCATGCTGTTCCTCGCCTGGTGGCTGATTGCCGCAGCCAACAGCCCTGAGGACTACGCCATCTTCGTCCGGGCTGCCGAGCACCCGATCGGGCAAATCGTCCTTTTCGGACTGGTCTGGTCGCTTTCGTTCCACCTCCTCAACGGGATCCGGCATCTTGCCTGGGACCTCGGCTATGGTTTCAAGGTCCCAACCGCCAGGCTGACGGCGGCGATCGTCTATATTTTCTCGATTTTGTTGGCGGGAGGCGTGTATGCCGTCGCCCTCATGGTGAAAAGAGGGCTTGGCGTATGAACGCCCGTTTCCGGACTCCGCTCGCGCGTATCGAAGGACTGGGATCGGCCAAAGCCGGCACCGCGCATTTCTGGCAACAGCGCGTCAGCGCGGTCGCGCTTGTGCCGCTTTCGATCTGGTTCGTGGCGTCCGCACTGGCCTATGTCGGCGCGGAGGAAGGGGCGGTTGCGGCTTTCTTCGCCCAGCCCTTGAACGGCATCTTCATGTTCCTCTTCCTGGTCGCCGCGCTGGTGCACATGCGAATCGGGCTTCAGGAGATCATCGTCGATTACATTCACCAGGAAGGTCTGAAGGTCGTTTTGCTGATCCTCAACAGTTTCGCCAATGCCGCCATCGGCATCGCCGTGAGCTACGCGCTCGTCAAGATTGCCCTTTCGGTCCACTGAGATGACTTCCTACCCGATCAACGATCACACCTTCGATGTCGTCGTCGTGGGCGCAGGCGGCGCGGGCCTGCGCGCCGCGCTCGAGGCCGCGCGACGCGGTTTGAAGGTCGCCTGCATCACCAAAGTCTTCCCGACGCGGAGCCACACGGTGGCGGCGCAGGGCGGCATCTCGGCCGCGCTCGGAAATATGAGCGAAGACGACTGGCGCTGGCACATGTACGACACGGTGAAAGGCTCGGACTGGCTCGGCGATCAGGATGCGATCGAATATCTCTGCCGGAATTCGCCGGAAGCCGTTTACGAGCTCGAGCATTATGGCGTGCCGTTCTCGCGGACGGAGAACGGAAAGTTGTTCCAGCGCGCTTTCGGCGGCATGACGTTGCATTACGGTAAGGAGCAGGCCTTGCGGACCTGCGCCGCCGCAGACCGAACCGGCCACGCCATGCTTCATACGCTTTATGGGCAGTCGCTCCGCTACGATGTCAACTTCTTCGTCGAGTTCTTCGCGCTCGATCTGATGTTGGATGAAGGCGTCTGCCGCGGCGTCATCGCGTGGAAGCTCGATGACGGTTCGATCCATCGTTTCCGCGCGCATCGCACGATCCTTGCCACCGGCGGTTATGGGCGGGCCTATTTTTCGTGCACCAGCGCACACACCTGCACGGGCGACGGCAACGCCATGGTGCTGCGCGCGGGTCTGCCGCTTCAGGACATGGAGTTCGTCCAATTCCATCCGACGGGTGTGTACGGCGCCGGCGTGCTGATCACCGAAGGCGCGCGCGGCGAAGGCGGCTATCTCACCAACTCCGCCGGCGAGCGGTTCATGGAGCGCTACGCGCCGCACGCGAAGGACTTGGCCTCGCGCGACGTGGTCTCCCGCGCAATGACCATCGAGATTCGCGAAGGACGCGGAGTGGGGCCGTTGAAGGACCACCTCCATCTTCATCTTTCGCATCTCGACCCGAAGGTCCTGCACGAGCGCCTTCCGGGCATCACCGAATCCGCGCGCATCTTCGCAGGCGTCGACGTCACCAAACAGCCGATCCCCGTACTCCCTACGGTGCATTACAATATGGGCGGCATTCCCACGATGTATACGGGCGAGGCCGTTACGCTCGAGAAGGGCGATCCCGACCGGGTCGTGCCCAATCTCCTCGCCATCGGGGAAGCGGCATGTGTTTCGGTGCACGGCGCCAACCGTCTGGGATCGAACTCGTTGTCCGATCTCGTCGTCTTCGGCAAGGCCGCCGGAGTGAAATGCGCGGAAGCCATAAAGCCAGGCGAAAAACACGCCGACCTTCCAAAAGAGGCGGGCGATCAGTCCCTCGCGCGGCTCGATCGCTTCCGCCACGCCAAGGGCAAGACGCCCACGTCGGTCCTACGCCTCGCGATGCAGCGCGCAATGCAGGAAGATGCGGCCGTATTCCGCACCGGCGAAGTGCTCGAGCAGGGCAAGAAACGCGTGCGCGAGGTGTTCAGGGCAATTCCCGACATCGGGGCATGATCTGGAACACCGATCTCGTCGAGACGCTGGAATTCGACAATCTGATCGCGCAGGCGATCGTGACCATCGACGGCGCCGCGATTCGCACGGAATCGCGCGGCGCTCACGCGCGAGAAGATTACCCTGAGCGCGATGACAAGAACTGGATGAAGCACACACTCTGCTGGTTCAACGCCGAAACGGCGGAGACGCGGATCGATTTCCGGCCGGTGCATAACTACACGCTGACGAACGACGTGGAATACATTCCGCCCAAGCCGAGGGTGTATTGACGCCTTGGGCTGGCGCAATTGCCGCTTTCGATGATCGGCGGTAAGCTAAGCAGGGTGGGCTTTGGAAAGCGCAAGCCACGATGCGAACAGACCCATTGTCGTCCCGGCGTTCACTTTTAAGGCGAGCGGTTGCCTTCGGAACGTTGGGCATCGGAGGTTGGGCGGGCTTGGTCCGCGCACGAGACCTCGTGCCGACTCCGCAGTGTCATGACGGCGATCTGCCGACCAAAGACGATATTGAAGGCCCGTTCTTCAAACCGCGTTCTCCCGAGCGCTCCGATCTCGTCGCGCCGGGGACGCGAGGCCGCGTCGTTCAACTCGAAGGCTCGGTGCTATCGCGCTCTTGCCGGCCGGTGACGGGAGCCGTCCTCGATCTCTGGCATGCCGATGAGAATGGCGATTACGACGAAGACGGATTCCGCTATCGCGGGCATCTGGTTTCGGATTCGAGCGGGCGCTACCGATTCCGCACGATCGTTCCCGGCCTTTATCCGGGGCGAACGCGCCATTTCCACATGAAGGTGCAGGCGCCACGGCAGGATTTGCTGACGACGCAGCTTTACTTCCCGGGCGAAGCAAGGAATCGACTCGACGACTACTTTTCGCCGCGACTTCTGCTGCAGATCGCGCAGAATGCCGGCGCGGAAACCGCCCGCTTCGACTTCGTCCTCGATTTATCCTGAGGGCACCGCCGTCATAGTTCCATCGCGGAACTTTCGCCGCAATTTTGCCGCTTTATCTTCAGACCAGGTTCAGCTTCCGCTGGGCAGACTGGCCCAAGGTGCGGATGGGGACACTCGCCCGTTCGTGTTCAACGAAGGAGGCTCAATCATGATCCGGAAGACATTGATGGTCACGACCGCGATGACCGTGGCGCTCGGTATGACGCTGCAGTCCGTCGCCGCGCAACCGCGCGGTCCCGAAAATCGATACGATCGTGGCTACAGCAATGGCTATGAGCAAGGATACAGGGCCGGCTTTGACGCCGCCCGCGGCAATCAGCGCTTCGACGATACCGATTACAGTTATGGGTACGGCTACGACAACGGCCCCAGAGGCTTCGACAATGGCCCGAGAGGTTACGTCAACAATGACCGCGATGAGCGCTGGCGTCAGCGCTATGCCCGCACCTACACTTACGACGATGACCATTTCTATCAGGAATGCCGCCAGACGGTTGATCCGGCGGGCGTCATTGCGGGAGCGCTCATCGGCGGCTTGCTCGGCAACGCCGTTGGACGCGGCGGCGCGCGCGGAGGCACGACCGTTGCGGGCGTGATCGTCGGCGGCGTCGTCGGCGCAAGCTTGACCAAGAATCTCGATTGCGAAGACCGAAGCTACGCCTACAAGACGTATTATGACGGCTTCAACGCAGGCCGTCCGAACACGGCCTATCAATGGCGCAACCCGCGGAACGGCCATTACGGCGCGTTCCGAGTGCGGGACTATTACAACGACCCGGATGGCTTCCGGTGCGCGAATTACACCCAACAGATTTTTGTCAATGGACGCCCCGAGGCGGCGACTGGCCGTGCCTGTCAGCAGCCCGACGGCACCTGGGCGATCGTAAGCTGAGCTTGTCCACGCGAATGCGCAGGCGGCGCTGGTGAAGCGCCGCTTGCGCTTTAAGGGCCGCGCGCAAAACCCGCAAAAGCTCTGCTCAAGCAATGTGTTGAAGGTGCAAAACCGGAACTTCCACTGCGATCTGGCCGTTTTGTTTCAAGGTTGACCACGTACAATTCGCCTTGGCGCGATCGAAGGGGCGTGATGCGTCGACCAAGGCAACGGAAAGGACTCGGCCATGTGGAAGAGAAGCACCCTCGCCCTCGCCGCTGCGGCGATGATGATCGGAACTGCGACCCAGCCCTTGCAGGCGCAGCCTTACAACGATCCATACAACAACGGCAATTACAATAATCAGTATGATGATCGTTACAACAATGGCCCTTACAACAACGGGCCGTACGACAATGGCCAATACAACAACGGCCAATACAACAATGGTCCGCCGCCTCCTGCTTATAACCAAGGCTATGATCAGGGATACCAGCCGGGCGTTCGCGAAGGCTATCGCCACGACTATCGTGCCGAGGACGATCCTTACTACCGCGATTGCCGCCGCCAGCGTGCAAACAATCAAGCCGGTGGGCTGATCATCGGCGCACTTGCCGGCGGTCTCCTCGGAAACGCGATCACGCGCGGCCCCTCACGCGGCCCAGGCACCGTATTGGGAGCCATCGGCGGCGGTGCGCTCGGAGCGGCCATCGGCAGCAATCTCAATTGCGAGGATCGCGATGTGGCGTACCGGACCTACTATTCCGGATTCGAGCGCGGCCGCCCGCACGCGCGCTACGACTGGCGCAACCCGCGGACCGGCGCTTATGGTTGGCTGGAGGTGAATGATTACTTCCGCGACCGAGAGGGTTACCGTTGCGCTCGCTACAGCCAGGAAATCTATATCGCCGGCCGGCCGGAGACGGCGACGGGCATAGCGTGCAAGCAGCCAAACGGGGCTTGGGCGTTCGTCAGCTGACGGCGGATTAAATTTAGTTCGTGTTTTAACAAACGCCCCCGGTTCCGGCCGGGGGCGTTGCTGTTTTTGGACCTAAAGCCCCCCGGCCGCGCCGGCTAAGAAACAAGCCGGTAACCATTGTGGATTAGCTTTAAGACAATCATCGAGGAGGCGCGTCCATGGCTGGCGCCTGGAACATCAATGTCGAGGGTCGTCGCTTCGGACCATTCAGCTCCGAGCGCATGCGCAGCTTCGTCGGCGAGGGACGTCTCGCGGCCCAGTCGCTGATTGCCCCGGAAGGCACGGATGACTGGCACGAAGCGCGCGACGAGCCGGAATTTCGCGATCTATTCCCGGTCCGGGCCGAAATGAACGCCGCCGTCGCTTCGATGCTGATGGCCGCGACCAACAACGCTGCTCCCGCAACGAGCTCGACACCGGTGCCGGCCGCCCAGGAATCGACGGACGGCAACAGGGCCCATTTCGCGGTGGTGATCGACCGCAAATCGCAATCGCGCGGAAATTTGGACGAGGCGATCTCTTCCCTTGGCCCTTGGTATCAGCTGCTGCCGAACGTCTGGATCATCTCGACCGAGCAGACGGTGAACGGCGTGCGCAACCGTCTGTTGCAGGAGCTGGGCAAGACGGACTCGCTCTTCGTGATCGATGCTTCGCGCGGCAAGGCCGCCTGGTTCAATTTCGGACCCGAGGCGGATGTCCGAATCCGCCGCGTCTGGCAAAAGGCCTCCTGATCGGGGTCGTCCAGAAATCTGTTTGACGCGCAATCTGCGGCGACGGCGATAGGCGCTTCGCGCGGATTGTGCTTCAGGTTTCCGCTACGCGCTTCAACTCCGTCCGGTAGCGATGCCAGCGATCGAAATAGATTCTCGCATTCAGCGTAAGCATTCCGAATTGGTCCTCCGGGATGCTGCGGACGACTTTTCCCGGCACCCCCACGATGAGGGAATTGTCGGGGAATTCCTTTCCCTCCGGAATGAGCGCATGGGCGCCAACGATCGAATTCCTGCCGATCTTCGCGCGGTTAAGAAGCGTTGCGCCCATGCCGATCACCGAGTTGTCGCCGACAATGGCGCCGTGCAGCACCGCGCCGTGTCCGATGGTAACGCTTGCGCCGAGCTCGACCGGGATTCCCGGATCGGCGTGCAGGATGCAGAGATCCTGGATGTTGCTGTTCTCGCCCACCGTGATCCAGTCATTGTCGCCGCGCAGTACGGCGCCGAACCAGACGCTCGTCCCTTTCGCGAGGCGCACGCGCCCGATCAGAGTGGCATTGGGCGCGATCCAATACTCCCCTTCCGGCGGCAGCTCCGGCCTCACGTCTTCCAAGGCGTAGATGGGCATGGCCTCTCCCTTGAAACTTTCCATCATTGTGTCAGCGCCCTTTGCTCTTGGCGAGCGAACGTTTAGCCTCAATGAGCATCGGTTGATTCGGGGGCGAATGGGGAGCGGATGCGGTTCCGCACGTTCACGAACAAGGCCACGCAGCGGGATCGAAGCGCAATGCGCAGGGTCTTACGCGCACGTACACTCGCCCCCGGCCGAGCAACACAATCCACCTGTACATCGTCAACGGAGTATCCATGGCCAAGCGTTCAGCGCGCCGCAAAGCGCGTGATCAATTTCGCGAATCCAACGTGCATACGCTTTTCCCCCAGCCGAGCGGCTGGAACGGCGACGAGGGCTCACATTCTTCCGCTTCGTTGAACGGTTGGGACCCGCGCGAACGGGAGGCGCGCGACCGAAAATACGTCAAAAACATTCGGGCCATGAGCGAGGCCCAGCAGACACTGATCGACGCGATCGAGGAACGCTCCGTCGTTCTGGCGCTTGGGCCCGCAGGCACGGGGAAGACCTACCTCGCCATAGCCAAAGCCGTCGACGCGCTGGAATCGGGGCGCGTCGGCCGGATCGTGCTCTCGCGTCCCGCCGTCGAAGCGGGCGAGAGCCTCGGTTTCCTCCCCGGCGACGTCGGAGAAAAGCTCGCTCCTTACTTGCGGCCGCTCTACGACGCCTTGACGGAGCGATTGGGCACCAAGCGGCTGAAGGCGCTGATCCTCGATGGCGCGATCGAAATTGCTCCGGTCGCGTATATGCGCGGCCGCACCTTGAACGATTGCTTCATCGTCATCGACGAGGCGCAGAATTGCACCTACGGTCAGATCAAGATGCTGCTCACCCGGCTCGGGTGGCGTTCGACGATGGTCTTGACCGGCGATCCTGACCAGACCGATCTGTTGTCGGGAATGTCGGGCTATCGCGAAGTCGCCGGGCGGCTCGAAAAGGTCGAGGGCATCGCGGTGATCCGCTTGAGCGACGCCGATATCGTGCGCCACCCGTTGGTGGCGGGCATGCTGACGGTGCTTTAAACGCGCGCAATCTGCGGCGAACCGCGATAGGCACTTCGCCGGATTGCGCTCGAGTGTTTGACGCGCAATCTGCGGCGAACCGCGATAGGCACTTCGCCGGATTGCGCTCTAAAGGCAGCGGGCGACGTCGATCACGATGAGGCCGAGCCCGAGGCTCCAATAGCCGGCGAGCGCGGCGGTGACCCAAAAGGCGACCGGCGTCCAGGCATTGCTGACGCGGCCTTTGATTGCCGTCCCGAAAATCATGCAAGGCCCAGCGACCACCATGACTGCGGCCGAGAGCACGCGCTCCTTGGCGCTCTCGGTTCCGAACCCACAAAGCCTGTATAGGTTGGCAACGATCCCGGATGTGGTGAAACCGGCCGCAATCGCAAAGGCAATCAAGATCAATCCGTTCAACATTGCACAGGCCTTTTCTGCTCAGAACCGGAATTGCAGGGCACGTGCCTGAATTCGGCCACGCTTTCTGTGCCGGATTGAGCCACCCGCTTGACGGCGGCAGGTAGGGCGTCTCATTTGGGAGCAGAAGGCGTGTTAGATAGTCATCGGCGCGGAGCGAGTAACGCGCGGAGTGAGGACGTGAGCCGAGCGGGCGAAGAATTCAGCGGACAGGCGAAACAGCGCTCGGGCTGGCTGATCCCGCTTGCCGTGTTCTTCGTTACCGCGAGCCTGTCCGCACTCGTGCTTGCGTACTATTTCGCCCCGCCGACAGGGTTGACCGAGGAGCTACCCGTTCCCACGGACGCGACGAACATGGTCGCGGTCAGCGTCGGCAGCACGGACTTTCATATTCCAGCAAATTACATGGTTCTTTCGAGCGCGCGGCGTGGAGGAGCGCAGAAAGAGCTTACGATGACGGCCAGCATTCCAGGATTCGAAGGCTATACGCTGGCCGCGGCCCAGCAGTTCACCGGTAATGCCGTGGACTCTCCGGTCGTTAATTTTGCGGTCAAAAGCGAAGGTCTTCCGGTTCCCGAACAGGAGCGCCTCACTCGTGTCTATCTGCAGCCCCAAGACGCGAGTGCCGACCCGAGCCAGCCCGGCGCACCGCCCCTCCCGCGTGGAACTCCAGGCCCCTATGGTTTACGCCAGTACGCTCTCCGACCGGATTCCGGCTATCGCGATATGGATTTGTTCGTCGGCGCGACGGACTCGGGACCGCTGATCCTTCTGTGCGACAAGCCCGGCGCCGAAACGCCCTCGCCCAACTGTCTGCGCGACACGCGCCTGAACGACAGGCTCGGTCTTTCCTACCGCTTCAAGCGCACGCACTTGGCCGATTGGAAAACCATCGACTCCGGGTTGCGCAGCCTGATTGGCCGCTTCACTGACGCGAAATGACGTTTGACGCCGCCGGATGCGAACCGCTCTAGCCACCTCGCGAGGCGGGAAGCTGGGGCAAGTCCATTTCCAGAATCGACATGTTGAGGGCGTAGGAGATCTCGCCGTCCTCGTCGTCTTTGAAGATCAGCCCGATGAACTCGCCGCCGACATGAACCTCGACGGAATCCGATTGGGGCCGCTCGAGCAGCGTGATGGTGTCGAGGCGAAACAGATTGCGCAGATATTTTTCCAGGCGCCAGATTTCGCTGCGGGTCAAAGCCGTGCTCCCTTTTGCAGAGATTTGACGTGGCATAGAGCATTCGACGGGTCAAGCATCTTCCCGCGAGCGTAAATGCGATCGGCTCAGACGTTATTATCGAGGACGCATGACCACGTATCCCAATAGCTACTACGCCGCATCCGCGAACCCGCCGCCGCCCCGAGCATCGCTCGCGCGGCGGGTGCGCGCCGAGATCGCGGTCGTGGGCTGCGGCTACACGGGATTGTCGGCAGCGCTTAACTTGGCCGAAAGCGGCAAGACCGTCGTCGCGCTCGAGGCGGAGCGCGTGGGATTCGCGGCCTCCGGACGCAATGGTGGGCAGGTGCATTCCGGTTTCAATGTCGGGCAAGAGGAGCTCGAAGCGAAACTTGGCCGCAACCGCGCATTGCGTTTGTGGCAACTTAGCGAGCGCGCCAAGAGTCAAGTGCGCGATCGCATGCGGCGCCATGCGATTGAATGCGAGCTGCGCGACGGCATTCTGCTTGCAGCGCACGACGCGGCCGCCGCGCGCGATCTTCATGACAGGGTGCGGTACCTCAATGCGAGCTACGCCTATGCCGATGCTCGATACCTCGCGCGTGAGGAGATCAACGTCCGGATCGGCACGAGCATTTACCGCGGCGGACTCCATGATCGCGGCGGCGGACATCTCAATCCCCTCGCCTTCGCTCTCGGTCTTGCCCGGGCAGCGGAGGCGGCTGGAGCCACCATCTTCGAATCGTCGCGCGCCTTGCGGATGATCGAGCAGGGCGAGGCCGTGACGGTTCAGGCGGCGGCCGGCGAAGTCGTGGCCGATAAGGTCGTACTCGCCTGCGACGCGATGATGCCGGCGATTGCCGCGCCGTTCTCTTCTTATCTCGCGAACATCGAGAGTTACCTCGTCGCGACGGCACCCGTGCCGCCGGAGCTCGGCGTTCTTCCGTTCGGCGATGCCGTCGCGGATACGCGCCGCGCGCTCGACTATTACCAACTGATGCCGGATCGCCGGCTGATCTTTGCCGGCGGAGAAACGACGCTTCGGCGAGCGCACGACATCGCGGCCATGGTGCGGCCCAGAATGCTGCGGGTGTTTCCGCAATTGGCCAAGATCCCCATCGAATATGCCTGGAGCGGCACGGTCGCCATCACGCGGACTCGGTTGCCGCATTTCGGCCGCCTCGGAAAGAACGTGGTCTTCGGCTATGGCTATTCAGGCCAGGGCGTGGCTCTCGCGGTGCTCGGCGGCAAAGCCCTCGCCGAGGCGAGTTCGGGAGCGAGCGAAGATTTCGAATTGCTGGCGAGCATTCCGCCCAAGGCTTATCCCTTCGGACTCAAGCTGCGCCAGCCGCTAGCGGCGGCGATGGTGCTGGCGCTGAAACTCGGCGACTTGATGTAAGCCCCAGCGCAGGAATTGACCGGGCCTCATCGGTTCCTCCTTTTCAGAGCTCGACATCATAGCGGATGTAATTGGTCCTTTGGACGACGCGATCATAAAGCGCGCGGGCGTGCGCGTTGCTCTCGCGCGTGTGCCAGTAGACGCGGCGCCAACCCTGCGCCTTGCCGAGGGCAACGAGTGCTTCGATGAGGGCCTTACCGATTCTCCGTCCCCGCACTTCTGGCGCCACAAAGAGGTCCTCGAGATAACAGACCGGTTTGAAGCTCCAGGTATTCGGGTGCAGCACGTAAATCGCGAAGGCGATCGGCTCATCGTTGCGGGTCGCGACAAGGCATCGGATGGGATCGCTCGGCTCCATAAGGCGACGCCATAGCCCGAGCGTAACCTCCTCCGGCACATTGCCGTCGAGCGCCGCGCAATAGGCGCGCCATAGCGCCAGCCAGGTCTCGAGGTCTTCCGCCTGCACGGGCCGGATTTGCAATTCTCTCGACACCGATATCCCCCATGACGCGCCCGGTAATACCCGCGCGGCGTCAAGCGGCGGGATTCAAGGCTTAGATCTGGAAGTCGCCGTCCGAAAACTCGTGATCCATCTCTTGGCTGGGACGCTCCGACCCGGCCTTTCCGATCACGCGCGCCGGCACGCCGGCAACGGTCGTATGCGGCGGCACCGGTTTCAAGACCACCGACCCGGCGCCGACCCGGCTGTACTCGCCGATCTCGATATTGCCCAGCACCTTGGCGCCGGTTGAAAGCAGCACACCGCGCCGCACTTTGGGGTGACGGTCTTCGTTCTCCTTGCCCGTTCCGCCGAGGGTCACGCCGTGGAGCATGGAGACATCGTCGCCGACTTCGGCGGTTTCCCCGATAACGACGCCCGTTGCGTGATCGATCATGATCCCGCGCCCGAGCTTCGCCGCAGGGTGGATGTCGACGGCGAACAGATCCGACATCCGGTTCTGCACGAACAGAGCCATCACCTTGCGCCCGCCGGTCCAGAGGTAATGCGCGACGCGATAGCTTTGGAGCGCGTGGAAGCCCTTGAAGAACAGGAAGGCCTGAACATGCGAATGGCAGGCCGGATCGCGTTCGTAGACGGCGGACAAGTCGGCTCGGATCGCCTCGCCCATGGCAGGGGCCGAGACGAACGCTTCCTCGAAGATCTCGCGCACCTGCATCGGCGAGAGATCCTCGTTACCGACTTTCTTGGCGAGATGATAGGAGAGCGCCTGCTCCAGCCGGTCGTGCTTCAGGATAGTGGCATGCGCGAAGCTCGCGAGCTCGGGCTCGCTTTCCGCGATCTGCTCCGCCTGCGTGCGGACAGCGGACCAGATCGGGTCGCAGCTGGCGACCTTTTCGCGCGACTTGAATTTTCGCTCGTCTCTCATACCGCCATTCTATGTCAGG
>WNFL01382541.1_pt1 | contig 13896 bp, 11 predicted proteins | sample 5400361 | NCBI WGS metagenome assembly WNFL01 (sample SAMN13153351, study PRJNA577476) | soil metagenome | isolation source: 40 cm soil on Douglas fir-dominated hillslope | place: USA:California | collected 2013-09-17
CTTGGCGAGAAACGGCGCCTCGGTCGCGGCCGCGCCCTGCGCATGCCATGCCGCCCCGCGCTGGTTCCAGAAGTTCAGCTCACCGCCGGCGCCGACCTCAGGGTGGCTCGATACGATCTGTTCGGCCAGCGTAGTGCCGGACCGCGGCATGCCGATGATCAGTACCGGCGTCGCATCTTTACGGCCGAGTTCCGGGGCCCGGGCGACGAGTTCCGGAGTGCAGCGTGCGATCAGGCGGTCGATCTCGGCCGCGAACGCGGCCGAGTCGAACGACAATGAGGCCCGGCGCACGGCATCAGCGGCGTCCAGATGCCGCATTGCCAGGGCGTAGTCGGCCAGATCGTCCGCCGCCTTGCCGAGCGCGAGCTGAAGTCGATGGCGCTGGCCCGCTTCCAGCCCCGGCGTGGCGAGCGCGGCTTCCATCTGTTGCATCAGGCCGGCGTCGTCGGCTGTGACGGGGCGACACCGGACCAGGTCGTAGTAGCTTCCCGCCAGCAGCGGCGCGATCTCGATCGCGCGTTCGAAACAGGCGCGGGCCTCGTCGAAACGGCCGAACTCGGAGAGGAGGTTCCCCAGCAGATCGTGCGCCAGCGCGTTCGTCGGATCGACCGCCAGCGTCTTTCTCAAGACCTTTTCGGCTTCCTGATCGCGATCCTCGGTGAGCAGCGCCCGGGCCTTGCCGAGCCGACCGAAGGGGGTCTTGGGCCCGGTCTCCGCCGCGCGTCGGAAACAACCGATCGCCTCATCCCGATGCCCCAGCGTGTAGACCAGGGCGCCGGCCCGGAACCACGCCTCGGTCAGCGAGGGGAGCAACTCGGTCGCGCGGTCGTAGGCGACGATGGCCCCACCGATGTCGCCCAGCTTCTCCAGTGCGATCCCCAGGCGAAAATGGGCATCGGCGAAGCGCGGCTCGCTGGCGACGGCCTGCCGCAATGCCGCGACGGCGTCCGCTACGAGGCCGACTTCGAGGCAGGCGAGGCCGAGATCGTGCTGGATGATGGCGTTGGATGGCTGCAGCAGCGATGCTTCGCGCAAAGGCGCGATCGCATCGGCCGTCCGCCCCGCGCGGAGCAGTTCGGTGGCCAACGCAAGCAAGGGCGCCGCCGGCTGCGGCTGGGATGGGTTCGGAGACTGGGGCATGGGGAGAGGGTGGCGTCGGAACTGTAGCGCACCGATCAGCGATTTATTCGCACCCGCTTGGCGATCCTCGTCATCGAAGACGAGCGGCCCCTACGCCTTTATCAAATGAATCCCGACGGGCATGATGTTCATCAGTACGAACCAGCATTGGATTTCACCTTTTGCAGGAGGAAAAAATACAGAAGCGCAAATTGGGACGCAGCAATCTGGAAGTCTCGGCGATCGGGCTCGGCTGCATGGGAATGAGCTTCGGCTAAGGCCCGCCTGCGGACAAGCACCAAATGATCTCCCGGTATCCGGAACATCTGCAGCAGCTGGTGGGCCGCTGAGCGGGCAGGCTTGGGCATGGCAACGAACAGCCTCGAGTCCGTCATTTCGGGATGAGGCCCAACCTGAGCGCGCCGACCCACAGCCGATGTCGGTATTAGAGGCATTCGATCAGGCGCTCGCCGCGCGCGGATTCGTAGCCGATCCGTCGCAGCGGCAGGCGGCGCAGCGCCTGGACCGGCTCTGTCGCGAATGGATCGAATACAAGTCGCGACGGTCCAATGCGGTGTCGCGGCTGCTGGTGCGCCCACCGATCCCGCGTGGCGTCTACCTGTGGGGTGGCGTGGGGCGAGGCAAGAGTTTCCTGATGGACTGCTTCTTCGGAACGGTGCCGCTGGTGCGCAAGTCGCGTGTGCATTTCCACGAGTTCATGCGCGACGTGCATCGGCAGCTGCAGGAGGTCAGGGGCGAGGCCGATCCGCTCGACCTGGTTGGCTTGAAGCTGGCCCGGCGCAGCCGGCTGATCTGCTTCGACGAGTTTCAGGTCTCGGACATTGCCGACGCAATGATCCTGCACCGGCTGCTGGCGCGGCTGTTCGATCTGCGCCTCGGCTTCGTGATGACGTCCAACGACCCGCCCGACCGGCTGTACCCGGACGGACTGAATCGGGATCGGTTGTTACCGGCGATCGAACTGCTTAAGGAGCGGCTGGACGTGATCCAGGTCGATGGCGGCGTCGATTACCGGCTGCGGGCGATGCAGGACGTGGATCTGTACGTAACGCCTCTCGGCGAGTCCGCGGATCGACGGCTGCAGGCCGCCTTCGACCGCGTTGCCGAAGTTGCGGACCAGCCGCCTCAGCTGCGGATCGAGGAGCGCACCATCGAGGCCCGGCGCCGGGCGGGCGGCATCGTCTGGTTCGATTTCGCGCAATTGTGCGGCGGTCCGCGTTCGTACAACGATTACCTCGAGATCGCTTCGCAATTCCACACGGTGGTGCTGTCCAATGTTCCACGGCTGTCCGCGGCCCAGTCGTCTGAAGCGCTCCGGCTGACCTGGCTGGTCGACATCCTGTACGACCGCGGCGTCAGGCTGATCGTTTCGGCCGAAGCGGCGCCGGACGAGTTGTACCGCGGCGGTCAACTGCACCAGGAATTCCAGCGTGCCGCCTCGCGACTGATGGAAATGCAGTCCAGGGAGTACAGTGGGACCGAAATGAGAACCTGCCGCGTGCAAGGCTGCCGGGCGTTGCTCGGCCTGATCGGGTACGCCTTAGGCGCTGGCGCACTGGCGGCGCAGGGCCCTGTCAATCTGGACCAGCGCTACCCGACCGGCAGTATCAACACCGAGGCGCTGGCCGAGCAGGCCTTGGCCGACGCGACCGCGGTCAGGCAGGCGATCGATGCCCGCTACAGCGCAGAAAACGCGCGCTGCGCCCATGTTTTCCTGGCGACCGAGTGCCAGGACAACGCGCGACGTGCTCATACGCTGGGCGAGACCCAGGTGCGCCGGGTCGAGTTGGAGGCTCACGATCTGCAGCGCAAGCTCGCCGCACAAGACCGCACGACCCAACGCGACGCCGAGCAGGCGCGCTGGCAGCAGGCCAACGGACCTCAGAAGGAGCGCGAGGCGCGAAAAGCCACCCAGCAGCGTGCCGACCGGGTCCAGGAGCACGCACAGGACGCGTTGCGTCAGCAGGCGCAGGCTGCGTCCAACCGGGAACGCTATCAGCAACGCAATGCGCAGCACGACCAGGACGAGGTGCAGCGCGCCAGCGTCCAGTTGCGAAGCGTCGCGGAAAACGAGCGCCGCTATCGGGACAAGCAGGAGCGCGCCAAGGCCTATGCGGCCAATCGGGCCCGCGAGCGCGAGGAAAACCAGAAAGCCCGCGACGAGCGGGAGCGCAAGCGCAAGGCCCAGATGCTGCAGGAAACCACCGATGCGGCACAGCAGCCGCAAGAGGTCAGGTAAAAGGGATCACGGATCTTTCCGGAACCTCGAACCCTGGCACATCCAGCGGCGCCTCCAGCTTCACGATCGCCAGCGACAGGTTGTCGCCGCGGCCCTCGGCGCGTTCGCGCGCCAGCTTCACCAGCTGTTTGGACGCCTCGCGCGGCGGCAGCCGGTCCAGCACCGAGGCGATCTCGCCGTCCTCAAAGTAGGCCCATAGGCCGTCGCTGGCCAGCAGGAAGGCATCGCCGACCCGCAGATCCTGTGTTTCGTCGAGGTCGAGCGTCAATTCGTTGCGGATTCCGAGCGCGCTGAACAGCACGTTCTTATAGTGTTGCGCCGCTATTTCGGCTTCCGCATGTCGGCCCTCCGCTGTCAGCTGTGAGGCCACCGTGTGATCGACGGTGCGGCGGATCACGCGCCCCGCACGGCACAAGTACAACCGGCTGTCTCCGGCATGACCCCAGATCGCAAAGTCGCGCTTGACCATCAAGACGGCGAGCGTGCTGTGCGGCTCCTTTTCGCTGGACAAGGCCGACAGCCGGATCACCGTGTGCGCCTCGGAGGCGATCTGCCGCAGCAGGCCGGACAGCGTCGTATCGCGTTCGGACAACTCCTGGAACAGATTGGTCGCGGTCGAGACGACCTGATCGGACGCCATGCGTCCGCCCGTACGCCCGCCCATCCCGTCGGCCACAATGGCCAGAAGGGTGCCAGGGTTTCGCTCGCTGGTCAGGATCGCAACGCGGTCCTGCTGTTCGGACCGGTCGCCCAGATGCTCGGCAATGGCCGCGCTGACTTTGAACTGAGGGGATGTCACGCGTCAATGGTAGGGCGGAACGGGCGGCAGTCTATCAGCGAGATTCGGCCGCCTAGTGCCCCTTTTTCCGCTCCTGCTAGCATTGCGGTATCGACGCCGTGGGAGGTGCCTGGCCTTCACCATGGATGAGGAACAGATCAAGCTCCGGATCGTCGAGTTACAAACCGAGCACCGCGATCTGGACGACGCGATCGAACGCTTGTCACAGCAGCCTGGTGTGGACGAACTGAGGCTACGTCGGCTCAAGAAGCGCAGGCTAATGTTGCGCGATTGCATCGCTCGGCTGCAAATGGAGCTCGTGCCGGATATCCCGGCCTGATGGCTGCCGAGCGGGTCGACCCGGCGCGGGAAGACATCGCGGCCCGGCGGCAGCAGGTCGCCGAGGCGTTCGCGGCCGACGGCGCTCTCGCCAGATCGGTACCGGGTTTCGTCGCACGGCCGTCGCAGCGGGAAATGGCGCTGGCCGTGTTCGACGCAATCGTCGAGCGCGGCACATTGGTAGCGGAAGCCGGAACCGGAACTGGCAAGACGTTCGCGTACCTGGTTCCCAGCCTGCTGGCCGGCGGGAAGGTGCTGGTGTCCGTCGGCACCAAGACGCTCCAAGACCAGATTTTCGACAAGGACCTGCAGACCGTCAGCCGTGCGTTACAGGCTCGAACTGACGCCGTGCTGCTGAAGGGGCGGCAGAATTACATCTGCCTGCACCGCCTGAACCGCGCCGTCAGCGATGGCCTGCAAGAGACCCGGGAGGCAGCCGGTTACGTCCGGCTGATCGAACGGTTCGCGCGCGTCAGCTCCAGCGGCGATCGGGCCGAAATGTCCACGGTTCCCGAGACTGCCGGAATCTGGCACGCGGTCACTTCCACTCAGGACAACTGCCTGGGGGCCGACTGTCCGCAGTTCGAACCGTGCTTCGTGTACCGGGCCAGGCGCCGCGCACTGGCGGCTCAGGTCGTGATCGTGAATCACCATCTGTTTCTGGCCGACATGGCGTTGCGCGATGAGCGTTTTGGAGAGTTGCTGCCGTCCGTGGATACGGTGGTGCTGGACGAAGCCCACCACCTGCCGCGGACCGGGATCGAATTCTTCGGCGAGGGCTGGTCGCTCGCCCAGGTCGCCGAACTGGCGGCGGACGCGCTGGCGGCGGGTCTGCATTCGGCGCGCGACGGCGCGCCCTGGGTCGATCTGACGCGCTCGCTCGAGCAGGCGGCGCGGGCAATCCGGGCGAGCCTGGCTCAGGCGGGCCTGGCCGCCGGGGCAAGGATTGCCCTCGATCGTCTGCCCGAGCGAACGGAGCTGGACGCGGCCCTGGGCGTGCTGCAGCAGCGGGCCGAACACCTGCATGAGGCACTGGAGCGCAATGCAGGCCGCGATCCGGAGCTCGACCTGCTCGCGCCGCGCCTGCAGAGGCTGCGCGCGCTGTTGCAGGATTGGCGTGCGGCGACCCTGGCTCCGCAGGCGGCCGAGGCCGCGACCGATGGCGTGGTCCGGTGGATTTCGGCATCGACCTCGGGCGCGCAATTTCAGGCGACACCGCTTTCGATCCGCGACTCGTTCGCGCGCGCGCGCCAGCGCGTGGCACAGGCCTGGATCATGACGTCGGCGACATTGACGGTGGCCTCGCGTTTCGATGCCTTTCTGGGCGAAATAGGCCTGAGCGCCACCACGCGCCGATGGGACAGCCCGTTCGACTTCGCGGCGCAGGCCCTGCTGTATCTGCCCGATCCGCTGCCGTCGCCGAATTCGGAACACTTTGCCGAGGACGTGGCCGATGCGGCCTGGCCCGTGATCTGCGCCAGCGGCGGGCGGGCCTTCGTGCTGTGCGCAACTTTGAAGGCCGTCGAGCGGGTCGCGACCCGATTGCAACGGCACATGCGCGACAGCGGGACCGAATTTCCGCTGCTGATCCAGGGGCAGGGGACCCGTCGCAACCTGTTGCAGACTTACCGCGGCGCGGCCGGCGCCGTGCTGGTCGGATCGATCAGTTTCTGGGAAGGCATCGACGTGCGGGGCGATGCGCTGTCGCTGGTGGTTATCGACAAGCTGCCGTTTGCGCCGCCCGATGATCCACTGGTGCAGGCGCGCATTCGAAAACTGCGCCAAGAGGGTCGTAACCCGTTCATCGAATTCCAGCTTCCGCAGGCCGTCACGCTGCTCAAACAGGGCGTGGGGCGACTGATTCGAGACGAAAAAGACCGCGGGGTGCTGATGATCCTGGACGGCCGCCTGCTCAGCAAATCCTATGGCAAGACGGTATTGGAAAGCCTGCCGCCGTTCGCGCTGACGCGCGATCAGGCGGCCGCCTGCGGGTTTTTCAAGGGGTCTTGACGGCGACGGGCTGCGGGAAGTTCAGCCGCAGCACGCGCTCGGCGTCCGCCTGCAGCTCGGTCAGGCCGAGCCTCTCGTACGACTGCGCAATCAGCGTCAAGGCCTCCTGTTGCGCGGCCGCGCCTGGAAATTCGCGCAGCGCGCCCTGCGCGCGTTCAAGCGCGGCAATATACGCGCCGCGCCGATAGTAGTAGTCGGCGACCCGCACCTCGTGCGCGGCCAGCGCGTTCTGCAGGTAGCGCAGGCGTATCCTCGCATCCGGCGCGTAGCGGCTGTCGGGGAAGCGCGACACCAGCTCCTTGAAGGCCTCGAACGAGTCGCGCATCGCCTTCGGGTCGCGCTCGCTGACCCGGTAGCCGATCAACCGCCCAATGAATGCGGGCGGCTCGATGAAGTTGATCAGGCCCTTCAGGTAGTGGACGTAGTCGGCGTTCGGATGGCTTGGATTGGCCTTAAGAAAGCGATCCGCCGCCTCCAGAGCGTCGGCCGTCTCGCCCTGCTTGTAATACGCGTACGCGATCTCTATCTGCCCCTGCTGCGCGTAGCGACCGAACGGATACCGGCTCTCCAGCTTCTCGAGCAACTCGCGGGCGTGATTCCAGTTGCCCGCCAGCAGCTCGGAGTGGCCTTCCTTGTACAGGCGATCGGCATCCCACTTCGCGGTAGCATCCTTTTCGAGCGAGCTGCACGCGGCCAGAGCGAGGGCGCCCGCCAGCATGACGACGCGCCTGAGCGTCCGATAGGGTGAGGCCGGGCGCCGAGGGCCGCCGCTGCAGATGGGCATATCCATGGGATGGCCGCATTATATCGAGCAGCACGAAGCGGTGGACAGCCTGGTCGAGCAAATTCCCGATGACGATTCGGACGCATCGGATCCGGCCCCGACGGAACCGGTCCGGCTGACGGTGCCCGCCGAACACGGTGGCTGGCGGCTGGACCGCGCGCTCGCCGCCAGCCTGCCGTCGGTTTCTCGCAGCCGCATTCAGGTCTGGATCAGCCAGGGGGGTGCGCGGATCAACTCGACGGGGGCGCGTGCGAGCGACCGGGTGGCCCCGGGTGATCAGGTCGAAATCGACGTGCGGGAGCCGGCCGAGGCGGTCGCGTTCAAGCCGGAGCCGATGCAGTTGGCGATCGTGCACGAGGACGAGCTGCTGATCGTGATCGACAAGCCGCCCGGACTGGTCGTACACCCGGGCGCGGGCAACTGGAGCGGAACCCTGCTGAACGGGCTGCTCGCGCATCGATCGGAGCTGTCCGTGGTCCCGCGGGCCGGTATCGTGCATCGGCTCGACGCCGGCACGTCGGGCCTGATGGTGGTTGCCAAGACCGTGTCGGCGCAGCTCGACCTGGTGCGCCAATTGCAGCAGCGGATCGTTGTGCGCGAGTACTGGGCGATCGCCACCGGCGTAGCGCCCGACGCAGGCACCATCGACGCCGCGCTGTCGCGCGATCGCCGCAATCGGCTCCGATTCCAGGTCAGCAGGCGGGCGGACGCCCGCTTCGCGCGCACCCGTTATTGGCGGATTGCGGTGTCCGAACCGGCGGCCGGCCAGCTCGGGGTTGCGCTGAGCTGGCTCGCATGTCGCCTCGACACCGGTCGCACCCACCAGATCCGGGTGCACCTGGAGTCGATCGGACATCCCCTGGTGGGAGACCCGTTGTATTCCAAGCGCCGCCCGGCCGCGGGTGGCGCGGCGCTGGGCCTGAAACGGCAGGCCTTGCATGCCTGCCGACTGTCGCTCAGGCATCCGGGCCACGGGCGCACCTTGGCGTGGTTTCGGCCCCCGCCGGATGACCTTCGGGCGCTGATGCGCTCGGTGGGATTCGAACCCGATCGGCCAGTGGACGTGTTCGACCTGGATCGATGAACAACGAGCGGCCGCAGCCGACATGACGACGTTGGAGCTTCCCCCCGATTGGATCGTTCCCGATTGGCCGGCACCGGAGCGGGTGCGCGCGTTCGTCACCACCCGCGGCGGCGGTGTGTCGGAAGGAGCCTGGGGCGCCGGCGCGAACGGCGGGATGAATCTGGGACTGGGTAGCGGCGACCGGGAGGAACGGATCGAGCGCAATCGTGTGCTGCTGAATGCGTACCTTCCGGCGCCACCGCGCTGGCTGGCGCTGCAGCACGGATCCCACGTGGTCGAGGCCGAGTCGGTCGGATCGACGCCGGTGGCCGCCGATGCATCGACCGCGACAGCGGCCGGCGTCGTCTGCTGCGTGACGGTTGCGGACTGCCTTCCCGTGCTGCTGGCGGATCGAAACGCTACGGTGATCGCTGCCGCGCACGCGGGCTGGCGCGGACTTGCGCAGGGCATCATCCAGGCCACGGTGATCGCAATGCGTCGCCGTGCACCCGCCTCGATCGGAGAAATCGACGCCTTTCTGGGACCCTCGATCGGGGCCGCCGTCTACGAGGTGGGACCCGAGGTTCTGAGCGCGATGCGACGCGGGTTGCCGCAGGCCGAGACCGCCTTCGCGGCGTCGGCCGGCGGAAAGTTGCTGGCCGACCTGCCGGCGTTGGCGCGACAGGCGCTGGCCCAGGTCGGGGTGCGGTCCGTTTGCGGCGGCCAGTGGTGTACGGCCAGCGATCCGGCGAGGTTCTACAGTTTCAGGCGGGATCGAGTCAGCGGGCGCCACGCGGCGCTGATCTGGTTGCAGGCCTGAGCGGATCGTTCCCTCGTTTGACACCGGTGTGCGACGGTCGCCACAATGGGACCGTGGAGACAGAGAGTCGGCCGCGCACGCGGCGCGACACCAACGCAAAATGACGACGGAGAACCGCGCGAACACGCCCGCTGGGGACGCGTCCGTACCGGTTGCGTCAGTCGACGATCCGTACGGGCTGGCGTCGTGGATGCGCTGGTGGCTGCCGGCCGCCACGCAGCCACCGACGCTGCCCGGCCTCTCGATCTCGCCCCAACGGCTGGCCGAGCTGCAGGACCGCTATGTGAAAGCGATGACCGCCATCTGGAACGATTTCGTGACGCACCCGGACCGGACTGCGGCTCCGATCCGCGACCCACGCTTTTCCGACCCGGCCTGGCAGGAGAACTCGCTCGCTTCGTTCGCGGCGCGCACGTACCTGATCAACGCGGAGTTCATGAACGAGCTGGCGGCCAACGTGGAGGCCGACCCGAAAACGAAGGCACGGGTCCGATTTGCCGTGTCCCAGTGGGTCGACGCGACGGCGCCTTCGAACTTTCTCGCGTTCAATCCCAAGGTCCAGAAGCGACTGATCGAGACCAAGGGCGGCAGCCTGACGCATGGGCTGCAGAATTTGCTGGAGGATGTGGTCAAGGGCAAGATCTCGCAGACCGATGAGACGGCCTTCGAGATCGGCCGAAACGTGGCGACCAGCGAGGGATCGGTGGTGTTCGAAAACGATCTGATCCAGTTGATCCAGTACAAGCCGCTGACAGCCAGGGTGCGGGCCCGGCCGTTCGTGATCGTCCCGCCGTGTATCAACAAGTTCTATATCCTGGACCTGCAGCCCGACAACTCCCTGGTTCGATTCTGTGTCGAACGCGGCAATACGGTGTTCATGGTCTCGTGGCGCAACCCCGGCCGGGATCAAAGCGGGTTGACGTGGGACGATTACGTGGAGCGCGGCCCGATCGCGGCGCTGAACGTGGCGCGGGAGATCTCGGGCGCCGGCCAGCTTAACGCGTTGGGCTTTTGCGTCGGCGGCACGCTGGTCGCCGCGGCCCTGGCCGTGATGCGGGCGCGTGGCGACGATCCGGTTGCCAGTCTGACCTTGTTGACCTCGCTGCTCGATTTCTCGGACGCCGGGATCCTGGACATCTTCATCGACGAAACGCACGTGCGCATGCGCGAGCAGACCATTGGCAAGGGTGGCTTGATGCCGGGCCGCGAACGACCTGGTCTGGAACTATGTGGTGAACAACTACCTGGAAGGCCGCCCGCCGCCCGCGTTCGATCTGCTCTACTGGAACGGCGACAGCACCAATCTGCCGGGTCCGATGTACTCATGGTACCTGCGCAACCTGTACCTCGAGAACAACCTGATCGTCCCGAACAAGCTCTCCACCTGCGGTGTTGCGGTCGACCTCGGTCGGATCCAGGCGCCCACTTACGTGTTCGCGGCACGCGAGGACCACATCGTTCCGTGGAAAGGCGCGTACGCTTCGGCCCGCGCGCTGACCGGGGTGGCTCCGGGCGAGCTGCGATTTGTGCTGGGGGCCAGCGGCCACATCGCAGGCACGATCAACGCGGCGTCGAAGAACCGGCGCAATTACTGGATCAATGATCAATCCGTTTTGCCGCAGCGGGCGGAGGACTGGTTTGATTCAGCGCAGGAAATGGCGGGCAGTTGGTGGATACACTGGGACCGCTGGCTGGCCGGATTCGCGGACGGGGAGGTTGAGGCCCCGGTCGCTTGCGGCAGCGAGAAATACCCGCCGATCGAAGCCGCGCCGGGGCGCTATGTCCGTCAGAAGGCCCAGGATGCAACCGCAGGAGGTTGAACGATGCAGCAAGCCGTGATTGTTTCCGCGACCCGGACCGCGATCGGGAAATTCAGTGGAGCTCTTGCCCGGATTAGCGCCCCTGAACTGGGTGCGCTGGTGATCGCCGAGGCCCTGAAAAGGGCCAAGCTCGCCCCCGAGCAGGTCGATGAAGTCATCATGGGTCAGGTCCTGACGGCGGGCTCGGGACAGAATCCGGCGCGCCAGGCCGCGATCAAGGCCGGGCTTCCGGTCGCGGTGCCGGCGATGACGATCAACATGGTGTGTGGCAGCGGCCTCAGAGCAGTGATGCTGGCCGCACAGGCGGTCGCCAACTCCGATGCGGAGGTGCTGGTCGTGGGCGGTCAGGAGAACATGACGCTGGCGCCCCACGTACTGCCGGGATCTCGCGACGGGTTCCGGATGGGTGACGCGAAGCTGATCGACAGCATGATCGTCGACGGTCTGTGGGACGTCTACAACCGGTATCACATGGGAATCACGGCCGAGAACGTCGCGAAGGAGTATGGCATCTCGCGCGCGACGCAGGACGAGTTCGCCGTCGCATCCCAGCGCAAGGCGCTTGCGGCACGCGAGGCCGGTCGCTTCCGCGAGGAAATCGTGGCGGTTCCGGTGCCCCAGCGAAAAGGCGACCCGGTGCCATTCGTGGACGATGAATTCATCCGCGGCGATGCCACCGTGGAAGGCATGGCAGCCTTGAAACCGGCCTTCGACAAGGAAGGCAGCGTGACGGCCGGCAATGCCTCGGGGATCAATGACGGGGCCGCGGCCGTAGTCGTGATGTCGGAAGCGCGCGCCAAGACGCTCGGATTGCCGGTGCTCGCGCGCGTACGCGCGTTCGCGTCGGCGGGAGTCGACCCGAAGGTGATGGGTATGGGTCCGGTGCCCGCCTCGCGCAAGGCGCTGCAGCGCGCTGGTTGGAAGCCGGCCGATCTGGACCTGATGGAGATCAACGAGGCCTTCGCCGCGCAGGCTTGCGCGGTCAACAAGGAGATGGCCTGGGATACAAGCAAGATCAACGTGAACGGCGGCGCGATCGCGCTGGGGCACCCGATCGGCGCGTCCGGCTGCCGCATCCTTGTGACGCTGTTGCACGAGATGAAGCGGCGCGACGCCAAACGCGGCCTGGCGTCCCTGTGCATCGGGGGAGGCATGGGCGTGGCGGTGGCCGTGGAGCGCGGGGAGCACGCGAGGGTAGAACGACAGGGACGAATCGCGCCGTTGGACGCATCGGACGCCTCGAGCAGGAGACAGGTGATGACAAGGGTTGCGTACGTGACGGGCGGTATGGGAGGCATCGGCACGGCCATCTGCCGTAAATTCCACGACCTGGGCTATCGGGTGATCGCGGGTTGTGGCCCGACCCGGGATCACGCGAAATGGCTCGCCGAGCAGGCCGCGACCGGCTATCGCTTCACCGCCTCGGTCGGAAACGTCGCCGACTGGGAATCGACCGCCGCCGCCTTCGAGCGCGTCAAGGCCGAATGCGGACCGATCGACATCCTTTGCAATAACGCCGGGATCACGCGCGACGGCGTATTCCGCAAGATGACCCTGGCCGACTGGCGGACGGTGATCGACACCAACCTGAACAGCCTGTTCAACGTCACGAAACAGGTGATCGACGGAATGTTCGACCGCAACTGGGGTCGCATCATCAACATCTCGTCGGTCAACGGCGAGAAGGGCCAGTTCGGCCAGAGCAACTACTCGGCCGCCAAGGCCGGCATGCACGGCTTCACGATGTCGCTAGCCCTGGAAGTCGCCAACAAGGGCATCACGGTCAACACGGTTTCGCCCGGGTACATTGCCACCGACATGGTGATGGCGGTTCGCGAGGACGTTCGCGAGAAGATCATCCAGACGATCCCGGTCAAGCGCTTCGGCAGGGCGGAGGAGATCGCTTCGATCGTGGGCTGGCTGACCACAGAGGAAGCCGGCTTCACGACCGGCGCCGACTTCTCGGTCAACGGCGGCCTTCACATGCGCTAAGAAAGCCGCGCGCGCCGCCATCGCCCCGGGACGGTACAATCCTTACGGGTGTCACGGGATCGCGATGCCGCATGTTGCCGCGCTGCACCGCTGCCGCCTCAGAAGGATCCGAGCCACATGGCCAGCGCACGCTTGATCAAGAAGTACCCGAACCGGCGGCTGTACGACACGCAAACCAGTACCTACATCACGCTGGCCGACGTGAAGCAACTCGTGATTGACCAGGAGGAATTCCAGGTCATCGATGCCAAATCCAGCGAAGATCTGACGCGGCCGATTCTGCTGCAGATCATCCTGGAAGAAGAGCAGGCGGGAATGCCGATGTTCACTTCCCCGGTGCTGTCGCAGATCATCCGCTTCTACGGAAACGCGATGCAGGGAATCATGGGCTCGTACCTGGAGAAGAACATCCAGGCCTTCATCGATATCCAGCGCAAGCTTCAGGAGCAGAGCCGCGCCTTCTACGATACCAACAAGATCGGGCCGGAAGCCTGGACGCAGTTCGTCAACATGCAGGCGCCGATGATCCAGTCGATGATGACTAACTACATCGAGCAAAGCAAGAACCTGTTCGTGCAGATGCAGGAGAACATGCAGAACCAGACGCGTTCGATGTTCTCGACCTTCCCGTTCACTGCCCCCCCGGTCCCGACCGAAAAGAAAAGCGGAAGCGGGTGAGCGTCGTTGCGGCACGGCCGCGGCGCCGGCGGCCGGACGATTCGTCAAAGCCCGGGCAAATGCCGGGGCGACGGCCGGCCAGGCCGGCATCCGTCGGCTTTGTATCGCTGGGCTGTCCCAAGGCGCTGGTCGATTCCGAACGAATCCTGACCCAGCTTCGCGCCGAGGGCTACCTGATCAGCCCGACCTACCGCGACGCCGATCTGGTCGTCGTCAACACCTGCGGCTTCATC
>WNFL01002756.1_pt6 | contig 13894 bp, 13 predicted proteins | sample 5400361 | NCBI WGS metagenome assembly WNFL01 (sample SAMN13153351, study PRJNA577476) | soil metagenome | isolation source: 40 cm soil on Douglas fir-dominated hillslope | place: USA:California | collected 2013-09-17
GGGGTCGATGGGCGGTCTCGATCTGCTCCAGGAGATCAAAAGGCGCCAGCCCCGGATCCGGGCGATCATGATGACCGCCTACCCGACCGACGAGACCCGCTTACAGGCAGCCGAGAAGGGGGCTTCGGCCTATCTCGCCAAGCCGCTCGACCTGCAAACGCTGCTGCGAACCTTCGTTTCCGTGTTGACCCACTGAACCGCCCGGCCCGCTAGAACTCGACGAAGATCTCCTTCGCCTGATCGCCGGTCAGCTGCTTGATCGTGGTGATCCGGTCGCTGAACTCCTTCAGCGTGCCGAGCGAGCTCGGCCCCACGTCGATCAGGATCGAGTAGAGCGAGAAGCCGAGCCGCTCTTTTTCCGCGCGAAAATGCTCCGCCCACTCGGGCGCCACCTGGCACTCGCCGTCGGTGATGAAGACGACGTCGCCTTTTTTGTACTGCGATTTCTTGAGGCATTCGAGGGCGGCGTCCGTGCCGCCGCCGGGGAAGTACTCGGCCAGGTCCATGACCTTGGCCATCTCCGCCTCGTAGCGCGGCCGCGCGTTCATGTCGAGCACCTGGAGCGGCATGTCGCCGGAGGAAAAGGCGATCGAGCGGAACGGCCGCCGCTGGCGCCGGGCGATCTCCAAAAGAGTCAGCGCGACGGCCTTGGACCAGATCTCCTTGTCGCCGGCCATCGAAGAGCTGCCGTCGAGGCAGACGACCATCGGCCCCTTGCCCTTTTCCTCCACGCCGCGAAGCGAGTACTGGAGCAGCTCCTGGTCGAGGAAGCGGCGCTGAAAATCCTTCCGCAACAGGGGATGGGAGAGGGTCAGCAGCTCGGGCGGCAGCAGGCGCTCCACCGCGTCGCCGCGCTCGACCTCCAGGATCTCTTCGCTCGAGCGCTCGAACATCTTTTTCCGGAGCGCGGGCGCGTGGAACTTCATCCGCCCGATCATGCGGGAGAGCTTTTTCAATTTTTCGTTGCCGGCGAGCCGCTTGCCCAATTCCAGCTTTTCCCCGGGCGGCGAGCGGTGGCCGGAGCCCAGGCTGGCGCCCCATTGCTCGGCCTCCTCCGCCGCCTCTTCGAGCCGCTCGGCCGCCTTGATCGCCTCCGCTTGAAAGCGGCGCGCCGCCTGCGCCTCCCTTTGCTTCAGCTCTTCCGCCAGCTGCCCGGCCTTGCGGCGGAGCAGCGCCTCGGCGCCGTCCATCTCGCCTTCGAGCCGGTCTTTGGCCTTCTCGAAGGCCTTTTTGTTCTCGTCGCCGGTCTGCTCGTCCTTGAGCTTTTCCGCTTCGGTGAACTCGGCCTGCTTCTCGGCGAGGATCTCCTCCTGCTTCTTGATGTCCCAGAGGTCGAGCATCTCGCGGCGCGTCGCGAGCTTTTCGGATTTGAGGAGCGCGATCAGGCTCTCGCCCAAAAGCAGCGTGCACAGGCCCGACTTCGCCTCGTCGAGGAGCGTCATCTCGCGCAAAATCGGGTAGAGCTCGCCCTGGCGGAGCGCGTTCAAAAACGTTCGGTTGAACAGCGCGCTCGGGAGAAGCTCGGCGTCCTTCAGGAACACGATGTTCGCCTTGAAGAGCAGGCAGAAGAGGTCCTGGAGCAGGGAATCGAAATGGGGGAGAAACGTCGAGCCGGCCGCTTCGATGGCCGAGAGCGAAGGCGCCTCGGAGCGGAGCTTGCCGAAAACCCGCCGGTCGTAGGCGTCGCTCTCGATCCAGCAGGAGTTTTGCGAGAGCGGCTCCACGGCGCGTTTTTTCGCGGCGGTTTTTTTTCGTTTCGGCGCCATAGCTCAGTGCTGAGGACTCGGTGCCGAGGACCGAGTCTCGGAGGTCTTTCTCGGCACCCAGCACTCAGAGCTTTATTCGGACTCGGTCAGAACCTTTCCAGCATCTCTTTCTGGATTCCCTCGATCTCCTCTTTGATGGCGCCGGCGCGCTCCAGCGGCCGGCCCATCTTCTCGGCCTTGTCCATGATCTGGCCGACGCGGGCGAGGATGTTTTTGAGCTTGGTGTGCACTTCGATGAGCGCGCGGGCGCGGTCTTCGCTGGTCTCCCACGGGCGGCGGGCGGAGTCCCGCACCTCGCGCGACTCGTAGAGCAGCTCTTTGATCTCTTCCTCGTAGCCGAGCAGAAGGCCGCGGATCGTGCTCCGGACTTCGGTTTGCTCCTGCGGGTCGCGCCACAGGGCGTGCTCGAGAAAGTAGAGGTCGGCTTCCTTGACCTCCGGCTGGCCGGCGAGATAGGCGTGCGCCTGGAGGAGGTTCAAAGACTGCCGGTAGCGGCGGTCCGAGGCCTCGAGGTTTTTTTTCTTGAGCTCGCGGCGGATGTCGGCGATCGCCCGGTAGATGTAATCGGGAATCGGCAGCGCCCGGGCCTCCGACTGCATGGCGCCGAGCTCCGCCAGCGTGAGCGTCGTCCGCTCCGCCGCCGGCGCGGCCTGGAGCATGCGGAGAAAGCGGAAGTCCTCGGCGATATAGCCGACGACGAAGCGCAGCAGGAAGCGGTCGTAGAGCGCCATCAGCTCGTCGTCCTCGGGCAGCTCGTTGCTGGCGCCGAACAGCGTCAGGAGCGGCACCCGGGCGACCTCTTTGCCGTTGTGAAACAGGCGCTCGTTGATGAGCGTCAGGATGGCGTTCAGGATCGACGAGTTCGACTTGAAGATCTCGTCGAGAAAGGCGATGTGCGCCTCGGGGAGCTTGCGGGAGGTGACCCGCCGGTAGTCGTCCTGCTCCAGCGCGCGCAGGCTCACCGCGCCGAACACCTCCTCGGGCGTGGTGAAGCGGGTGAGCAGCCACTGGAAGTAGCCCGCGCCTTCGATGCGCCGGCAGATCTCGTCGGCGAGCATCGATTTCGCCGTGCCCGGCGGGCCGATGATGAGCAGGTGCTGGGAGGAGAGCAGGGCGGAGAGGGCGCCGTCGATCAGCTCGCCGCGCTCCAAAAACATCTGCTTCAGCTCGTCGCGGATCTTCTTTAATTTTTCCTGTGCGGTCATATGGGGTTCTCCTAAAATACCAAATGGCCGGCGGCGAGACAATCCGGAATACAGTTACGCGCCTTCGCGGGCGGGCCGCTCCGGCGAGGGCGATGGGCCGGCGGCTCGAGGAGGGCCTTCAAACAACCGTGATGGGTATGCGGCGGCGATAGCGCGAGCGGGCAGGCCAGCGCCAAAAAAGTCATCGTGGCCGCACGCTCCTGCGCCCTCGCCCGCTCGGCGCGGAATATTTGCCGACCGACGATTCATTATGGGAAAAACTGTCGCGGCCTTCGGTTGACTTGCAGGATCGTATAAGTTATTTGCAGGTTCTTCGAGAATCCCCCTATGAGCCAGGCCAAAGTCTCGGTCCGGAAATTATCCAAATCCTACCAGGGGCGGAACCGCGCCGGGGTCGCCGTCTTCCAGGACCTCGATCTCGAAATCCGCCCGGAAGAGTTCATCTGCGTCGTCGGGCCGAGCGGCTGCGGCAAGACGACCTTCATCAAGATCGTCGACGGGCTGATCCCGCCCACGTCGGGCGAGGTCGCGATCGACGGCGCGGCGATCTCCGGGCCCGGCTACGACCGGGCCTTCGTGTTCCAGGCCGACTCCCTCTATCCGTGGCGCACCGTGCTCGACAACGTGGTCTTCGGGCTGGAGATCAAGGGGACCGGCAACGGCGAGCGGTACGCCAGGGCGCGCGAGCTGATCCAGATGGTCGGCCTCGGCGGCTTCGAGGCGCATTACCCGCACGAGCTGTCCGGCGGCATGCGCCAGCGCGTCAACCTGGCGCGCGCGCTCGCGGTCGATCCGGAGATCATCCTGATGGACGAGCCGTTCGCGTCGCTCGACGCGCAGACCCGCGAGGTGATGCAGCTTGAGCTCTTGAAGCTCTGGTCGAGCCGGAAGAAGACCGTCATCTTCATCACGCACCAGATCGACGAGGCGGTCTATCTGGCGGACCGCGTCGTCGTCTTCTCGGCGCGGCCCGCGACCGTCAAGGCCGATATCCGGGTCGACATCCCGCGGCCCCGCAGCCTCGCGGTCAAGCGGACGCCGGAGTTTCTCGCCCACGTCGGCGCGATCTGGAAATTGATCGAGGCGGACGTGCTGGAATCGGCGGCGCAGTCCGACTGACCGGCCGCGGCCGCTATTCGTTCTCGAAGTCCCGCCACGGCGCCAGCTTTCTCTCCAGCCGCTTGAGTCCGCCGGTGAGCGCGACCCCGGAGACGGCGAAGACGAGAATCCCCGCGAAAAGCAGCGGCGTGTTGAAAGTCTGTCCCGCCAGGGCGACGAGAAACCCCAGCCCCGCGTTGGCGAAGAAGAACTCGCCGACCACGACCCCGGTGAGGCCGCGGCCGACGCCGAGGCGAAGCCCCGTGACGACGTAGGAGAGCGCGTAGGGCACCAGGACCTTGAAGAGGACCTGCGCGCGCGTGGCGTTGAAGGATCTGGCCACTTCGATCAGGCCGGGGTTCACGGAGTAGACCCCGGCGAAGGTGTTGACGGCGATCGGGAACACCGCCACGCTGAAGACGAGCGCGACCTTGGCGGCGAGGCCGACGCCGAAAAACATGATGTACAGCGGCGCCAGGGCGACCAGCGGCGCGCTGTAGAGCGCCGCGACCCACGGGTCGAGGTATTCCCGGGCCGCGCGCACGGTCCCCATCAGAAAGCCGAGGGCGACGCCGGCCAGCGCGGCGAGCGCGAAGCCGGCGGCGAACTCGTAGCCGCTCACCGCCAGGTGCTTCCAGATCTCCCCCGTCGTGAACAGCTTCGCGAGCGCGGCGGCGACCTTGACGAAAGGGGCGAGGATCCGCTCGTCCCGGACGATATAGCGGGCCGCGATCTCCCAGAAAAGAATCAGGTATAAAAACGTCGCGGCGCCGCGGATGCGGGCGCGGTGGCGGCCGTAAAAGCCGCCCCGGCCGAAGGCCGCGATTTCGGAGGGAGCGGCGATCGTCTCCTGGCGGGCCATGCGATGAGGGCGAAGCCTACTTGAGGGCTTTCTGCCGATAGCCGAGATCCAGGAACTTGTTGGGGTCGGGGACCGGCTTGGAGATCGCGTCGATCTCGGCCATGTCCTCCAGCGTCGTTTTGATCACGTCCGCGCTGATGTCCCCCCGGTTGTAGACTTTGAGATCGTTGACGAACTTGTCGTACGTCCGCTCCACCGAGGCGCGCTGCGCCTTGCTCAAGTCGACCATCAGATCGACCGCGCCTTTTTTGTTCTTGACGTTGTTGATCCAGTCCTGCGCCTTGTAAACCGCGCGCAGGAGCGAGACGAGGGCCTTCTCGTTCGCCGCCGCCCAGCTGCGCGACACGGCGAAAACCACGCTCGGCACCACCGAGACCTCGTACACGCCGCCGAGCTTGCGGAAGCCGGCGTCCATCGCCTCGAAGTTGACCGGCTCGGTGATGAGCGTGCCGGCGATCTGCTTCGATTGCAGCGCGGCGTAGCGCTTGCCCGAGCCGCCGACCTGCAGCACGTTGTAGTCGCCGTCCTTGAGGCCGTTCTTTCTCAGCAGCTGGCGCAGGTTCAGCGTGCTCGCCGATTGCAGCTGCGAGACGCCGAGCACCTTGCCCTTGAGCTCCGCGTACGCCTTGACGTCGGGCTGCACGATAAAGTCCCAGGTCGGCAGGCGCACCTCGTTGCTGACGATGATCACCTCGCCCTGGCCCTTGATCGTCGCCAGCATCGCCACGTCGGGCGTCACGCTGGCGATGTTGACCGCGCCGGTGACGAGCGCCGTCACCGCCTGCGAGGTGATGTCGAAGCGGGTCGATTCGACGTCCAGCCCCTCGCTTTTGAAAAAGCCGTTCGCCTGGGCCTGGAAGACGTCCCAGTAGTAGCCGGGCTCGGCGACGTAGCCGTGCTTGATCTTCGTCTGCTGGGCCGGCGCGCTCCCGCTCATCGCCCCTGAAAGCGCCGCCGCGGCGACGAGCAGGGCGAGCACAACTTTATTCATTCTTTTCATCGACGGTCTCCTTTTCTCGTCAGGTGAGGCGCCAGGGCGCCATCCGTTTTTCGACCATTTGCAGCAATCCGATCGCCAGCACGCCGGCGAGCGCGAAGATCACGACGCCCACGAAAACCCGCGCGGTGTCGAACCCCTGCGCGGCGATGGAGATCACGAAGCCGAGCCCCGCGGTGGCGAAGAAGAGCTCGCCCACGACGACGCCGGTCAGCGCGCGCCCGACGCCCAGCCGCAGCCCGCTCAAGATGAAGGGAATCGCCGCCGGCATCTGGACCTTGAAAAAGATCTGCCGCCGGCTGGCGCGAAACGAAGAGGCGACTTCGAGCAGGTTCTTCTCGACCGAGAGGATGCCCGCCTGCGTATTGATCATGATGGGAAAAACCGCGATGGTGAAAACCAGCGCCACTTTGGAGGCGAGCTGGATGCCGAAGACGAGAATGTAAAAAGGGATGAGCGCGACGAGCGGCGTCGCGTACAGCGCCGACACCAGCGGCTCGAGGTGCTCCCGCATCCGGGCGCTCGTGCCGGTGACGAAGCCGAAGAAGACGCCCGCCGCCGCCGCGAGGCCGAAGCCGAGCACGAACTCGATCAGGCTGACGTAGGCGTGCTTCCACAATTCGCCGGTGCGGGCCATGGCCCACAAAGCTTCCAGGACGGTCGATAAGGGGACGAGGATCAGCCGGTTGGTCAGCACGGTCCGAGCCAGGACCTCCCACAGCAGAAGACCGGCGACGATGGAGATGACCGCGCGGCTCCGCGCGCGCCGGGAGTCTCCCCCGCGCGGCTGCGGCTTTTTCGCAATGGGCTTGTCGCTGTCCATTTTTCGGCGTAAAAAGGCCGGTCCCGGGCACGGCCTGAACGTTATTAATCTCCGACCGGACGGATGTCAAGGCAGGGAGGCATGGGGAACATGGATCGCTCGGCGCGCGTTGCATTTATTCGATTCCTCCGCTTCATCCATGGCAGGTGGGGCAAGTGGTATTCGGCGCGCCCCCCGTGCTAGATAGGGAGCATGAATCCCGAGATTGTCGAGCGGCAAAAAGGCGCGCTCGCAGCCGCCGGGCTGGACGCGCTCATCGCGCTCTCGCCCGAGAACGTGACGTATACGACCGGCATCGTCGTGCCGTCGCAGTCCCTCATGCGCTGGCGCCACGCGGCCGCCGTCGTCACCGGCGACGGCCTGGCGGCGCTGCTCGCGATCGACATGGAAGAGACCACGGTCAAAAGCCACGGGGTGAAAAACGTCCGGGTCTACCGGGAGTTCAGCGACGATCCGATCGACAAATTGGCGGACCTATTGATCGAGCTGGGCCTGGAGCGCGGCCGCCTGGGTTTCGAGCTGGAGTATCTTCCGGCCCGGGATTTTTCGGCGCTCCAGCGCAGGCTCCCGCGCGCGGCCATCGCCGCGGCGGACGGCGTCTTCAACAAGCTCCGCGCGGTTAAGAGCCGCGCCGAGATCGAGCTCCTCCGCGAGCTCAGCAAAATCACCGACCGGGCGATCGGCGCGACGCTGCGCGGCGCCCACGCCGGCACGACCGAGATGGAGCTCGCCGGCGCTCTCGTCGCCGGGGTCTTCGCCGGCGGCGCGGAAAACTTCAAGCTCATGATCATCGCCTCCGGCGAGCGCAGCCAGTATCCCAACGTCGGTCCGACCGGGCGCGCGATCGAAAAGGGCGACTTGATCCGCATGGAGATCTTCGGGATGAAAAACGGCTACCACGCGGGCGTTTGCCGCACGGCGGTCGTGGGCGGCCCGACGGCCGAGCAGGAAAAGATCTGGAAAAACCTGATCGAGTGCAAACATCTCGTCATGGAGATGATCAAGCCGGGCGCGGCGTGCAAAGAAGTTTATCAACGATTTTTAAAACACTTCGGCGCGCTCGGATTCGATCCGATCAGCTTCGTCGGCCACGGCATCGGTCTGTTTCTCCACGAGGAGCCCTATCTCGGCCGCTACGGCGACGAAATTCTCCAGGAAGGAATGGTCGTCGCCATCGAGCCGCTGGTCTATATTCCCGGCCGGATGGGGCTGCAAAACAAGGACATGCTCGTCGTCACCACTAACGGCTGCGAGCTGCTCTCGGACCAGACGCCGACCGACGACCTCCTACGGACACACTAAAAACGAAACGATGAAGATCACTCGCATCGAGACGATTCCGATCCGCCTGCCTACACGTAGAGTCCACCAATGGTCGAGCCTGACGACGCCGATCGGCGTTTACGTCATCATCAAGGTCCATACCGACGACGGCCTGGCCGGCTTCGGCGAATCGCCGGCGCTCAAGGACTGGGGCGGCGACCACATGAAGTATTACGGCGAGACGCCGCAGACGACGGTCCACGTCATCCAGGACCTCCTCGCGCCGGCGCTCGCCGGCCGGGACCCGCGCGCGATCGGCCTCGCCCACGACGCGATGGACCGTGCGGTCAAGGGCTATCCCTACGCCAAGGCGGCGCTCGACATGGCGCTCTACGATCTCGCGGGCAAGGCGCTCGGCGTGCCGGCATACCGGCTGCTCGGCGGCTGCTACCGCGGGCGCATCGCCGTGGCGCACAGCATCGGCCTCATGGAGATCGACCAGGCGGTCGAGGAGGCGGTCCAGGTCAAGGCGGAGGGCATCAAGACCGTCAAGCTCAAGGGCGGCCAGGAGCCCGGGCGCGACGTCGAGCTGGTCAGGCGGATCAGGAGCGCGCTCGGCCCGGAGATCAAAATCACCGTCGACGCGAATCAGGGCTACGCGTCGCCGAAGATCGCGATCGGAGCGATCAAGGCGATGGAGGAATACGCGCTCCAATTCATGGAGCAGCCGGTGGAGGGCATCGACGCGATGGCGGTCGTGGCGGCGGCCGTCGATACGCCGATCATGGCGGACGAGAGCGCCTGGACGCCGCAGGACGTTTTGGAGATCATCCGCAAAAAGGCGGCCGATATCATCTCCCTCTACACGACCAAGCCGGGCGGCCTGTTCAAGGCGAAGAAAGCCGCCGCCGTCGCCGAGGCGGCGGGTCTCCAATGCAACGTGAACGGCTCGGTCGAGACCGGCGTGGGCAACGCGGCGAATCTGCATCTCGCCGCCTCGACGGCCGTGGCGTCGCTCGCCTGCGTGGTGCCGGTATCGACGCCGCAGGGAAAAGGGAAGGGCATCGCGGGCGTTTATTACACCGACGATCTCGTCACCGAGGCTTTCGAATATTCGGACGGCTCGGTCGCCGTGCCGTCGAGGCCCGGCCTGGGGATCGAGGTCGACGAGGAAAAGCTGGAATATTACCGGGTCAAATAACATTATTCGATGACCATTTCGACGATCGCTGTTCTGGGCGCCGGCAACGGCGGGCTGGCCGCCGCGGCGGACCTGACGCTGCGCGGCTATGAGGTCCGGCTCTATTCGCGCTCGGCGCGGACGCTCGCGCCGGTTTTGGACCGCGGCGGCATCGAGCTCATCGAGGGCGGGAAGAATAGCTTCGCCCGCGTCGGCCTCATCGGTACGGATATAGACAACGCCGTCGCGGGCGCCGACGCCGTCATGCTCGCCGCGCCCGCCAGCGCGCACGCCGAGCTGGCCGCCGGCCTGGCGCCGAGTCTCGGCGACCGTCAGATCGTTTTCTTGAATCCCGGCCATACCGGCGGCTCGCTCCACGTCGCTTCGGTTCTGCGCCGGCTCGGCCGGACGCCGAAAATCTGCGAGACGGTGACGCTCACCTACATCTGCCGCTCCACCGCTCCCGCCGCGGTCGAGATCTACCGACGGACGCAAAATCTCCGCCTCGCCGCGTTTCCGGGAAAGCACACCGCCGAGCTCGCGCGCGAGCTCGGCGGGCTCTATCCCGATATCGTCCCGTGCGCCAGCGTGCTCGAGACCGGGCTGTCCAATATCAACGCGATCATGCATCCGGCCGGGATGATCGGCAACGCGGGCGGACTCGAGCGGAAAGAAGAATTTTATTTTTACCGCGACGGCGTCACGCCGGCGATCGCCCGCGTGATCGAAGGCGTCGACCGGGAGCGGCTGCTTATCATGGACCGGCTGGGGCTCCCCGCCAAGAGCTTCGTCGAGCTGTTCCATCGGGCCGGTCTCACGACCGAGAGCGCGCGGGCGAGCGGCTCGGTCTACGAGGCGATTCGCGAGAGCGCGCCCAACCGCGCGATCAAGGCGCCGCCGAGCCTCGACCATCGCTACATGCACGAAGACGTGGGCTACGGGCTGGCGCCGATGGCGGAGATCGGCCGGCTCGCCGGCGTCGCGACGCCGGTCATCGACGGCCTCGTCGCCGTCGCCTCCGAGATGAACCGGACCGATTACCGCCGCCGGGGGCTGACGCTGGAGAAGATGGGGCTCGCCGGCAGGCGGCTGGAAGATTTAACGACCTTGCTTCAAGAAGGCTTTTAGAATGAGAAAGGACGCGGCATGAGAGTCGGACTCTGCTTTGACGGTTTTTATTCCATAGGCGAGATGGTGGAGCTCGCCCGCCTGGCCGACAAGATCGGCATGCATTCGATCTGGATGTCGGACCATCTCTGTTTTCGCGACGCGCCGACTTCTTCCATGGCCTTTCTCGCGGCGACGGAGAAGATCATCGTCGCGCCGGCGCCTCTCAGCCCCTATTCGCGGAATCCGATCATCACCGCCATGGCGCTCGCGACGATGGACGAATTCGCCCCCGGCCGGGTCTGGGCGACGGCGGGCACCGGGAACGCCGCGGCGCTCGAAGAGGCGGGCATGAAAGTGACGCGCCCGCTGAAGACGATGCGCGAATACGTGGAGGTGCTGCGCAAATATTTAAGCGGCGAGACGGTGGAGTTTCACGGCGAGGTTCTCACCGTCCAGGGCGCCCGCATGGGCTTTACGCCCTCGGCCGAGATACCCATCTACATGACCGCGGTGAAAAGCGGGATGCTTCGCCTCGCCGGCGAGATCGCCGACGGGGCGCTGCTCTCGGCGGGGTGCGCCCCCGGCTACATCGCCCGCTCGGCGGGGGAAATCAAAGCCGGCGCGAGCGCGGGCCAAGCGTCCCGCCGGGCGGAGGTCGCGGGCTTCATCACCACGGCGGTTTCGGAAAACGCCCGCGAGGCGATCGAAGCGAGCAAGACGTTCCTCGCCTATATTTTTCGCAACCGGCACCACGCGGAGAATATCCGCTCCGGCGGCGGCCAGGTCGATCAAGAAGGACTGGCGGCGGCGATCGGCCGGCGCGATTGGGAGGGGGCCAAGAAGTTCATCAGCGACGAGGTCGCCCACGCGCATTCCATTTCCGGCACGCCGGCCGAGTGCGCCAGGCGCATCGGGGAGTTCGTCAACGCCGGGCTCGACTTGCCGATCCTGCTGCCGATGGGGAACCAGGAAGCCAGGAAGCGGGTGGTTGAACTGGCGCGGCGCCTATAATAAAGTCCAAACCGGTAAGCCCGATCCAATGGAGGGGTTCTCATGAAGATGCGCGAAAACGGGGCGATTCTTGTCCAAGGCATGGTGACGCTCGGCGCGGTCCTTTGTCTGACGGCGGCCGCCGGGGCGCAGGCCGTCAACGTCGACGCGGCGAAGAAGGAAGGCAAGGTCGTCGTGTACGGCGCGCAGGTGCCCCAGGCGATGGAAGGGCTGGACAAGGGCTTCGAGAAAAAATACGGCATCAAAGTGGAATACTGGCGCGGCTCGTCCACCCAGGTGGCGGAGCGCGCGCTGAGCGAGTTCCGCGCCGGCAAGCCCGGCTACGACGTCGTCGAGGGCAACCGGGGCGTTCAGCTCATCATGCGCGACGAGGGGCTATTCGCCAAGTACGTTCCGCCGTCGGCTGACAAGTTCCCGGCGCAGTTCAAGGAAAAGGACGGCATGATCACGCCCTGGCGCGCGCTGCCGATCAGCATTCTCTACAACACCGACATGGTGAAGCCGAACGAGGCGCCGAAGACGCTCGACGACCTGTTGAGCCCCAAGTGGACCGGCAAGATCAGCATGCCGGACCCGACGCGCCACACGACCACGGCGCAGTTCCTGTGGAACCTCTCCAAATTCAAGGGCGACAAGTGGCTCGACTACGTGAAGGCCCTGGCCAAGCAGAAGCCGATTCTCGTCGAGTCGCTGGCGCCGGTGACGACCACGATCATCAAGGGCGAGGCGCCGGTCGGCATCACCTACATCAAGTACGTGAAGCAGTACAAAGGCCCGGTGCACTACGTGCTGATGGATAAATACCTGACCGATCCCAACTACATGAGCCTCAGCTCCAAGACGACGCGGCCCAACGCCGCCAAGCTGTATATCGACTACGTTTGCTCGGCCGACGGGCAGAAGGCCGCCGCCGAGGAAGGGGAGTTCCCGATGCTCCCCGGCATCGTGCCGCCGATCAAGGACGCCGAGAAGGTGGTGCCCGGCATGGTCTTCATGGACAACCCGTCGGAGGAGGAGTTCAACAAGCTCATGAGCGGGACGTTCCGGCAGATCTTTTTCGGGCAGTAAGATCAGCTCATTTTTAGCGCTCGAAAGTCGATTTACGAAGGTGTTCGAAATTCTTTTCTTCGCCGGACGGCGCGAAGACCGGCCGTTCGCCCTTCGACTAAGCTCAGGACGAACGGCCAAGTTGTTAGTAGGCTACCTGCTTTCCTCCGTTCGTGGTGAGCTTGTCGAGCCATGAACGGCACGACGACTTTAATCCGCGTGTTCGACCGGCCGATGCGGGCGGTGCGCCAGGACCCGAACGTGGCGATCCTCGCCGCGGTCGGCGTCGTGATCGCCTATCTGGCGCTGTCGCCGACGCTCATGCTGTTTTACGGCAGCTTTTTGAGCAAGCCGCTGGGCGTGCCGGGCAGCTTCACGCTCAGCCATTATATCCGCGCCTACACCGATCCGCTGACCTACCGGCTGCTGCTCAATTCGTTCCTCTTCGCCGCCGGGTCGTCCGTCCTGGCCACCGCGCTCGCGGCCGTCGTCGCCTGGATCACGGTGCGCACCAACGCGCCCTTCCGAAAGGTCTTCGAGCTCACCGCGATCGTCCCCAATATTTTTCCGCCGGTGATGCTGGCGGTCGCCTGGGGCGCGCTCTTGAGCCCGCGCACGGGCCTGCTCAACCGCCTGGCGATGCAGCTCTTCGGGCTGGACGACGCGCCGCTCAATATCTACTCGATGTGGGGGATGATCTTCGTCGAAGGGCTGATCACGACGCCGCTCGCGTTCCTGATCGTCTCCGCGTCGCTCTACTCCATGGACCCCTCGCTGGAGGAGTCGGCGCGCGTGGCCGGCTCGAGCAACTTCCAGATCGCCCGGCGCATCACGCTGCCGATCGTGCGGCCGGCGCTGCTCGCGTCGCTCACGCTCAACTTCGTGCGCGCGATCGAGAGCTTCGACACGCCCGCGATCATCGCGCTGCCGGCGCGGATCGAGGTCTTCACGACCAAGATTTACCGCGAGGCGATCGGCGCTTTTCCGCCGAACCAGAACATCGCGGCGACCTACGCCGTCTCGCTGCTCGTGATCAGCATGGTCTTCGTTTATCTCTACCGGCGCCTGACCTCGCGGTCCGAGCGCTACGTGACGGTCACCGGGCGGGGCTACCGGCCGACGATCATCGATCTCGGGAAATGGCGCTATCTGGCCTCGGGGATCGCGGCGCTCATCCTGCTCCTCATCGTCGTGCTCCCTTTCATCGTTCTCGTCTACGTCTCTTTCGTGAGCTACCTGCACGTGCCGGGGAAAAAGACCTGGGACCTGCTGACGCTCGACCACTACCGCGCGAATCTCAGCGCCGGCCGCACCTACCGGGCGCTCGAAAACAGCCTGCTGCTCGCCGTCGGCGGGGCGACGCTGTGCATGCTGCTGGCTTCGGTCACCGCCTACCTCACGACCAAGACCAAGACGGCGGGGAGATCGCTGATCGAGGCGCTCACGTTCATCCCCTGGGCTTTTCCCGGCACGGCGCTCGCCATCGGGCTTCTGTGGACCTACGTCTATATACCGCTCCCGATTTACGGTAC